>Ga0154000_1000586_pt1 | contig 10096 bp, 14 predicted proteins | sample TSNC084MetaG_FD_104674 | JGI IMG/M metagenome (GOLD analysis project Ga0154000, IMG submission 104674) | Attine ant fungus gardens microbial communities from North Carolina, USA - TSNC084 MetaG | ecosystem: Host-associated > Fungi > Mycelium > Unclassified | place: USA: North Carolina, Lumber... | reverse complement strand
GATTTAGCATTTTTAACCAAAATCTGAAATAGAAGTGTGCGTTATCCAATCGATCGTATCCGAGAAATCCAAACAGCTGCTGTATAATGTAGAAATATTTCCCTCTGAGTAAATGCAGTTGTTGTGCTTGGTATATGTTAGACCTTCGAGATGGACTACTACTGGTAGATCATCATTGAAATGAGAGATGGTTTTATGCTACAGATCAGCATCTCCTGTTATCGACGGTGACAGATATCCATCCGAACGTATACTAGACCCTACCATAGATACAAGCTTTGATGACAGATACAGGGTGAGAAGAGAAGAGAAAACGAGTTTATAAGTACAGGAAAGCAGCTACCCAGGGAAAATTAGCTTTTGGCTTATTTTGGCTTGTGTTGTTTAATTTTTAGTGTTCTGTACTCATCTTCGTCATCATAAGTCTCGCCGCCGCCGCCGTTTGGACGGTAGCCTGACCGGCTGCCGAAGTTTTGCTCTCTATAGAATTCCGGGCGGTCAATGCTGTAATCTTCATTTTTCCCATAGCTTTTATAGCGGTTGCTGGAACTTTTCCTGCTGCTATAGCCATGCCCCTCGCTAGTCACAGAGTGATCACCATAGTCCTCGTTACCACCATAATTTTCACGTTGAATATTGTATTCTTCCCCAAGGCCATCACCATGTCGAGAAGAGTCATGCTCGATTTGTTGCTCGTACGAGGGATTATACCCTTCGTTGTGATGGGTATACTCATCCGATCGATCGTGGCCCCCTTCTTCAAGGCGGGAGCCACAATAAGAGCTTCGACGATAATCCTCTGTTCTTTCATACTCTTCAATGTCCCGAGGGCCCGTGTCACCTAAAGAGCAATAGCTTTCTCTACTATGCTCGCCATCTTCACCGTGAGATCCATAAGTCTCTTGGGAGTAGTCAGCGTTGTACTGGCTAGATTCTTTACGCAGGGCAAATCTTCATGATGCATACTTCTATTGAAATCACTTTCTTGTCGTCCATATCGATATGTACTTTGCTCTTGTCCGTAGCTTGAGTTGTGCAGCCACGATTGATTTTCACTCAGACTGCCTCCGCCACCGGAATAACCTTCTCCAACATATGCACCCCTGCTGGACTGGTCACCTTGGGAGCGGTCTAGAAAATTCATGGGCGATGATCAGGAGCAATTTGAGAAAAAGGAGCCTACCCTAAGTTCTAAAGTTATACCCAGATTCCTCGGTATCCATATCTTCTAAACCAATATGTTTGTTCTTATTTTGACGTATGCTTTCCTAGATGAAATTGACTCAAAACTCTCATGTATAGGTGTATACCTTAGTAAGTCGTTGAAGGATCTCCCTGGAATCTTCAGAACCCAATCCTCCAATCCATCTTTCTATACTCTTCAAACATGAAGTGTTGAATTTCAGATTCCCCGGTTGCGTGGTATGGGTGATGGAATGCTTCAAGAATCTGTATAATTTAAAATGGATGTAACAAGAGTGTTGTGGATCCCAGGGCTTACGGTATCCAGGATCTGTCATTCGACCACGCCTGAAAAAATTTGAACTTTGAAATTCAATTTCAGGCTAATCACCCACCTCGACAATCAAGCCAACAGTGTATTGAATCTGGGCTCTCTTTCCCACCGGTTCGTTTAGGATGAGGCCAAAGTGGTCCTAGAACTAGATTTTAATATAGCGGTCGAAAATTTAATATTCCATTTCCAGACCTTGGAAAGAATACTATGGGACGGATCGGAGGCATCTGGATCGTCAAATACCTGTCAGAAAGGGATTGAGTGCCTGATATGTTAGAATTGTCGATACAAACGCGGTATTCATCTTCATTGTTGATGACAGCTTTGCTTCCTTCGCTCAAAACACCAATCACAGAAGTGATTATTGGCTATACGGTCGAATGAGTCTGCACGTCGTAAAGTGACAGGGAGCTTAATTCACAGTGATGTAGGGTGCCAAAACAGTGTAAACGACTGCCATGGGATGACCGATAAGTGATTAGCCGGTAAGAATATGAGTACTACATACAGGTGTTCAATGTGTTTGTGAACTCCCCCACTAAATCACTCAAACCAGGGATTTTTTCAATCGCCTCTGTAATATTTCTCATAATTTGATCGCGCCATTTTAGTAGATCGATCAGCTGGCGTTGAACTCCGGGAGGAGCAATGTCATCGGAGTCGAAATGATAAACCTTCAATTGCTCAAGTATCTGTTGACCTTGGCTCATCGTTTCATCGTTCCCACCAATCGGGAGTTTACCGATAATCGCCTCAAAAAGTTTGAGTCTTCTCCTTCGGATGCCTGAACACCGTCACTTAGACTTCCACGGGACTATCCATTTTCACTTGCCTCGTTCATCTTGGCCGCAAGATCGGTTACGCTAGCCTGGCTCATGTGACTGCGAAATTTTAAGAATCTCCGGTCTTACGTTGGCATTTACTCCTGTGCTTCTCGAAGTAGAGAGTGCAAGAAATCTGCACCTATGAAAAGATAGCATTGTTTAAAGTAAACGTAAGCCTGAGCATTAGCTCACCTCTAAAAATCCCGGTTACGAGAAGTGGTGCAGGACCGTTAGGAGTATCAACGATCACTAATGGATATAGTGTAGTTCAGGACAGTCGACGGAGAATGATGAGGGATAGACCATTATCTACAACGTGGCAAAAGACTTCTTCATAACCCATCTTTCTCAGAGCTATCTCACACCAGTTGCTGTGAGCCAACAGATCCTCAAGTGCTTGAAGACCTGTGTCGAGCAAATGATATGCCTCGAATAGATAGACACACTCCTCGCCCCTAGCACGACGGCCACATTCTATGCATGCTTTCAGAGTGCGACGAATGCAGGCAGTCGAAGTGTCGAAATCTTCGATCTCAAATGCCATATATTTCTGGAGCAGAGTCTAACATTTCGAATTCCACACATGCGAAATATCTACCTTCATCCCAGTCCGTTCGTCGATCTCCAACTCTCGATCCTCGACGGGAGGCCGAAGTTTGGGATGAGTGTTCCTGGGATCACCCTCTACCTCTGCATATCCCCTGAAATCGAAGGTTATGTCCGAAATCCGGAATGTAGGATATTAAATTTTCGTACTTGGGGTTATCAATGTGCTCCTACGATGGCTCGTTAGTTCTCGAACACCACAGATTTGGGGAAAGGACATACGACGGGAAGGTATACACCAAGACGTTCCTGCGTGACCTCAAATTCCCGAGTCGCATAACCAAAGGTCTGGATAGATCAAACCATGATTGAGGCTGATGTTAACAGGGTCATACCATAAAACCCAGGACAGAGATGATCAGAGCGATAGTGTCAGCTGAGAGTTTGCTGAGACCAGCGATGTCCATGGCCTATGCCCACGTCATGGTGTTATTAGGGATACTTGACGATTTAAGCCTAACTGAGAATAATCTCTAAGCCAATTCCCCTTGCAATGAGGCTAATAAGATAGGCCAACGAGGCAATAATTCAGGAACACTCGCTTAACGTCCATTTTAGGCCCTCCTGATGTTGGGCTGATTATCGAAGACGCAAGCACTAAAAGTCCACCACCTAGTCCGGCATGACCAGCTTGTTTGGCCAGATTTTCCAAGATACTCTCAATATCACCATGTCTAAATGCCTTGTCTAGTAAACATCCTCAGCTGCCAGTAGGGACCCATTCGAAGGAGAATTGTCACCGTTAAGAAATCCGTATGTCACCAGCACCGAAAGCATAGGTTCCAGAGAAGGAAAGAACGGTCACAATCAAAAGAAAATCGTTGGAATTGAGCGCATGAGTATGTTACTGTAAAGAAGCCTCCGGGTGGAATTCGGTGCTTCAGATCAGATGTCACGAGTATCTGAGCCTACCACTATTTAGATACTTGTTTATCACAACCTTTTTACACGTTGAGTTTTATTTGCCAGCACCCGTTTCTGAACCTTCAATTCTGCTGCAAACTGTTCTTTCATCTCTTGTTTCTCTGTCCGTCGATTTTGCTTTTCTGATCTTGCAGCCATTTTCCGAGCTTTTTTATCTTCCTTTGTCTCGTTTCGAGGACGGGAAATTGTGATATGTTTTTGAGCTGAGAAGGATGAAACGACACTGCCGGTCATGACAAGTAGGTACTCACACGCCATTTCTGGCTTAGTATCGTCAAAGTTGTTCTCTGTTATCGTTGTACACCTTGATGGATTTCTAGGCGAGCCGTTCACCAAGGGAAAACCAGTCCTCGAATCTAAAGTTATTTTCGGTATGCCCTTCGAATTGTGAACGCGGATGATGCGAGGGTAGTTCTCCAAATTAGAGTGGGTTGCTAATCGAGTTTGAGCATTCGTGAAATGAAAACTTGTGGAGATACAGACTAAGGATGGTCTCGCAATCCCATCTATCTTCCTTGGACATATCTTCCAAGGATATCAAATCGTGTGCTTCGTCGTCGGCATTGTCATTGATTTGTACTTGCCGCAGAGCATTTCGGATTGTGTCCAATTTATCGATGGGCGTATCACCTTCAAGTTTTGGTTTCATCTTCTTCCCGAGTATTTCGTAATTTTGAAGGAATTCATTGACCATCGAATCAAAGTCTTCGCGCGAGGTAATAAGTTCAGGGACTTCATCGGTATCCTCATCGGATGCTGGTTGTTCCGTGGCTTCTTCGCGATACTCTTTTTGCATTATCTGGAAAGTATGATTAGAATTGCATGACATAGATTGACAAGAATATACCCGATAAAATCGTTCATCAAGCATCTGAAGTGCTTTATTTCGATGCATCGATGAACTACTCATGGTATAACCAGAGGCATCACTGCTACCCTTTCGTCTCTTTTTTCCTTTACCACCAAGAACGGAAATTGTTGGTAGTTCTCCAATAGTATCGCCACCTTCTGATGCAAATTCATCATCACTGGTTGAATCTATCTCCTCCCTGGCTTGAACTCTCTTAAATTGAGTAAATCTCTCCTCCCAACTGAGTCCTGATGATGAGTCATCGTGCTCATCCTCGTGGTAGCTCCTATCCTTTGAATCTTCGATGTTATTTTCGTCAAGATCAAATTGTATTTTCTCTGGACCTCGTTCACCACCATCTACCAGCTCGCTAAAAAAGTCGTCGGTCAAATTGTCGTCCACAAAAGCGTCGTCCTCCAGGGCTTCCAAGACCTGTCGAAGGTGAGGATCCATATCTGGCTGAAATCCAGCAATGCTTTCAGGGATGGCCTGTTGAGACTCATAATTTCGAGGTAGCTCTGAGGCAGAGGGCAATGCTTCCTGAGGTATGAACAAGTCATCTTTTATTATCCCTTTCCCTCTATTGTTCTTTATAATCGGTGCTTCAATCATGATGCTCTCTACGCCATCATCCTGCGCGCCCACTGTCCGGAGATGTTGCATGTAGTCGTATTCCGTATCGTCGTAATAGATTCCATAGAGCGCTGCTTCACCAATATTCCGCTTCTTATCATATTCAAGGACTGAAGCAGGAAGAAGGGACTCAAGATCGGCCCGCGATTTTCCCTGTGCAGTTTGATTAGCCTTGTCAATCTCGGAATTCTGTAATCTCACTTTTTTAGTATTCTCTCGCTCGAAAGACTTGAGAACATGTTGACTAGCATCTGTATCGTAAATAAGAGGGTCTCTCTGGGAACGGTGGACTAGCTGGAAATGTTTTGCGCCTGGCTGACGGAAGATGGATTTCTTGGGCGGCATGGATGTCAGAAAGGAGAAATGGAGTATAATTACATAATCAAGTCGCTGTGTGCTTTAGTTGGTACCACCTCCAGCGACATCCTACCTTTTTACCACTTTTTCCCGCATTTGAACATTTTTGTCATCTCTGACAGTGCTTATGTCGATGGACGCGCGCATAAGCCTTCAGCGCGAGAATATTCGTCGTGGCTTCTCCATATGCGTATCCTTTTCTCCCTTATCCTTCCTCGTCTGACACGTTTTTCGTATCTACTAGTCATCAGAAGGTTGTTCTGGAGATTGACTTTAACGGGAGCCTTTGGGTGCGTGTTTATTACCTGGTGACTACGCCTATTCATCAGTTCTGCAGGGTTATACCGAGATCACCATCATCCCCACAAGTAGTGAACTGAGGTCTATCCACTTCCATGCAAGGCAATGCAGTGCGTAATACATTATTAGGAACAAAGTCTGGCATAACTCTCCGATAATCAGTTGTCCATAATGTCACAGTAGCTGGACATCAAGCTGACTTCGTTCATCATGATGGTTTGGCCGGCATCAGTATGGGAGGTTCTGGCGAGGCCCACGATTGTCATAGACACCCTGAGCTGAAGAGGAAAGTTTATTCTGCTCTACAAGAAAGTGACGAGGGCGAGCTCTCTGTTGCGATTCCGAGAGATGTATCCTTAAAACAGACCTCGAATATGAACTTGCTTTACAGTGAAGGTAAAATGGCTTTCTGTGTCTCCGATGACTGTAATCTGATGTGGGATCCAGGTGCTACACCTGAGCCATTCGCTTCTGGTCCTCACGGACAAGTGTTTGCAGAGTTCTCACCAATTATTGTTACTATCGCTTACAGCTTGCGCAATCCTGTCGAGGGTGTGGAGTTCGTGATGCCCACTGATAACTATCCCTATGTAAGTCCATAGCTGATCATGTATGTCTGATATTGATTCATTTTCAGAGAATTCCCCATGTCTACACTACCCCGTCCTGTCCCGATGCAGCAAGATGTTGGGTTCCATGCATCGATAACCTGTGGGAAAAATGCACTTGGGAATTTGAGTTTGTTGTTCCTCGCTATCTGGAGGAAGTCGATGAACGTGATGAATCCGACACCAATGAACCAAGTCCTACAATTGTGTTATGCAGCGGCGAGCTAGTTGAACAGGTGCGTGCCTTCTGGACCGGTCTTAGTATAGTTCTTGATGGTTTCGCAAGATTGCGCATCCGTACAACTCAAACAAAACAATATTTCTGTTTTCTCAAGCTGTGCCAACTTCGGTTCAACACATCGCTTTTGCTGCCGGTCCCTTCTACCACTATCCGATACCTGCTGACACCGCAACGGATGAGGCGCCTGGTACATCTCAACCTCTCATGTATGCGTTCTGCTTGCCTGGGCAGGAGTTTTTTCTCAAGACCTCGACTTCCTTCTTACGATCTTCAATGAGCTTCTATGTCTCTGAATTTGGCTCTTACCCCTTTAATTCACACAAATTGGTTTTTGTGGACCAGCTGCCAACCCAGCGCTTTGATAGTGCTTCATTGTCAATTGTTAGCCTTGACGTCCTCCATGGAGAAGATGCGATTGAACAAGCTATGGAGACACGACATACACTCAGCCATGCCCTGGCTTGCCAGTGGGTTGGGATCAACATCATACCCAAGACGTGGTCAGACATTTGGTTGGTCAATGGACTGGCTTTGTATATTACTGGGCTATTCATGCGAAAGATGTTTGGGAATAATGATTACCGGTTCAAACTCAAGAAGGATATGCAGCGAGTGCTAGAATGGGACGTCGGGAGCATGCCGCCAATTTGTCAGCCACAGGTTTTGGACCCTCCCGATGCTGTCGTCTTTCCTTTCATCAACCTCAAGGCGCCTCTAGTCCTTCATATCCTTGATCGGCGTCTGTGCAAGTCTGGTACCTCTCTTGGGCTAACTCGTGTCCTTCCGAAGTTGTTTCTTTCAGCAATAAGTGGTGAACTCCAAAACAACGCTCTGTCCACACATGGTTTCCTGCGAATGTGTCGCAAGGTCAGTGGTGTTGACCCACGCAGCTTCGCTGAACAGTGGATTTATGGAAGTGGATGCCCTTCCTTTGGGTTTTCAGCATCTTTCAATCGAAAAAAGATGGCAGTCGAAATTACAATGCGCCAAGAGGCACCAGCTTTCAAGGCAATGGAGAGTAATGATGTGTCCAAAGCGCTCTTGAAGCCTGTCCCCTTTTTTGAGGTGAATATCATTTGCTGTCTGCCCATGTAGTCATTGATTTCGGTTGTAGGGTCAAATGACAATCCGCATACATGAAGCTGATGGGACGCCTTACGAACACGTACTCGACATCCGCACCCAGTTCAAGCGCTATGAAGTTCCTTTCAACACCAAATATAAGCGAGTTCGGAGAAACACTAAGCGATACCTCGCTAGGCAAGCAGCTGCTCAGGCTGCAGCTGAGGGCGATGCAGAAGCAGCAGAGGCGATGGGTATGATTGATATGGGTTTTGGTCTGGAGATCTGGGAGAAAGAACAGGAACGAGAGAACTGGAAAGTTGCAGACTGGACAGAAGATGATGAGGCAGTGATGAGTGGAGCGACTTACGAGTGGATAAGGATGGACGCTGACTTTGAATGGATCGCCAGCATTAAGTTCGATCAACCAGACTTTATGTGGGTTTCCCAGCTGCAAAGAGACAGGGATGTCGTGGCTCAATTAGAGGTGTGTTTTCCTAAAGCTGAACTGATGATCATGGTGGTAGACTGAGTGTACTCGAAGGCATTATGCGCCCTTGCTGAGAAGCCCACGGCGATCGTGTCAAGTACACTGACCAAGACTGTGCTTGTTTCCAATTACTATTATCGTATACGATGCGAGGCTGCTCTTGCTCTAGTGACAGTGAGTTCTTACGCTAATTGTCGTTTCCTGTCTGATGACTCTTAAAAGTGTGCCATTCGAAAACTGGATTTTCTTGGTCTCTTCCATCTATTCAAGTTGTTCCTTCGGTATTGCTATGACCCAGAGGATCCGAACCAAGATCTCTTCACTCATAACTATGTGCCAAAGCCGAACAGTTTTTCTGATCTTGCCGAATATTTCGTTCGTAAGGTCTGTTTTTTTTCTCCTGTTTATTTCATGAAGTCCACGCCTTGAACTTCTTTGAACTTCTTTGTTAGTCCCTCATCACGGCAATATCTCGAGTGAGGTTCGAAAACGGGAAATCTCCGTCAGTTGTCAGGCAGTTCCTCATCGACCAACTCCGTTATAATGACAACACCTCGAACCCTGTAAGTTTTTATTCATGTACATTTTTCTCTTTGACCTTTTCTTTTTAGTACTCCGATGGGTTTTATATATGCGCCGTTATATCTGCTGCTGCTTATGCTGCTGTATCAATCGCCCCTCCAGAGCGAGGAGAATTGTTACCTTCGGAAACCCGTACCGAACAAACAGCAGAGGACAAGGAGCTCATCAAACAAACCATCTCTGAAGTTGATAGATATCGCAGCATGGATCGCCTCATTCCTTCTCCACACAATGTTGTGACCATTGCTGCACTGGAAGTGCGTTCTTTTCTGTTCTACTGGGTTGCTCTACTGAGAAATATTAGTTCTATATGATTCTTGGAGTTTCTAATTTGATACCATCTCATCCCAAAGTTTTCTTCCCCCTGACAAGGTTCGTCTTTTTGTTCTCGTCCTTCAATGAGAGAAAGTGATGAGGTTCCCAGAGAAGGGCACTATATACAAGTGCGACTAGCCGCCTTCGATGGTTTATTTTTGACCAAGTGGTATACACCCGTTATCATGCGTTATATCCTGTCAGTGATAGCCAACGACACTTCTCGGGCTATTCGCCGCCATGTTGCCCGTAATGCTTGTTACAGTCTTGCCCTTCTCGTCCAGATGGGTGAGATGAAAACCGGTTTGAAAGACAATGAATCGCTTCTCATCGAAGAGGATGGTAATGCTCCGGAGAAGGCTAAAGAATCCAAGAAGAGTGAATTGGATGTTATGATCAAAGTGTTGAGGAAAGACCGAGAAGTTGGAAAGAACGAAGCGTTGCGCGAGTTCCTTATGCCAATCGCCCTGTGCGTAGAAGACTGTCACATCTTGACCATCTTCCTAACTTTTCTCTACAGCGCTTCAGATGTTGATTTCGAGGTCCGCTGGTGTCTCCTGAAACTTGCTGATCTTTTGATTAGACCTGTGGAAGAAACTCCGCCCTCGGTTAAGATTCACATTCCAAGCACGCCTGTCACGGAGACCATCCCGCAGATCCCACCTGTAAAGGTTCCTATCAAGCCGTCAAGGCCAGTCAAGACTGGTGGTCCTCCATCACGCCAACCCAGCATTCAGCTCAATGTTCCAGCGGCAAAAGTCAAACTTCCGGGCAGTCCGCGTGTCCTC
>Ga0154000_1000583_pt1 | contig 10120 bp, 8 predicted proteins | sample TSNC084MetaG_FD_104674 | JGI IMG/M metagenome (GOLD analysis project Ga0154000, IMG submission 104674) | Attine ant fungus gardens microbial communities from North Carolina, USA - TSNC084 MetaG | ecosystem: Host-associated > Fungi > Mycelium > Unclassified | place: USA: North Carolina, Lumber... | reverse complement strand
TCGTTTGATGATGAAGATACGCAGATTGAATTTGTGAATACTCATGGCATATATGCAAGGGGCACGACCAGGCAGAACCGACAGGAGGCGGAAGCTGTGGCAGACGCGATCCAGCGGCTGGCCAGGGAATATCCGAATCAGAGTATCGGTGTGGTGGCATTGAGTCAGGCCCAGCAGACCTTGATTGAGGATTTGCTGGATGCCCGATATGGCGAAGATCCGGAGCTGGAACTTTATAATGAGAAGATATATGAACCGGTCTTTGTCAAGAACCTGGAAAATGTCCAGGGTGATGAGCGTGATATCATTATTTTTTCTGTAGGCTACGGAAAGGATGAGAAAGGCTATATGGGCATGAACTTTGGCCCGATCAATAAGGATGGTGGCTGGCGGCGGCTGAATGTGGCAATCAGCCGGGCCAGACGGAAGCTGATGGTGTTTTCAAGTATTGAAGCAGAGGATATTGATCTGTCCCGTTCTTCGGCGGCCGGTGTTCTATATCTGCGTAATTTCCTCCAATATGCGCGCAGCGGAGCCAGATACATACCGGCCACCAATCCTTCTGCGCTGGCAGAAATACCGTTTTCTTCGGTGGAACAGGATGTGTGTGGCAGGCTGGAACAGGCGGGGTATACCGTTCATAAGCAGGTGGGCAAGTCAAAATATAAGATTCCGCTGGCGGTGCTGGGAGCGGATGGAAAGTATCTGCTGGGGATTCAGTTTGACGGACCGTTTTATAAGAATGCCAGGACAGCAAGAGACCGGGAATTATTGCTGGATTCGGTGTTGAAAGGGCTGAGTTGGGAGCTTTATCATATTTGGTCCCAGCGGTGGCTGGCCTATCCGGAAGAAGAGTGGAAAAGTTTGCTGGAATATTTACAGCAGGCCGGTGACAAGCAACAGGGGCAGCAGGAGATGGTGGATCAGCGGCATCCTAAATATCAGGCGGATTTTACTACTGTGGAAACGAAAATTGTCTCCAGGACGGAAGAATATTATAAAATGGCGGCATTGGAACCGGTGTCATTGTCAACCGGGGAATTCTATGTGGGCAGCAGTACGCAGGTGATCCAGTCACAGATTGAACAGATTATCTGTCTGGAAGCACCGGTCAGCTTTACGGCTGTTTGCCGGAAGATTGCGGCGGCCTGGGGAATGAAGCGGGTCGGCAGTCGGATTGCAAAGCGGATACAGGACCTGATGATCCAGATTCCCTGTCGTGAGGTTCATGGAAATATGTTCTACTGGGGAAGCATTGATCCGGAAGCGTGGGCGGATTATCGAATCCCGCGCAATGAGCAGGAGCGCCGTCAGCCGGAGGAGATCGTACCGGATGAAATCTTCCATGCCGCTCAGGCTGTCATCCGGGAACAGATTGCATTAAGTGAAGGCTTACTGGCAAAAGAAGTGGCTAACTTGTTTGGCTATACCAGGGTAACGGAAAGTACGGCGGCAAAATTTGCCGAGGTACTGCGTTATGGGGTGGAAGTTGGTGCACTGGGAAGGGATGAAAGCGGGAAATATATTGAAAAATTGGCGAATGGAGTCTGAATGAGAGCCGTGCCATAGCGGCAGGAATCAGACCGGGAGGGAGATACAAATGGAACGTTGCGGCTGGTGTCTATGTAATGAAAAGATGGTAAAATACCATGATGAAGAGTGGGGGATTCCCCTGCATGATGATCAGAAGCAATTTGAGTTTCTGATGATGGAGGTCATGCAATGCGGCCTGAACTGGAATATGATGATTCAGAAGCGAGAGATTTTTCATCAGTGTTTTGACGGATTTGATTATGATAAGATTGCGGTTTACGGGGAAGAAGATATTGAACGCATTTTGACTGTGGAAGGTATGATCCGGTCCCGCCGGAAGGTTGAGGCGGTGATTCATAATGCCAGATGCTTTCAGACGATTCGTGAAGAGCACGGTTCTTTTAGCAAATATCTATGGGACTATTCCAAGGGAAAGACGATATTGTATGCCGGACACCAGAAGGGGATGATTCCGGCGAAGAATTTTTTGTCAGACCAGGTGAGTAAAGACTTGAAGAAGCGAGGCTTTAAATATCTGGGTTCCGTAACGGTATATTCCCACCTGCAGGCCTGCGGTATCATTAATGATCATGTGGAAGGGTGCTTTCGTTATCAGGATATTGTTTCCAACTATCCGGTAGTTAAGAAGCGGAATCAATAGAAAAGTAAAAAGTACAGGTCTGAGGAGAAATCCCCAGGCCTGTTTGTTGCATAGTTCAGGTTCATTTGCTGTACAAAATGCACAAAATTCAATCGCCCAATTTATCTGTATCTGACAAAAATATGTTTTTCAAATAAAATCTATTGCAAATGCTCCAGGAAAAGAGTACAATTAAATCATCAACTGGAAACGTTACCGATAACGTTATCGGTAATTACCAAAAAGAGAGGGATGCAATATGAAAAAAAGAAAACAGTTAGCAGCATTAGGGTTATCTCTGGTGACAGCAGTCAGCGTACTGGCAGGGTGTGGCGGCAGTACCCCGACAGAGACAAAAGCACCGGCAGAAGGAGCAGCACCAGCGGGAACGGAAGCTGCAAAGCCAGCCAGTGGTGACGGAGAAGTATATTTCCTGAACTTTAAGCCGGAGACGGCAACGATCTGGGAAGATGTTATGAAGACATTTACCCAGGAAACCGGTATTCCGGCGACGGTTATGACGGCAGCGTCCGGTACCTACGAGCAGACCTTAAAGTCTGAGGTGGCCAAGACAAAAGCACCAACCTTGTTCCAGATCAATGGACCGGTGGGCTATCAGTCATGGAAGGATTACTGCCTGGATCTGAAAGACAGCAAGATGTATGAACTGTTAAGCGATAAGAGCCTGGCGATTACTGACGGGGATGGCGTGTATGGAATTCCTTATGCAATTGAAGGTTATGGTATTATCGCCAATAAGAGAATTATTGCTGATTATTGTGCCCTGGATGGTGCCAAAGTGGCGTCCATTGACGAAATTAATAGCTTTGCCAAGTTGAAAGAAGTTGCCGAAGATATGCAGGCAAGAAAAGAGGAACTGGGTATTGAGGGTGCATTTGCTTCGACTTCCTTTGCACCTGGTGAAGACTGGCGCTGGCAGACTCATCTGGCGAACCTGCCGCTGTACTATGAGTACAAGGATAAAGGGGTCACCGATGCGGAAGAATTAGACGGAACATATCTGCCGAACTATAAAGAGATTTTTGATTTGTATATTAATAATTCCTGTACCAAACCGAGCCTGCTCAGCAGCGTTACGGTCGAAGATTCCATGGCTGAGTTTGCGCTGGAGGAAGCTGTATTTGTCCAGAACGGCGACTGGGGCTGGGGACAGATCCTGAATAATAATCCTGATATGTCGGCTGATGATGTGCAGTTTCTGCCAATTTACATTGGTGTAGCCGGAGAAGAGAAGCAGGGCGTGTGTGCCGGAACGGAAAATTACTGGTGTATCAATCAGCAGGTTTCGGAAGCTAACCAGGAAGCAACCTTACAGTTTGTCGAGTGGTTACTGACCAGTGATTCCGGCAAAGACTATATGGTAAAGGAAATGGCATTGACGGCACCGTTTACTTCCTTTGGCGAAGGGGAGACACCGGAAAACCCACTGGCAAAATCCATTCTGGATCATGCGGCGGCCGGCAGGACATCAGTGAGCTGGGCATTTATCACCATGCCAAATCAGGTTTTCAAGAATAATCTGGGTTCAGCGTTACTGGAATATGCACAGGGAACTGGCGATTGGGACGGTGTGACAAAGGCATTTGTAGAAGGATGGAAGACAGAGAAGGCAAATCCGACCCCAGAATAAAATTGGAGGAAATTGGAATGGAGAAGGCAATCAAACGATATTTTCCCATCTTTGCCCTGCCAACATTGGTGGCATTTACCATTGGTTTTATTATCCCATTTTTGATGGGTGTGTATCTGTCATTCTGCAGTTTTACGACAGTTGTCAATACGAAATTTGTGGGGCTGGCAAATTATCGGGCAGCATTCAGCGATGCAGGATTTTTACATGCACTTGGATTTACGGTATTATTTACCATAGTGACGGTACTGTTGATCAATCTGCTGGCATTTCTTGTGGCAATGTTACTGACGCGTAAGATTCAGGGGACGAATTTGTTCCGAACGGTATTCTTTATGCCGAACTTGATTGGCGGAATCGTACTGGGATATATCTGGCAGCAGATTCTCAACGGGATCCTAAGTTACTTTGACCGGACGCTGACCTATAGTGCAACCTATGGGTTCTGGGGACTGGTAATCCTGATGTGCTGGCAGCAGATTGGTTATATGATGATTATCTACATTGCGGGGATCCAGAATATCCCCGGCGATGTAGTGGAAGCCGCCAAGATTGACGGTGCAGGTCGTTGGCAGCTGCTTAAAAATGTCACGATTCCGATGGTTATGCCATCCATTACGATCTGTACCTTCCTGACCCTGACCAATTCATTTAAGCTGTTTGACCAGAACCTGTCTTTGACGGCCGGCGCACCTTCCAACAATACGGAAATGCTGGCGCTCAACATTTATAATACTTTTTATGGCCGAGTTGGTTGGGAAGGGGTTGGCCAGGCGAAGGCAGTGCTGTTCTTTCTGATGGTAACGGTGATTGCTTTGATTCAGCTGACGGCCACCAGGCGAAAGGAGGTACAGCAATAATGGGAGTAAAGAAGAGCCGGGTCAATCTGGCATTAACGGTTATATTTTCCTTAATATCCATTTTGTATGTAAGTCCGATCGTTATTGTGTGCATGAATTCGTTTAAGCGAAAGGTATATATCAGTAAGCAGCCATTTGCGCTGCCGCTGGGCAAGATGTTCGTAGGGGTGGAAAACTATGTAAACGGATTTAAAAAGGTTCCGTTTATCCAGTCGGCCGGATGGACCTTGTTTATTACCGTAGGATCGGTCTTTTTGATCATCCTTTGTACGTCCATGTGTGCCTGGTATATTACCCGGGTGAAGAATAAGTTTACAGAGGCTATTTACTATCTGTGTGTGTTTTCGATGATTGTGCCGTTTCAGATGGTGATGTATACGTTGTCATGGATTTCTAACGTGTTGAAACTGAATACGCCATGGGGAATCATGATTATCTATCTGGGATTCGGTGCCGGGCTGGCGGTGTTCATGTTCTGTGGATTTGTTAAGTCGATACCGCTGGAGATCGAAGAGGCAGCGATGATTGATGGCTGCACACCTGTTCAGACATTTTTTAAAATTGTTCTGCCGGTGTTAAAACCAACCTGCATTACGATTGCAATTCTGCAGACGATGTGGATTTGGAATGACTATTTACTGCCGTATCTGACTTTGGATCACAGTAAATATATGACCATACCGATTGCGGTGCAGTATCTGCGCGGCGGCTATGGCTCCGTTGATATGGGAGCATTGATGGCGATGCTGGTGCTGGCAGTGATTCCGATTATCGTATTCTATGTGATTTGTCAGAAATACATTATTGAAGGTGTGGTTGCAGGAGCTGTGAAGGGTTAGGTGCGACACGAAGCACCCTGCAGGCATACCTGGATGCCCAAAAAACGGGGCAAAGTCAAGAAAGGGGGAAGCGGCATGAGAACATGTGGAATCTTGTTACCGGTATTCAGTCTTTGGTCGCCTTATGGAATTGGATCATTTTCGCGAAGTGCTTATGAATTTGTTGACTGGCTTGCCAGGGCGGGCCAGTCTTACTGGCAGATTTTGCCTTTGGGGCCAACCGGTTATGGCGATTCGCCCTATCAGTCATTTTCCACATTTGCCGGGAATCCATATTTCATTGATTTGGACCGGTTGATTCAGGCCGGGCTTTTGACGAAGGAGGAGTGCGCCGGTGACTGGGGCGGGCAACCGGATCGCATCGATTATGGGAAGATTTACGAACACCGGTTTCCGGTGCTGCGAAAGGCCTATAAGCGAAGCGGGTGCCGGAGCGACGGAGCATTTCTTCAGTTCTGTAATGAGCAGCGGGAATGGCTGGCGGAGTACAGCTTGTATATGGCGGTGAAGGATCACTTTGGCGGCGTCAGCTGGAACGAGTGGGATGAAGATATCCGCCGGCACAATCCACAGTCGGTGGCTTATTATCGGAAGCAGTTCGCGGATGAAATTGGCTTTTACCAGTATCTCCAGTACTTGTTTTGGAATCAGTGGACAGAGCTGAAGCAGTATGCAAATAATAAAGGGATTAAGATTATTGGTGATATTCCCATCTATGTGGCTTTTGACAGTGCAGATACATGGGCAAATCCGCGGATGTTTCAGTTTAATGAACGGTATGAACCGGTTGCGGTAGCCGGTTGTCCGCCGGATGGATTTTCGGCAACGGGACAGTTGTGGGGGAATCCGTTATATAATTGGGAGTATCATGAGAAGACCGGTTTTGAGTGGTGGATTCGCCGGATGACACATTGTTTTAAATTGTATGATGTGGTGCGGGTGGATCATTTCCGGGGATTTGATGCGTATTATTCGATTCCGTATGGAAGTGCGGATGCATGTCACGGTACCTGGAATCAGGGGGTTGGCATGAGGCTGTTTCAGTGTCTGCGAGAGAAGCTGGGTGATGTTGCGGTGATTGCTGAGGATTTGGGCTATGTGACGGATAGTGTGAGAAAGCTGGTGAATGATACCGGATATCCGGGGATGAAGGTATTGGAGTTTGCTTTTGATTCTCGGGAGGAAGGCGATTATCTGCCTCATAATTATGGCCGGAACAATGTGGTATATACCGGAACGCATGATAATCAGACCATTGTTGGCTGGTATCAGGAACTGTCACCCCGGGACCGGAAGATGGCGATGGATTATCTGAATCTTTATGGCCGGGAGGAGAAGCAGCTGCATCTGGAATTTGTCCGGGCAGCCTTAGCCAGTGTGGCCGATACGGCAGTGATTCCAATCCAGGATTATCTGGGGCTGGGAGCAGAAGCGAGGATCAATACACCTTCGACTTTGGGCGGGAACTGGACGTTTCGCCTTCAAGAGGGGCAGTTGACGGACGAACAGGCGCAGAAGATATATGAGATGAATCGGATTTATGGCAGACTTGCATTTATAAAGGACAAATGATAAGATAAAAAAGGTGATTTATCTGGGGAGGAGGAATGGCTATGGAGAATATTACGATTATTGAGATTGCAAAGATGTGCGGGGTAAGTGTCAGCACAGTTTCCCGAGCCATGAACAACCATCCGGATATCAACCAGGAGACCAAGGACCGGGTCATGCAGATTATTAAGGAATATCACTATGTTCCCAATAACAGTGCCCGGAACCTGAAACGTTCGGATGCCAGGTCGATTGCAGTGTTGATCAAGGGCATCAGCAATCCGTTCTTTTCGAAGATGATCAAAGTGTTTGAGCAGGAAATCCAAAAGCACAAGTACTCAATGGTTTTGCAGCATATTGAGGAGAATCAGGACGAGGTGGAAGTGGCAGTTCAGCTGCAGAAGGAAAAGCGGTTGAATGGAATCGTCTTTCTGGGTGGTTCTTTTGAACATACCAGGAAAAAACTGAAGCAGATTACGGTACCGTTTGTCCTCAGTACCACCGGCATGATGAAAGGCGTGGGATTTGGTGACTGTTCGCTGGTTTCAGTGGATGACTTTAAGGAAAGTTACCGGATGACGGAATATCTGATTGAGCAGGGACATAAAAGGATTGCCATTATCTGTGCGGATGAAAAGGACCGAAGTATCGGAAAACTGCGTTTGAGCGGATATTGTGCGGCGCTGGAAGCCCATGGGATTGGGGTGGATGAGTCGTTATTTTGCCGGATGAAGAAGGATCTGAACTATTACTCTATGGAAAATGGTTATGCCGTAACGAAAGAACTGCTGGATTCCGGGAAAGAGTTTACCGCCCTTTATGCGATCTCGGACAGTGTGGCGATTGGCGCCTGTCGGGCGCTCTGGGATGGCAAGAAACGGATTCCGGAAGACTATTCAGTGGCCGGCTTTGATGGATTGGATATCGCCTCTTATTATCAGCCTTCGATCACGACGATACGGCAGCCGGTGGAGGAGATGGCGGAAGCGACGATTCGTATTTTGTTTCAAATGATTGAGAAAGAGATTCCGTATGAGAAGCAGGTTTTTAAAGGGGAACTGGTGATTGGTGAATCAGTGCGGAAGATACCGGAATAAATGTACGAAATAATGATGACCATAAATAACAGCATGGCTGGTGTTTGTGGTCTTCTTTGGATAGGGAACTACAACACTGGGCCGGGCAATGAAAGATGCTTATGGATTTGAGCATTTGGATGTGGATGATTATTACTGGCTGCCGGCGAAACTTCCCTTTACGGAGGAAAGGGGAGTTCGGGAGCGGCAGGACTTGCTTCGGGGAGATATCGAGGCGAATGAAGATACGGGGATATTTGAAGCTGTAAAGAGAAAGGCAGATTATTAACATATGAGCAAATTGCAAAAACAGAGAATACTGCGGTGGGGATTGGTCATTGCAAATATGCTGGCTATATTTTTGTTTTCCGGCCAGACCGGAGAAGATTCAGGTGAGCTGAGTGGTCTGTTGGCGGCAATCTTATCGAAAGCAGCATGGCTGGGCTGGGTGTTTCAGTATATTAACATCAGGAAAGCAGCACATTTTTCAATATATTTTTTATTGGGGATATTTACAATAAGAGCAGTGGCACTGCATACAGAGCAGACGAAAGCAAGAATTGGCGCAGCTCTTGTGATTTGCTTTTTGTATGCCTGTTCAGATGAATTTCATCAGCATTTTGTACCCGGCCGGGGACCGTCTTTCCGGGATGTTTTGATTGATACTGCCGGTGCTTTGACCAGTATTGGAATCCTTACGGTGGTATCATGGCGGCGGTTGAAGTCAAGTGATAAGCAGGTGGCCGCCGGTCAAACGTTTGGGTAAAATTAACCCAAAGGCTTTGGGGATTGTGTTATTCTATTATTGTAAATATTGTAAAGAAACATGTTTTGGCTACGTAAGGAGAGATGTGTATGAGTTTAGTTCCCTTAAGACCTCTGCTGGAGGCAAGTATGAAGTATGGTTTCGGTCAGGGCGGGTTTAACGTAAATGCGGCAGCGCAGGCGCAGGCGGTAATTGAAGTGCATGAGATGTTCCGCTCTCCGGCCATTCTGCAAGGGGCCGACCTGGCAAACGGGTTCATGGGCGGTCGGACGGATTTTATGAATGCAACTCTGGAAGATAAGAAAACCGGTGCCAGGAATATCGGAAATGCAGTAAAGAAGTATGGCATGGATTCGGAGATTCCGATTGTTCTGCATCTGGATCATGGCAGAGATTTTGACTCCTGTGTGGCAGCGATTGAGGGCGGCTATACCTCGGTTATGATTGACGGCTCTTCACTGCCGTTTAAGGAGAATATGGAGCTGACCAGAGAGGTCGTGAGATATGCCCATGCCAGAGGCGTCAGTGTAGAAGGGGAGCTGGGGGTGCTGGCGGGAGTGGAAGATCATGTCTTTTCGGCATCATCGACTTATACCAATCCCCTTGATGCAGTCGAGTTTTTCCAAAAGACCGGTGTTGATGCGTTGGCTATCTCTTATGGAACCATGCATGGGGCATCCAAGGGTAAGGATGTTAAGCTTCGTAAAGAGATTGCGATTGCTATTCGCGAATGTATGAACCATGCAGGTATTTTTGGGGCGCTGGTTTCTCACGGTTCTTCTACCGTGCCGAAATATATTGTGGATGAGATTAATGCCCTGGGTGGCAAACTGTCCAATACATACGGTATTTCTATTGGGGAATTGCAGGGAGCAATTGCGGCCGGTATTAATAAGATTAATGTAGATACCGATATTCGTCTGGCAGTTACCAGAAATATGAAAGAATTTTTTGCGAAATATCCGGAGAAGCAGAACAGTGCTTCGATTGGCGGAATCTATGAGCTGCTGGAAGCAAAGAGAGAGGCCTTTGATCCGCGGGTATTTCTGCCGCCAATTATGGATACTGTCATGTATGGTACTGTTCCGGATGAGGATGTGGCTGCGATGGTGGGCTGTATTGAACGCGGGGTGAAGGAAGTGGTGGGGACTTTGATTGTGAAGTTCGGGTCTTATGGGATGGCTCCGCTGGTGGAGTGTGTGAC
>Ga0154000_1000582_pt1 | contig 10125 bp, 9 predicted proteins | sample TSNC084MetaG_FD_104674 | JGI IMG/M metagenome (GOLD analysis project Ga0154000, IMG submission 104674) | Attine ant fungus gardens microbial communities from North Carolina, USA - TSNC084 MetaG | ecosystem: Host-associated > Fungi > Mycelium > Unclassified | place: USA: North Carolina, Lumber... | reverse complement strand
GATCACATGATAGGCATGGGAAAGTAGTGCACAGACCATGTGGTAGTTGTATAAGTAGTGTAGAAAATCTAATGGGGACTCTATTGAGTTCTTTTTGTCAATTGCTGAACAAAGAGCAGTTGGCTTTATTCCAGCTTGGAGTTTAGCTTTCTTACACAAATAGAGATAGAAAGACCAAAGTAAAACACATACATGCCTCCCTTTGTGTATGCTAGAATAGCTTCTTTGCACTTCTCTGTGGTGATGGTCAGGGAGTTCCTTCCTTAGGTTTTATCTAGAGGAATTCTGCTTTCCACTTATTTTACTTTTTGTCTGGCTCAGGGTATCAAGTGATATGCATATTTGCTCCTCAGCAGGATATTGGATTCTAGAAAATACAACTTGATTGAGGGTCCAAAATGATTAAGAAACAATCAATGATCAAGAAGCTAAGCATTGATTGAGGCACCAATCAATGATCTAGGAATTAAGAAATATTCCAGGGACCGAGACTGGTCAACAAAGTATAAACAATGTTAGTATGAAAGTTCTACAATGGTAGTTATTAGATAAAATGTCTTAGACATTACCAAATAGTGTAGGCAACTCATATTTTTACCTATTATATAAAGTGCCTACAGTGCAAGAATTAACACAAAATGCAGTACAGCAAGTGAATATACTGATCTCAGGCATTACCAAGTAGCATAGACAACTGAGGTCAGTTAGGACAAGGTGTTGAATATATATACAGCTAGTTAAACTTGAGCCTAGAGCTTCCACTGTCAAACAAAGGTGAGGTGTTTCTACCCTGCATGTTATGATGTCTTAGATATGACTTAACCTACAATAAGCATAAGTCCAACTTCAATAGAAGCAAGCTCATTCAGATTCCTCCACATATTGGTTTATCAAGGACAAGGATGCCTGGATTTTGGACACAACCAAGTGTGATAGGTAGTATACATTGTGTTCATAATAATACATAGTGATTCCAACATGGCTTTCAGTCCATTTCTGTTTCTATTTTGAAGCACCTCATTGGCATATCGCATTTAATGGCAAGCTCACTGCCACTGATCGAGAGTTGATCATCATAGGTCACACTTTGTTTCATTTGATCGATCGATACTTTGCTTGCCAATGCTTGGACGTCGTGACTTTTATGGATATCAAAGTTACATAATATGTCTTGATGGTGCCGCCCTGTAGAATGGAGACCATTACCAATTTCTCCGAATAATAAATTCTCAGTCCTGCTAGCTTTTCTACAGCTGTTGCAATGGCTCATGAGGATCTACAAGCAATTCTTGTTGTATCAGATGTCTGTGTCTGAAGAGGAGTATGATAGATGACAAGCACTGAGGCATGTAATTATCTTACATCTGTGGATTTCTAGGAATCATATTTGTTCCAGACTAAAATTGTACTACACTTCTAAATCACATCCAGTTTCCCTTATTTCCCGGCTATCAGTTGGTGCCCATTATTTGTCTCTTATTTACAGTTGTTGTATTTTCATTGATAAGACACTCTTGCATTCCAACGCTCCTAGCAGATTGAACTCATAATGTTCTCCTTTTTACAAGTTTTGTACTCTCATGCGGGGTCTGTATGTGCGTCCTTCACACGCTTTTTATGGACGCGTATGGGCACCTTGTTGCATGCTTGACTCAATAAGTCGTTACCGCGACACCAACTGTGAGTCTGGTCAGGAAGCTCAGGCACGTCCCTAAGAGTCCACTGATTTCAGTCCACCCGCAACTACTTCACCTCTAGCTTCGACTGTGGCTACACCAATAGCATTACGGATAAATGCAGCCACCATACCCACCCCAACCTGATATTTCGTCGCCTTCCTGGCCTCCAACTGCTGTTCTTCCTATGTCAACTCCTGATCCTTCCCAGGAAAAACTGCGCCCTCGCCATCTCAAACCTTATCGTCAGGAATTTTTCAAATGCAATTGCAATCACAAGTGGGTTATCATCCCCCTCATTTGCGCAACCTCATCCATATTATCCTCCACCATCGCATGCACCAGGCACCCTTCACTTTATGTGCGTTATCTGCCCCGGCTCCCATTATTCTATGCCTCTCATTCTGGAGCTCTACTGCTGCCTTTATTAACTGTATGTGCATTTTATGGTGGATATCCTCCCCCTCCCGCTCATAAATCACCCCTTCCATTATCATTATCGCCCAGGCGTGTATCCCCATGATGTTCCGCCTTCTCTGCAGCAAGTTCCTCTATCTCACCGGCACTTGCCTATACCCCTGGGTTGCATCAGCATCTGTATCAGCAGATCAAGTGGCGAGATTAACCAGCGCATACACAGATGAATGGTGTGACTTTCACTGAAATGGGTGTTGAAGGGAAGATGGTATACATGAGAGTATATGTCGAGCAATTGAAAACCTGGTGGACGGAATATGTTTTCTACAAGTAATTGGTATCTGCTGTTGTTGCTTTTTCTCTTTCCTTGTTTTGTGCATCTCTTATGCTATTATGTCTACGGGTCAAAAAATTTCTTGTATTAGCAAGATTTGTAGCCTACTATGGTATTGGCCCATAGGTCCCATAATGTATTGGGACTGTTGGTCATCCAAGAAACTGATACGCATTCGATGTCAAAAATGACAAGTTGTCGGTATCGTAAATCAGAATTACTTGATCAAATCATGAATGACAAGTACGATAGCTATATTGTTCACAACTCCCTCACTCAGGTTTTCCATTCCATCATCTAGTTTGAGTCTGGACCACACGTTATTTGTTATACAAAGGAGTGAATTTTTTGTCTCCAAACCATACAAAATATTTCTTCAGAACTAAAATAGGTAGATATTCTTCTCCTCTTTGAATAACATCAAGAGAACTATCTCTGAACTTGTGGAGGATAGCGTTTCCTTATCAGCCAACACTCATTCATAGCATCTTGTTTGTTGTACAAAAAGAAAAGACAAGTTGAAACGTTGGAACGTTATACCTAGAGACTTGACTTGATCATTTCTATGTTCATTGTCAAAGAACGATGAGTGCATTCGCATGAGATAGTCTTAGATATGTAGTTGATTCGAGCTATTTCAGGATAAGGCATGCCAGTCTTCTCATGTGTTATCTTTCAATGCATGAGTTTGGATCCTATACAATGACATCATGACTCTCGAGATGACTTGGCTTCAATGCCCTCACCTGGGATTATCTCTGATTGATTGACGAGGTACATCGCAGCAAAGACTTGTTGTTACTTGCTTTAACTTCAGGGCTAGTTGACTTTGATAACGACAGAAAAAAGAGACATGAGCTCACAGATTCTGGACAGAAGCATACAATATGAACTCACTGTTTGGTATGAGTGAGGCTGCTGAAAAAGTTTGATAGCTAAAGAATCATCAGCATTGTTTCCCTGACCAACATCAACTGATTTGACTCGCTGAGAGGAACGACAAATTGATAGATGTCCAGGAGGCTTTCGCTCAGGAGTGTAAGGCGCAGAATCTCGCTTGGCCGAGTATCTTGACGGGCTGAGCGTCCCCCAACTGCTCTTTTCCTACGTCACAGGTGAGACCAAACGTGCCTACCCACTTCTTGGCAAGCATTTGTTTCGTAGAATGAGGGAATGAGTCACTGTCACACCATAACCGTCACATTTCCAAGTCACACCGAGCTGCCTTTGCAAATTTCTGGGCACGGCTCTCATGTGATGCCATCTTCGCTGCAGCAACACGGCGTCAATTTCATGCGAGACAGCCCCAGCTGTGTTTTTCCCTGCACGAAACAAAAAAGGAACATGTGCCTATTCCACGCATGCCACCAACGGTCTGTTGCAATCCACCCTTCTGGATCAAGTCGTAACATATTCTTTGGCCCTTGCACAAACGGGTCGGGGCAATAAATTTCAACCCAGACCCCTGACTACATCTCCCGTCAATGTCAGTCATTTACTTCTACTCCCACAACGATCAAAATCCAAATCGTTGTAGGATAGATATGTTGCGCACCTCGTGACAGACTTCACCTTCACCAAATACAGTTGTGCGGTCCAGTTTATCACAAGCCTTGATTCAATTTGTGAGCTAGAACACGTATGCTCAGTTCCAGTTTCTCGTCTTCAATCTATTCATTCACTCGAAGCATCATCCTCTACTTTGATCCTACGCAGTGATCAATCACCAATACTCACCCTCTATGTTCAAACACACTACGCCTTTCGTCCTCGCTGGAACCAAGAAGATCCCTCTACCAGTCCTTCGCTCTCTCGCCGTGTTCCGGGAATGACCTTCGCTTCGCCATCTTCCTTGAATAGCTCTACGACACTTTTTTACATAGCGGAAGAGTCACTGAAACAGGAGGCAATTTACTTAGACAACCTTTTGATCAACCTACCTGGGATCATCTTCTTACTCGTTTCATAAGACCCAACAGAGATCCGCCTGGAGGGCAACTCGCAGGTGCTATTCATCACCTAGGACATAGGAATGAAGGGGAGAACGATGAAAAGATTAAAGATAATCCGAGTTGATGTCAGCAGCTGACACGCACTCACAGATATTTCAATCCACAAATCATACAATGCAAAAAGGGTTTCAACCATACGATGGTCGCATACCAGTTACTATTGATTGACGCGATGTCACTTGAAATTTCGGCTTCATAGCATGGCCCTTGCCCCTATGATGGAAACGAATGATTCAGTTGGTTCCGGGTCCATGCAGACTGGACTTCGAATATCTATGATAACCCTTGACACGCAGCCGGAAACATTGGTGTCCGCTCGACAATGGGCGATACGATTGCACGCCCTTCTCCACTTGTTGCCGCCAATCAGCTCGGTAGGCTCCCCTACGAACTCGTGTTGCAATTAGGCATTCCTTCCCTCATTCGCTACTGCGGTCTCAATCGCTGCATGATGCAACTTGTCGACTTGGACCACCAGTACACCGCAATCATCGAACATCGTCCTAACATCGTCCGAGCCATTGTCAGCATCCAAGCGGACGCCTTTGACTGTGCTTACACTGTACAGAACCCTTTGTACAACCCGATGTTCCACCTGTAATTGCTCTAGCGACCATCTCTGATGGCGAACTACTTCCTACACGGGACATACTTTGTGATAAGACAGAAGTATTGGCTTTTGTGTAGCGGTTCGTTGACTTGTCTGACGTTCTTTGGGCCTGGCTCTTTTGCCGATGGCCAGTTTGTCATTTGGATTAGAGCTATCAGAGTTCTTTTTAAGATGTTATTCCGGTAATCCTCATATCAGAAAAAAGTGTCATGAGTTTTCGAAGACGGATGCTTACCTCACCGCTCGATTTCTCAAGATGGTTGATATGCATTGAGAGCATGTTACAGCCTCTTGTCAACGATTTCTGCCTTTACAGGGGGAAGACTATGTGATTATGGTTGTGTGGGTGGACTGAACGACTACCATGTGAACGAGATGGCGTCGAACAGGTGTGCTTTTTCAATACAAGGGGGAAATGACCTTAAGAATGTGGAGAGTTCCATTCTGGTCCGTGATGAAGAGTGCACCAGTCCATTCTGACGGCTTTGTACCCACTAAATGCAGGATGACAAGGACAATAAACTCAACTTTTTGGTATCGATAGTACGTTCATCTGACATGGAGATCCATGCTCGTGCCTAGACCAGGAAGAAGACCTGTCATGTTCTCATCGACGAATAATCTAATACCTCTCCTGACTCATGTTCCCTTACAATCACATTTGGCACTGTTGAGTCCATACAAACAAATGTCTCATCGATGAAGTAATTATCTCTGCTAACTGAAGTCATTTTGTCTCCCAATCACCATATCAAAGTCCCAGGCTTTGATGCTCATTGTGTGAAGGTTTCGTTCATGATGTCTCGAATTACAAGAAGAATAGCATGAGTGTAAAGACAATTACATTGTCTGTGATACTTCTCCTTTGTATATCCAACATCGTTGACAATATTGTATCCATCATCTTTCTTCGTATATTTCTTCACCCAGGGAGGTTTCTCTTTCAGTCTCGAGCGAGGTATCTGCTTCGATATCCCTATTAGATTCTGTTCTGTGGCCCGTGAAGCTTTCAGTTGTCCCGGAATAGATGCTTTCATCCAAAGGACAATTTGCTTCCAACAAATTGAGTATCAACCGTGAAACCTGAATGATACAAGATTCAGTGATGATAAAACGAAAGGAGCTTTCAACTTACAATAAAGGGAACAATGAAGTATGAAGAGCTAAAAATTAGAGGTGAAAATAGGAAGACGAGCAACAATAACAACATACTAGGTTACAAAAGTTTCAAGAATAAAAGGTAGATTCATGGGGATGGTGGCTTCTAGGATTAACTGGACTTTGGCAAGAGTGAACGCTAGTTTAATCATTTTCTAGTCTACACTTACCAAGAAGACTGAATAAGATCCATGAGTAAAATTGATGAAATTTACATTTGGACTCACGGTATGAATAAAAGGGTCCCATCGCGATAAAACACATACAATAGACGAGTGGAGGTTTGCATGTGAGAGATACGCCTGCATATTCCATGCCGAAAAGACTTCTGTGCCTTGTATGTCATAATAAACCTGATCAAAGTCAAGAGGACTTCGATCGTTGTTGTAATAGTCCTGACAATGCTTTTTTGTGTGAGAATAAACGTGCAAGTTCGCAAAGTAAGAACATACGTACTAAAAAAATCTATCAACACTGTTTTCTATGTCCCGGAGGTGTGTTACCTCGATCCAACAACCATGGAGTGGACTCAGCACTCCAGAAACTAAAACGACGTATGTATCTACTATCGTTCTACCCAGGGCAGCCTGAAGAATCAAATCAGTTGATGGGCAAGTATCGTACTGTCTTGAAAACCTACCAAGACCTCAGCTGTTTTAGACCGTCAGTCATCTCTATTGATCAGAAATAAAATTGTGTAAGACATACCTGCCGTCATGGAATATAGAATCAGTGTGACTGAAATCGAAATGAAATCAAATAAGTTCATCAGCGTATATGTCTGCTCGCGTACCAATTAAATCCTTGTTCCAAATCGCTCGAAGACGTAAAACCAGCAGCATCTTCAGTGCAAATGGAGCGAACACGAAATTATTGAAACTATTGACATTTAGCTACTCTGGTCTTTGTGAGTTTACAATCAAACTCACGCAATAAGTAGTACATGGCCGAAGGTACACCTGGTGAAAGGATGAGTCAGACTGAGCAAAAAAAACCATATCTAATCTATACCACTAAGAACATCCTAGTCAATGATAAATGAAAATGGATTAAGAACAATGTCTTACTGTTTTTGATGCTGAGGCTTTATTATCGCCTGGTGACGTTGTTATCAATATTTGTTTGACTGACTGCAGATAATTTCATACTATATGTATTTATTCTGAGTATTTGGATCATTTTTCTTATCAATAATTTAAGTGAGTCACACTTACATCATGCTTAACCAGTTACTTATCAGGACGGAAAAATAGATGGTATGCAGTCTTGACCACTTCCTCCTGAGTTCTCACACATTAGTGGCAATAGTCAATTTGAATCTCATGATCAAATGGGAACATGCCTGTGAAGATATTGAACCTAGGGGAGAAGGGATTATGTGGGATCGTTATTTACATATGGAAAGTCTCACCTGTTGGGGAATGAGATTGATAATATCATATGCCATCAACGTAGCAATGACAGCTTTAAAAGGCTTCAGTGGATGTTTTGAGAACAACGGATCCAGAATTAGCATGCCTTGACCATAACGTCTATCTAATAACCTCTTTATGTCGTTGGCATAGGTTTCTTGAGTTAGTTTGTATTGATCAGCCATTGAGATGGGAAGCAGGGGGTATTTTGTACGCATCTTGATGAGAATGCTTCATTTTTATATCAACTGGTGTTGTCAGGTAAGTCAAGTATTGATTGATCTTCTATTTGATCGTATGTACATCGAGTTTCACCCTAGAAAGATCAGTGCATCACAGCTGTGATGAAACATGATCGCAGCTGAAAGGGACAAGCCGTTCTCGTATCACGATAGTGGTGAAAACTTATGATGATTGACGGAGCTCTGCTGTGACTGACATTGTTCAGCGCTCGCCATCCATCAAATCAGATCGAAGTGGCAGAAGAGAGGTTCCGTGATGTCTCAAGTTGCAGAAAATGCTGCTCAGAATGTCAACTCTGTGTCAATCAGTGGATCTGAGCGGTGTGATGTTGATTACTATTGTCTGGGGCAAGATGTCTGATCGATCACAACTTTGAGATCCATTGAAGCATCTACTCCCAACTGACTTTTCAAAGCCAGACCATGGACAAGCGCGAACTCAGCGAGGAGCTGGCCCTAGTGGTATCGATGATGAAGGTGACTGCTTCAATCCTGATCAACGCCATGCCACGGTTTCCGCCGTGCTTTGACTTCGGCTCAATGTTCTTCGTCAACAACCACTAAAGGCCGCTGACATCACGATCTATGATTCATGGGCTCATCTATCAAGACAAAGAGACAATGCACTTGATGGGAAGAATCAAGGATGCTAATTATGGCTTCTCATTGAGTCCACTTCTGTTCCAACATATCACGATAGCAATTGATTATTCGTTGTTTTTGCCATTCTCGTTAAAAGAAATCTGGGATATTCGTACGACGCTGATTTTCTATGGCTCCTTTAGATGCTGGCTCTGAAGTCTCTTATTTATTTATCGGTGACAAGAATATGTTTGGAGGGCTCAAAATAACAAAGCTTCATCTCCAAGGAGAAGGAGAGTCAAAGTGTGAAATTTTTAGTGTGCTATTCCAGAGAACAACAAGTAGTTGTAATGGAATGGCACAATGATATCTCTCTTGTTACCGTGATTGTTACGAGTACTTCACATTAGAAGATATTTAAGAGATCTCGATCAGTGTACACATGCACATATACTCATATACACTTTACACACAATTACATATCTCTTATGTGCTTGGTCTTCAATTTTCTTTCAAAAGGTCACAACATACAGCTAGTGACTGCTAAACCACCCTGAAAGTGATGAGGTGGTCTCATCAGAGCCTACTGGAACCTGAAGGGTGTTAACATTGAGTTGTGAAGACTTAGACTTCACCCTAGGTAGATGGTCAGGAAGAACTCAATGGAGTTCTTTGTTATATTGAGCTACTACTTATACTACTTTATAGTGGTGGTACTCTAAAGTCCCATGGTCACAAGTCCTTCCAGAATGTTATATGGTCACATGATCCTTGTCATGTGACATGTTTACCTAAGCTTCCCTTACTATCTATAGTTTGATCCTGTTATATGTCTTGAGGTTGTGGATCAATTGTTTAAATGTGCAGGAAGTTATTTCCCTTTTGGGGCTCTCATGACAAAGGGAGACATTCATACAGCAATGACGTTAAAGGGGGCAAATGAGGTTTTAACTGTGACAAGCAAGAGTAAAGGGCAGTGACAGTCCTCAATCGTGTGCTAAAGGGTTTGTAAAGAGAAGGAAGAAGTGGGGGTATTAGACAGAAATTAAAATGTAAAAGTGCAGCTTATCTGTAATGTAATGTAAAAATAGGCAAAATGATGGTGAGTTCAATCTAGATCCTCCTTGCATGGTGTCCCTAAGGTGTCCACCTTGACATACCATAACAAGCTCACTAGTGAAATGTAAGGGGACCCCTCACACATGACTCTGGAGCCTGTATTAGTCCTCCGGAGTGATCCTGCAGCTGATCAAATATTACTACATAATATTTAAACTCACCCCATTGTTCTAAGTGCACTCTGTTGCCTCTTAATGCAATTTCATTGTTCAGACCCTAGTTACCAAAAGCAGGGATGTGAGGACACTGTAATATATATATTGTAGATTATTCCCTCTAGGAGCCTCATCTAATTCTCTGAGGAATCTCCTGGAGGTAGGTTGTAACATATTCCATAGAGTATAATTTAACTGAGGAATCTCCTAGAGTGCTCTGCTCCAGTCGCCCTTACAATAAAGAGAATTGGGGAAGAGAAGAAGAGATTGAAGAGGATCATAGGAAAATTGAAGAAATGGTCCCAGAGAAATTCTTGAAGTGGAGAAAAGTGTTTGGGAAGGTAGAGTCAGAAAGAATGCCAATGAGAAAAATTTGGGATCATGCCATAGACCTCAAAGAAACGTTTG
>Ga0154000_1000579_pt1 | contig 10137 bp, 8 predicted proteins | sample TSNC084MetaG_FD_104674 | JGI IMG/M metagenome (GOLD analysis project Ga0154000, IMG submission 104674) | Attine ant fungus gardens microbial communities from North Carolina, USA - TSNC084 MetaG | ecosystem: Host-associated > Fungi > Mycelium > Unclassified | place: USA: North Carolina, Lumber... | reverse complement strand
TAGAGCGGCAGGACCCTCGGCGTATTCCAAGTCCGCTGATGCCTAACGCTTCCGGATTGTATTCATGTATTTGTCCTGAACCTTATTGCGCAGACTTGTCAACGATCGACTTGTACAGTAACAAAGCTTGCAGCCAGTCTCTCCTTCCACTTCAATTGAAGCAAAAATACTGCTCTGTACTTGGATCACATCATGGATCAAGAGAGATTGGCTAACCTAAAGGCCCGGGGCTCCGCTAATCGAATTGGCATGTTTCTTTTGTTCGTGTTTCTAGAATAACTCATTTATGTTTTTCGATCATTTTCAACTCCCTCGTCGCATGACTTTATACGATATTTGGTTATTGCAATCACGGAAACTCATATACCCCTCGATCTCATTCCGTTGGTAAAATATCACCTTCGATGCCACATAAATTACGCGAACAGGAGGCAAGGGTACCGTCCGTCGAAAGGTCGTGCGGAAACCCAAGCCATCCACTACTCAGGACGATAAGAAATTGCAGGCTGCCTTGAAGAAATTAGGCGCTCAGCCTATAGCTGGTGTGGAGGAGGTCAACATGTTCCGTGAGGATGGAAACGTATTACACTTCACAGCACCCAAGGGTGAGTCTTCTCCAATGTGCCTTGATCAGCTACCTCCTTTCGCGGATGACAGATCAGGTTATCCATGAATCTTTTCTTATGATCGCGATCGCCTTTCCGGGATATTAGAACAATCACTGATTTTCTGCCTATAGTGCAAACGGTGATCTCTGGTAACACATTTGTCGTCCATGGGCAAGGCCAGGTCAAAGAGCTTACGGAACTCGTTCCTGGTATTCTCAACCAGCTTGGTCCTGATTCTCTTGCCTCGCTACGCAAATTAGCAGAATCGTACCAGGCTATCCAGACACAGCAAAAGTCCACTGGCGCCGATGATGATGACGATGACGTGCCCGATCTGGTGGAGAACTTTGAGGCGGACCAAGAAGGCGAGAAGGCAGTTGCACTTGATTAATTAAGCCATTCAACCCTGGCTTCATGTCTGGCGTTGAGGTGTGGGTTCGACGTTCTCTAGAGAGGTGTCGTATTCTTGCTATCAGTACATGTGAGTTTCGGGGTTCAGCTACATCAGTGAGCAGAGATTGGTGTGGTCACTGGTGCATGAAAACAGTTAGAATGAATGTTGTGATCTTATTCTCTCTCTCCTCTTGTACTCTCTTCTTTGGCATGTACACACTCATGATCTCTATTTCCTGTTGCTTTCATGACACGTTCCTGAAGACTTCCTCATCCTGATTTTCTGGGTAGTTGATGTTATCAGTTCGCCCCTTTTCAATACTTTCATTGTGCAGCAGTACGTATACTGTGAATTGAACAGAACCTAACTCAAGTTTTTTCTGTGACCAGACTAGGTGTGAACAGACTATCTAACTGGTCACATGTGCTGCAAGGTTAACGAAATCGGAAGTGGTAATATCGTTCACCTGTCTTAAATATATCTCTCGCTTCAGTTCCATTCATGGTGTCCTCGTCCTCGCGTACCGATTCCTGTAAATGATTCGCAGGTTGCCCCTGCTTCAAAAATGGTAAATAGGCATGATTGTGGCTCTCTTTTGGATATATAGGAGGAGAGCTGGTGTCAAGAACTCACAAGAACTCGCCTGTCATATCTTGAATCGAATGCTCATTACGGTGTTCTTCAGTCCTTCAGGTCAGCAGGTCAGTCGCCACACCCGAATGTCCCTGTACTCAGGAGGTATGGTTATAATTGCTGAGTCCCCTGGTACGACTACTCATATGGACTCGCGGAGTTCAACCATCTAGGATGACATCTGAAATCTGCGCGAAGAGCCTCGGCATTCGACAATTGAACGAAGGACCTCAGTCTCAACTATCCCTTTATAAACGGGTCTATCCTGACGCCGGCAGTCGTGGACCTCTCCTGTCATGGCTATCCCTCTGGATCAAGCTGAACTCCTGGCACTTTTCCTTGAGAATATCACTTATGGTCTGTCCAATTACCCCTCAAGAAAAACTTGACGATATCATGCATCGCTTCCAGGAGTCTTTCTGTCTTTCTTCATCCTTCTCATGGTAATATCCCTTGGTGAAAAGGACATCCATTTTTCCAACCAACGATTTATCCTCCCCGTGGCGACTTTGATGTTGCTCTTGGCTACGATAGTGAGTGCCGCGGGACATTCAGAGTTTGTCTACCAATTCAGTCTTGGTCTAGCATCTTTCCATTGATTTCGTCCGTGCTCTGGAGGGATTTGTTACAGGAGATCCGGAAGACCCCCCTCATCCTGTGGCGTATTATCAAGTTATTTCCCAACCTCTCCACATCGCGAAGACACCGGTGTATGCCCTCCAGACTATTCTTGGGGACGCTGTGCTTGTGAGATATATCCATGCGGATATTAAATCAGTGTTTCACTCATATATTCAACCTGGGTTAGGTCTGGAGGTGCTATATCATCTATAATAAGAGGTTGTACATCCTTATCCCTGCTACAATCATTCTGGGCGCCAATTTGGGTGAGATCACCTAAGATTTCATTTTCGGGCACCTTTCTAGATCTGTTTCTCCCCACTTAATAGCCATAGGTATAGTTGTTTCTTGGTCAATATCTGTGGCAGATCCTGGAAAGAACATCTTCGAGACCGCATCTCCCTGGATTACTGCATTCTTCATTATAACTATGAGCTTGAATGTTTTCTGCACTGGTGCGTCGACTCGTCAAGCTCATTCCAGACACCTTTGTCCTGACACAGTTTCTCTCAAGGTGCTATTGTTGCTAAGATTTGGCGTGCTCGTCGACATGCCTCTACAACCTCTCACAGTTTGTCTTCCGTCGTAGCGGTTGTTATTGAGAGTGGTGCCATCTATACAACCAGTATACTTGGTCTCCTCATTGCTTATCTATCCAACTCAAATGGCCAATATACGGCTTTGGATTTGGTAACCCCCCTAGTTGTGAGTATCGGTTGTCTTGTTGGGAACCATACTCATGCGAGAGTTTAGGGTGTTACATATTGTCTCATCGTACTTCAAGTCTACTTTCAACTCAGGATATCCAAAAATCTGCTGAAAGCAGGCGCAACAATACCTCAGATATGGAAAAGAAATTCTCCAAACGAGGAAATGCTCAGACCAGAATATAAATCATCATCTACCTCAGGTTGTGTCACTGTCCGCGTCACCGAAGACGCAGAGACTGGCCTTGATAAAGAGATCAAATAAGGGCAGGGGGAACTATCTCGCTGCTTCTCAGCTGGGTTCACTGTAAGATTCCGAAAATACTACCACTAAAGATCATAGGCTCAAATAGAAAGAATCAAATGATAGCCCTTTCACCCATTCAAAATAATCAGAGTGTCGAATCGGCAATATTCATCTGAAATTAGGATCTTCATTGGGCTATGTATCATGGCATCATCCATGGAGCGATTTATCTTATCGCTGATCTAGTAGACCACTCTCATGAGCTATACTGTCGCCTCACAGATGTATGCAATGGTAGGGTTGGGGAGGCAGAGTTATAAGTCCCGCGACCCAGATGATATTGGAATCACAAGCGTTATGTAAAGGACGAGTTCTAAATGCAATCACCAGATCCAAGGATAACCACTATTCAATACCTGGGCAATGCCACGTTATGACGACGGCGGAACACCGGCACCAGCTTTCGCCATTTTCTTGTCATGTCCCCGTTTTCTATTGTGGTTGGCTCGACTCGCCTTATGCTTATCCTTGAATGACCGTTCCCGTGCAGCATTGGAGTCGTTGCCTGATCCCTGAGTATTTCCTGTTGGCCCCAAACCACTACCTGTTCCAACCCTTCCACGTCCACGTCCACGTCCACGCCCGCGCCCGCGGCCCCTCCCACCATTGCCGCTGTCATTATGATGCGCAGAACCTAGGACAGGTAATAAAGGCTGATTTCTACTGAACTCGTGTTTTTGCCTGATCTTTTCTTGCATTTTCGGCTAGAACAAAAAAAAAAGAACGCACGGGTCATCCAGTGGATATATAGAATCTATTGGCCAGCTTACATTACGATCTAGCATCACCTTCCATCCCTCTATTTGTTCATCGACCCAGCCTTGAAAAATGGTTGTCCAATAGAATTTGATGACAGGAAGGGATGAGAGCTCACCTGTATCCTTCCTCAGTTGCATTCGACTCTGACTCCTCCTGGTCGCTGCATCTCGATCGAACAGCTTAATATCCTTCAACCACGCTAATTCGAGTATAGTTTCTGGCGTCGACTGACTTTCTTCTTCTTCTTCTTCATCATCATCATCAAGCTCCTCTAGATCACTCTCATCATTTTCTTCGCCGTCACCAATGACGTTGATCTTGAGTGCCTCAGCCTCCTCTAATTCATCTTCAGGACTGAAAACTACACGTTCATTGCGTTGATCGGGCAAATCTCCATCTTCATCTTCCTGTTCAAGGATGGCCTCGGCACGACGAAGGATATCAGCCTTCATCTGATTGACGAAGGACCGGTCTTCCAGGAAGTTATTGCTTTAGAGGAACCGTCATCGATGTCAAGGAAAAATTGACGGACAAGACATACTCTATGTTCTTCTTTCCACTCCTGACCTGGGAAAGGTCCATATTCTGACCGTCGAAAACATTCAACCTCTGCGAAAGGGTGTAGTTTACAGTACTTTTATGATCATCCCGTTTAATTTCAGAAAGGAGGACTTCCTCGCTAGGGGCATTTTCCTCCAAAAGCGCGCCGAGAACTCGCTCCAGGTCGCCCTTGAATTCATCGCTTTCTAACAATAGTCGAACATAATGGGTGCTGACGTCAGGTAGAACGTCAAGCACCTGAGAGACCTTCCTATCCAGCTCTAGGTCTTCTACCGGTTCGAGCGCTTTCTCTTTTCCCTTCTTGGAACTAGAGGCATCATTGTGAGAGACATTTCTAGGAACGGAAGTATCGGTAGCTTTGGCTCGGGGACCACGGTTGTCAATTCCTTGTTGTATGCCATAGGAACGCAGGACTATCTTGAGGGCACCAGGATCCTTTCTTTCAGACCCACCAGAGTCAAAGTTGGCCAGGGTGGCTTCTATAATATCGAGCCGAGCGTCCTTTTCTTCAGCATGCTTGAGAGCAGACGTAAGCATATGAGAGAGAGAATAAGACTGATGATAATCGGAAAGAAGGGATTGATTGAGAAATGGTGTGAGGGGAGAAGTGCTTGAGGAAGAACTGAATTGTTCGAGGAGTGCGAAGACTATGTCAAAAGTCCTCTCTGCTTCGATACCCAGCAAGCGCCCCTCAGCAGATGTAATATCCTCTACCATTCTGCTGAAGACGATATGGAATGCATCGATGAGAGCAATCTTCGTGTCTACCCAAATCTTCTCCCATTCATCCATCCCAGTTTCCGAAGGTCTGTTGATAGCATTTTGTAAAACATTGATACCACCATAAGAGGTTGCGATGGAGGGTAAAGAATTTTGATATGCATGAGCAAGACCAAGTAAAAACGGTTTGCTGTGAGAGAAAAGACGAATGAAGGAGTCTGGGGACACACGAAGGAAGGAAATAATGCAATGGGCGGCTCTTCGAAGACCATACAATCCTTGATTTTGGCTTGACGATGGTGGAGACAACAAGAGCGTCAATGCAGGAAGGAGGTCATTTTCTATGGCTTCATGTATGTGTCTCCTACTCTCTGCCGCAGCTTTCAAAACCGCTTTCAGTTTGAGTTTGCATTCTTTAGATGTCGAATAACCGATCGCAAGATCCAGCAGTATCTGTAAGTCCAGGTTTGGAACTATCCTCTCAGCAAGCTGTATCGTGTATTTGCGAATAAGTTGTTCGTCTGATGATAAGCGTGTATTGTCCTGTGGTCCCCAGATGAGAGTCTGGAGGACCTGGGAGCTAGCATCCCGAGCGTAGCTTTGGACATAGACACGCAAAATCTCTGATTTCTGTTTTTCTGGAGGTAATGCAATTATCTGTGAAAGTGTAGAGGCAATTATCCTGTTGAGAGATGTGAGCTGTGAAGCAGGTAATTGTCGTCTGGCATGAACTGAAGGATATGGCGGCAATCGAGCGATGATCATGAAACTCACTAGCTAGTTCTAAAAATGTCAAATCATTGAAGTGATTAAGTATGAGTGATTGTATGGCACGTGGTCGAGCGTGTCGTCGCAAAACTATCAGGACGTGAGTTTATCTGAGTGTCCTGACTAAAGTCTTCATTTAAAAAACACAGAACTTTCATTTTAATAATGTCCCAGAATCAACAATATCCGTATGCACAACCTCAGAATATATACCAACAACTTGGAAAGCCTCAACCCCAGCCCCATTTACAATCAGCATACCAGCTTCAGCCACAGAACCAGCAAGTTGTACATGTACCTCAGCAACATCAACAGTTTCAAGACTCATATCTGCATCATCTACAGAACCAGACACAACCTGCTCCATCTGCCCGTGGTTTCCAACCACCAAATACCCCATTTCCCAATGCATCTGGACTCGTATCGCAGCAATATCATTATTCTCAACCTTCATCGGCTTCAACACCTGTATCTCAAGCTTCGGGGATGTATCAGTCTTCATCTTCACGTCTTCCCACTTCATCTTTTGCCAATCTTGCTCCCGGTCAACCATTACCAAACATCCTGGCAAGGCAGCTTGGGTCAAGTCAACAAATCATCGGCCCGGAAAATGCATCTTCAGGACAGTTGGTCCCTGCCTCACAGTCATTGATATTAAGAGGACAAAGTCCAGCTAGTTCACCAGGGCCTCCAATCTCGCCATCTGCTATATTTGCTCAACAGGCAAATCAGCAGCGACTGTCCCAACTACCATCGCCACAACAACAGGAACTACAAAATCATCAGCAGTTTTCACTAGTACCTGCGGACAGAAACTCGGTCGTCGTTGCAAAGCAGAGGCAGTCTATTCCTCCTTCACACATACAATTACAGCCCCAATCTCAAGTTCAACACCAGGCTCCATCTACAAATCAGAATCGACCACCAGCCCTGCCGCCACAGCAGCCTGTTCATGATCTTCAAATCCGGCAACAATCACAGTCGCAGACTGGACAAGTCGGTCAAACGAGATCAATAGTGGCGCGTCGACCATTACCCACCCCTGGTGCTCCTCGCATATTCCCCTCTGTTAACACTATCAACTCACCATCTGCTGCATCCGCATCCCCTTCAAACGCCTCTCCAAACCGAGATAATATGTCATCAAAAATGGCGATCCAACTGAATTCCCCTAACAAGTTCACGCCGACTTCGCCGACAAAAGGTCCTTCATCACCAAATCAAACGAATCGCCCATTGCCCGCCCCCGGTAGCCGCGGTAGCCGAACCAGTGGTGCTGAAGTAGGAAGCGGAGGAATAGGCCTTAGTAGAGAAGGGTTCGCCGGTATTGGTGCTCAATCAGGTAGTTCACGTATCATAGGTTTACCTATCGATCCAAGTGTGTCTTCACTTGTGGCCGGAATTCAGCCTCACAAGTTGACTATACTTTCTCTTCCTGACGAAAGTAACCAAGAAAAGGAGGACTCCTCAACCAACGAATCTTTCAAAACAGCATCGCCGAATCCACCTTTGTTAACTCAAACAGGATCATCGCTTTCGCTAGAAGGTTCGAGTAAGAGGCAGGCTGCAAGTCCTCAATTTCAGTCCAGCTCCCTTGGTGCTACATCCGGACCAAGGAGTCCTACAAAGGAGTTCTCATCTTTGATCGTGTCTTCAGGGCAAAAACTATCACCAACCGCCTCCGCAGAACCGGGTCAACCACCGCCAAATCATTCCCATGTATCAGATGGAGTTCCAACGAAGAAATCCACACCTGTCTGGAAACGCACAATTCCTGAGTATCCACAACCGGCATTCGGTTATGCAACTGGAATGGTCAAGGATCCATGGACAAAACCTGCCTCTTCGACTCCCCAAAAGCAGGTGTGCCACCTTGCTCTTTCTTTCCCCATCTCGATTGTTTATCGTTCTCCTTGCCTTCGGTACAGAACGAACCTACAGTAAATTCATCACTGACACAGGCAGTTATCAAGCCTGTTCAAGCTGATCTAGATCGGCAAAGGGCTTTTGTTGAAAGACAACATATAGAGAGACAGCTGAATGCAGCTATGGCCCAGGCATATGCTCAAAACAAAAGACACCGGCAGATTGCCAGCATGGTGCGTGTCTCCCAGGGACGATATACTGATCAGAGGTTGAATGTCTATTAGCCTGTTTCAGGCGCTTCAGACTCTGCATATGCCATGTTTTCGAGGTCGAATCCGGATCTGCATCAAATGTCTGATAAACATGTACGTTCTACGGCGTATGATTATAGAGATGATGAGGAGGAAGAGGAAGAAGAAGAAGAAGAAGAAAGTGACAGCAAGGATGATGATGATGGTGAAGAAACAGAAGAAACAGAAGAAACAGAAGAGGAGAGGGAGGTTCGTCCAAGAAAACAAGGGAAGAAAGCCTCCGAGGTGTCCATTCATAAGAAAAAGAAAAAGAAGAAGAGCGTAGCTGAGAGTAAAGGAAAAGGAAAGGAGAAGGAGAAGAAGGTCGCAAAAAAAATCAAGTTAGCTCCTCGGTCAGCCTCTATGCCTCCCAAGAGACGTATTGCTCGCCAAGAAATTTCATCAACCTCTGAAGATGATGCAGATTCTACAGAGCCCACTCTGGAAGAAACTGAGGTAGAAGAAGAAGACCTTCGACGTGCGAGCAAGCGCAAAAAATCGTTGTCCGTGTCTTCATCACGATTCAAAGCAAAGGTGGAAAGGGAGAGAGAAGCATTAAGGGAAAAAAGGCCTCGTTTTTATTACGATTATCTTCCCGGAGGATATCACGACGATGAGGATACGCCAAGGAAGTCAATTCAACTGTCAAACACGAGGAGACAGTGGTCTCCCAGACATTCATATCACCAATGGGGTGTAATTGCTGAATTGAAGCAGAGATCACCTTCACCCCCACCTCATACCCGAGCTTCAAGAAGAATTTCTCCTCCAAGAGTGAGCCTACTGAAAGACGCTCAGCGAAGGACAACCAGATTACGAGGAGATGATGAGGACGAGTTTGATGATAGAGGTAGAGAAAGGCAGCAAGAGATGGACAGACGGAAACACAATGCTCGGTACCGGTCACAAGAACGTTTCTACGACGAAGAATATACAGAAAATGAGAGGAGACATCCCATACACTACCCCTCATCCCCCTATCACAAAGATGGAGGGGGTACTTATTACGGCTCGCACGACTATAGACATCAAGAGGAGAGGGAAGTACATTATAGTCTCCCACGTGCCAAAGGTGGACAGAATGTTGTAATCAACATGAGTGGGCCTCAGCCTCCGACGATGACCCTGGCCCGACGTCGAGATATTGTTGAATTACAGGAGAATACGTTATCAGATGAAGGTAGTAGTGAACGAGAACACAGCAACAAGATGTTCAATCTTGGTCGACAAGAGGTATCCACTCGCTATCCAGTACGGGATGAGGTACATGCGACTAGTTATCGGAGTCGACCTGCCTCTCCTGAGCGTAACTTTTCCCGCCATCAAATGCCACCATCTATTACTGCGATGTCTCCGTATCCCAGTCAGCCGTCATCACCCACGAAACAACCGTCTGGCAATCGTGGCAATGAAGAGCTAGTCATGAAGTTTTCTGCCATGGATGTAAAAGATAGAGGAAAAAATATGTCAAAGGAAGGAGAATGGCCTGCTGATTTGCCAAGGCTGCCTAGGACACCTGGAGAGACCCCTAATGGTGCTGGGGATTATTTCAGTGGACCCCATCATCAAGATGGTTATTTTGATGGGCCGGGTGCATCGACAGAACGTGCTAGGATCAGTGGACGTACATCTGGAGGAAATGAACATGGCTCGAGCCATGGTAACTCCTTGCAGTCTGGGCGACGTGATACTCGTAATCGTTACCATTACGACAATTTGAATATGAACCTTGATGATCCTCCACCGCGATCAGTATCTCCAGCCTTATCTCAAGAATCGGCCTCCTATAACTACTCTGAACAGCCTCAACAACCTCAGTCATCAACCAATCATGGAACGTCAAGTAAAACATATGCATCTGTACCCACTAATCGTTCTATGCAACGACAAGAACCGTCTCAGC
>Ga0154000_1000578_pt1 | contig 10137 bp, 11 predicted proteins | sample TSNC084MetaG_FD_104674 | JGI IMG/M metagenome (GOLD analysis project Ga0154000, IMG submission 104674) | Attine ant fungus gardens microbial communities from North Carolina, USA - TSNC084 MetaG | ecosystem: Host-associated > Fungi > Mycelium > Unclassified | place: USA: North Carolina, Lumber... | reverse complement strand
GGTTCCGATTTTTCGGTATGTAAAGCATACTGGATTATTCCATTGCACTATGATAGTATAGTAGCAAATAGTGGATTGATGCCACTCACAAATTGAAAGGAGCTGTTATAAATGGAAGAAGTATATGATTTTTTAAAGAAGTGTGAGACTTATTACCTTGCAACAACGGAGGGAGACCAGCCCAGAGTACGCCCTTTTGGTACAATCGATATGTTTGAGGATAAATTATATATTCAAACAGGAAGGAAAAAATCGGTTTCAAGACAGTTAGCACAAAACCCAAGAATTGAACTATGCGGTTTTACCGAAGGCAGATGGATACGGGTTGAGGCAGTTGCAGTCAGTGATGACCGTATGGAAGCAAGACAGCATATGCTGGACGCATATCCGTCGTTGCAGGCAATGTATAAAGCAGATGATGGAAATACGGAAGTATTATATCTAAAAGATGTTACTGCCACTATTTCCTCATTTACGGAAGAATCTAAAGTTATTAAGTTTTAATAAGAATTGACCCAATCATATATGCAATTAAGCCGTTGAGAAGTCAGCGGTTTTTTGTTGTCCAAAACAGCAACGGAGTTCTTGTTTAGGGCGGAAAGGAGGCACGTATGGATCATATACAATTACGCCTGAAAGTTCCGCCATAACGGAACTTTTATGGTAAGAAGCAAACAACACATTATAACAGGAGGTTAGAATTTTATGATGAATTATGAATTATTCAAAGAAGTAGTGGCAGAAAAATTTCAGGACTATATGCCGGCAGAATATACGGACTATAGAGTAGATACGCATCAGGTTACAAAGGTGAATCAGACATTGGATAGTATTAATCTGATTCCAAATGATAATAAAGGGGTTTCGACATTTCCGAGTGTGTACATCAATACGATGTATGAGCACTACAAGGAATGTGAGGATTTGCAGGAGGTACTTCAGACAGCAGCAGATGCAATGGTTCATGGTTTCAAGGAAGCACCGCAGGTTGCATCAGGGCTGGACTTTGATACTGCAAAAGATAATATTATCATGGCACTTGTGAATACGGAACAGAACAAAGAGCTTCTTGAAAATGCTCCACATAGAGAGTTTCAGGACTTATCTGTTATCTATCGCTGGGTAGTCGGTAAAGATGCTGAGGGTATTCAGAGTTCCATTGTAAATAATGGCATAGCTGAAAAAATTGGTATGAGTGAGGAGGCATTGTACCAGGCTGCGGTAGTGAACACTAAGAATTTATTTCCGCCGACGATTAGGTCAATGAATGATGTAGTGCGGGATATGTTTATGGCTGATGGAATGCTGGGTGAGATTGCAGACATGATGATTGGGGAAATGCCAGAGGAACAGATTATGTGGGTTATTTCCAATGACAGAGGTATAGGTGGTGCAGCTTCTATGCTTTATGAAGAGGGGTTACACAATCTTGCTGAGAAGTTAGAAACGGACCTGTATATTATGCCATCGTCTATTCACGAAGTCATTGCAGTTTCAACCAATATGGGAGATCCAAATGAACTTGCACGGATGGTAACTGAAGTCAATATGGATCAGGTGTCTTTGGATGAGAGATTGTCCAATCAGGTTTACCACTATGATAAGGATTTGAGAAAACTCTCATTGGCAACAAACACACCAAACAAACGCCTTGATGGAATTGTGGCAGAACCGAAGCTGATTTATGAGGCAAAGAATCAGTCCAGATAAGGAGGAGCTTATGGAACCGGAAGTAACAATGGAAGAACTTCTGGAACTGATGAAAAGTCAGGAAGGAGATTTTATTATTCACGTTGGGGGTGGAGAGGAGGCAGATGCCAATGAAGAGTGAATTTGAACTTGACGTGGTGTCAGTCAGACTTGTGAAAGATACCCCACTATTGTCAGAACGAAAGATAAGCAGTCCGGAGGATGCAATAGAGGTAGTTGGTAAGTATCTTTGCGAAATGGATAGAGAGATTATTTGTGTGATCAATCTGAAAGGAGATAACACCCCGATCAATTGTCATTTCGCAAGCATGGGAGCAGTCAATCATGCAATGGCTCATCCAAGAGAATTGTTTAAGTCCAGTATTTTATCAAATGCGGCGCATATGATTCTCGTCCATAATCATCCGAGCTCAAATCTACAGCCATCAAAGGAAGATACCATAATGACAGACCGTATGATTAAGCTTACGGAACTACTTGGAATACCGCTTCTTGACCACATTATTGTGGGTGGAGATAACAGAGAGTATTTCAGTTTTAAGGCAAAAGGGCTATTAACGAATTCTACTATTGCCCTGAGTACGAATTATCAAACACTGGAATTTTCACCCATAGTGATGGTGGCGGATCAAGGAAAAGCAAGGTGATAAATGAAAGCAAGCTTACGCATGGAAATTTGCGTAGTGTGCTTCATATAGTTCGTGCGATACACAAAGTTGCTGGACTTTGAAGGGAGGAGAATTTTTATATGGAGAGATTTACAGAGGAGGAGCTGGTGATTGCTAAGAGTGTTGACTTAACAGCAGTTGCCGGGAATCTTGGCTATACTGTGAAACGAGTGGGCAACTATCATACGCTAAAGGAGATGGATTCCATTCGCATTTATAATAACAGCCACTGGTTTCGATGGAGCAGACAGTATGACAAAGGGGAGAACGGTGGTTCACAGATTGATTTTCTTCGAGTATTTGAAGGGATGGATATTAAGGAAGCAGTGTTCTGGTTATTGGATTTTGCAGGATACCGCCGGATTCCAGAAGCCGACAAGAAGATATCTTTGAAGCATCAGGTGGCTGTAAAGGAAGCAGAGAAGAAACGATTTGTGCTTCCAGTTCCAGCGGTTAGTAATGATTATCTCTATTCTTATCTGAATCAAGAGAGAGCAATTAGTAGAGCAGTCATTGATTTCTTTGTGAAGCAGGATTTAATTTATGAGTCAGGATATTACCGAAACCTTGTTTTCAAGGGTAAGGATAAAGAAGGTATTACAAAGTTTGCAAGTATGCGGGGAGTATTTGACTGTAATGGGAAAAGCTTCAAGTGTGATGTGGCGGGAAATGATAAGCGATATGGTTTCAATGTCGTGAATGAGAACAGCAATCAATTGATTGTATTTGAAGCGGCTATTGATATGATGAGCTACATGGATATTCACATGGACTTTGAAACAAACAAGCTTGCACTGGGAATGTTATCCGATGCACCACTTGAGACTTTTCTAAAGGAACATCCAAGGATAGAGGCAATCTGTTTTTGTCTTGATAATGATGAACCGGGGAGAAAAGCAACTTCTGAGTTAATGAGGAAGTATCATCAGCTTGGATATGAGGTGGCTGACTGTCCTCCACCGAAGGATTATAAGGATTACAACGAATGGTTAATAGCAGCCAAGATACCTGTTAGAAGTACAAACCTTGATCTGGTACGTTGAGGGGGAATTTCAGTAGGGAATTGGATTTTAACGTAGGGAATTTCATAAGGGAAAAGTCTAAACCCATGGGAATTTCAGTAGGGACAAAATTTAGAGCCATATGGTCAATAAAATATATCGTTTTTGTACCGAGGGAATTTTGATAGGGAACTTAACTTTACCGGGGGGATTTTATAAGGGAAAGTACAAAACCATGGGGAATTTTATAAGGGTATATATAATATCAGGGGTTTTAGGGGAGTTTCTCCCCTAACTAGATGCATCAGATGGCAGAGCCGTCTCAGATGCGTATCTAGCCATGTCGGTGGCTATGCTAACGACATGGGAAAGAAGATAAGAGATTTGCGAAACATGGATAAGGAGGTGTACCAGCAGCAATGGATGGAGAAGTTCAATTATTTACAGAACCAAACGAACTTTTGGACTGGTTAGACGAGAATGATCTTCTGATGGGGCTGGATGCAAAAGAAGCAGAAGTCCTGCTTAATTATATGGAAGGACATGGTTATTGTCTTGGAGTTTCAGAAAGTAAGTTTATAAGGGTTGACATCTGTGAAGAGAATGGCGAAGTGATGGAGTATTCCATTGATGATGCCATAGACATAACTTGTGAATGGAACTATGAATTGATACAGGAAGCAAAGGAGGGCAGAGAAAGCCCAAATAACTTCCTTGATTTTTGTCAGAAGCAGAACAGGTATGATTCTCTTAGAGAGGATGAGAAGCTGTTGGATAAGATGTTTGACAGAACCTGCTATGGCAAGGAAGTAAATGCTCTTGCTATAAAGCTTGCGAACGAATCTCCCCAGCGAATGAAAGCAAGTCAGGATGTAAAACAGGCAGCAATGGCAGTGACAGAAGGAATTGGAAGTTACAGTATAAATACAGAGAAAGGCAGGTCAAGATAATGGCAGATTCCGTACATTGTATCAAGAAAACCCTGCGTCTGATGCCGTCGGAAGCAAAAGATCTGGCAGAAAAGGCAGCAGGTGCCGGGATGTGTGAAGCAGATTATCTCAGGCTGCTGATTAATCAGAAACCCAACGATTATCCGGAGATTCGTAAAGAACTGAAAAGCCTGATTAACGAAGTCAACCGAATTGGTATCAATGTCAACCAGATTGTATATAACAATAATGCGGACAGGTACAGTAAGCAGGATAAGGAACGTCTTTTTGCATATATGAAGAAACTGAATGTAACAGTCAAAGAGGTGGTGGTGTCGGTTGGCAATCAGTAAGATTCTTTATATGAAGGATTGTGGCAATCATTTTCCGGGTAAGCATCTTAAGGTAGCAATAGATTATATAGCAGCACCCGAAAAGACGCAGAACGGAAGATTAGTCGCAGGTTTAAACTGTCAGCCGGAAGCTGCCTATGAACAAATGAAGCAGACGAAAGAGAAGTTTGGGAAGACGGACAAACGACAGGGATATCATTTAATCATTTCTTTCGAAGAAGGTGAAGTGGATGCTGAAACAGCTTTTGAGATAATCGGTAAGTTTGCGAAAGAGTATTTAGGTGAGGAATATGAGGCGGTGTATGCGGTGCATGATAATACTGAGCATATACATGGTCACATTATTTTTAATAGTGTTAGCTTTTTGACGGGCAAGAAATATCGTTATGGGAAGGGAGACTGGGCGAAATATATCCAGCCGATTACGAACCGTTTGTGCGAGGAATATGGTTTATCTACGATAGACATATCTGAGGATCGTGCAAGACCATCCGGTCATTATAAAGAGTGGGATGATTTTAAGGACGGCAAATTTGTATGGACCGATATGATTAAGCGGGATTTAGATGTTTGCATAATGCAGGCACCTACCTATGGAAGCTTTCTTGAAATGCTGGCTGACAAAGGATATGAAATTAAGCAGGGTAAGCATATAGCAATCAGACCACCGGGCATGTACCGATTTAAGCGTTGCAAGTCTCTTGGAGATGATTATACGGAGGAACGGATAAGGGAGAGAATTCTCACAGAAGATTTATCCAGTTATCAGCCAATCCCCAAAAATGAGCAGCCGAAGATTATGTACTGTAAGATAAGACGGTTTAAACGAGCTAGGATGTCCGGTTTGCAGAAACGCTATTTTGCAAAACTGTACCGGACGGGGCAGCTTAAGAAGAAACCATATAGTCAGGTTTGGAAATTTAAAGATGATATTCGTAAGATGCACAAACTCCAGGAACAGTATTTATTTCTGACAAGGCATGCTATATCCAATGTAGCAGACCTTGCTATGACAACAGAAAACCTTACTGAGAAAAAGGTGGAGGTATCTAAGGAAAAAAGCAGGGTATTTGCGGCAAGGGCAAAATGTAACTCGCTTTTTCAAACACTGGATGAGATGCAGGAACTGAAAGAATGTGAAAACAGCTATCAGGCTGGGGATAACTTCTTTGAGGAAGAGCATGGAAAGTGGCGGAAACTTTTGTCACAATTAGAAAAGGAAGGTTACAGTCAGGAAGAGGTGGAAGCACTTAGAGAGTATTATCGTAGTCAGATTGCGATGGTGGGAGATAAGGGGAGAGCAGTATTTAAGGAATTGAACCTTGCCAAGTCGATTGTGAAGGAGATACTTTACGATGCGGATGGCCGTAAGATGGAGGAGGCAATTATACAGGATCAAACAAGTAAAGAGAAGGATGAGAAGCAGCCGAAACGATAGGCTGTTATTTTATTTATGCAGAAGCAACGAGCCAAGTGTGAGCCAGCTTGCATTTGGCTGGGCCTGCCCCGGTACAGCGAGGGTATTACACGCGAACCATGAGAAGTTTGCGTAGCGTACTTCTTATGGTTGCCGGAAGGTAAGCTACGAATTTCAAGGAGGTATTTATGGAAGAGAGAAAGCAGATGAGCAACATGGAAAGGAACGGAATCTTAAATGAGCTTGGCAGAACCGGTCACAGCGAGGAAGAGATTGCTCTGGTCAAAGATGACTTAAGTTTTGGGCTTTCTAAAGAAGATACGGAGAAATATACGAAAAAGAAGTTGGATATCAGACAGATGAAGGTTTACTCCCAGTGTCTCCGTAACGGTTATGCAGAGGAAGTCATTCAGGTTATTACGCAGGATGGAATGAATGGATTTCAGATGGAGATCTTGCTTGAATTTTATGAGAAAGGTGTTCCGATTGAAACCATCCGGCAGATAGCGGTTAATGGAGATCTTCCTGCAATTATGCGTCATGCATTTCAAAAGATTCTGGAGGAACTGCATAAATCAGAGGCGGCGGTACAGGACGAACCTGAATATGTGAAACAGTTGATGGCTGAAATCAAAGGTGTTGTATCGAAGATTGCGTTTCAGGATAAGCGATATGATGAGCTGAACGATAAGCTAAAAGTATTTGAGAATACCAAGAAGGATGAAGAGGTCAAAGATAATCTTCTGAATTCACTGAGTGAGAAGGATATAATGTTAGCGGATCAGCAGGATAGGATTAATCAGGCGAATTCCACAATTGCGAAGCTGCGTAATGAGATGGAAGCCTTAAGAGAGGAGAAGAAAAAGATGGATGCCAGGGTAGGGGAATTAGAGAATCAGAGGAAGATACAGAGTGCGGCAGATACCAAACCGGTGATTCGGGAAGAGACGGCTGTCCCGGAGGCTAAATTAAAGGAAGTAACTGCCGAGGCAGTGCCGGCTGCAGAACCATTTTCACAGGTAAAAGTAATTTATGGTATACCGGCCTATTATGCACCGGTTCGTGATGGAAACGGAAATGTAATACAGACGATGCCGATTGAACGAACCGCCCATAAGTCCAATGGATGCATGGCAGCGATGTCAAAGATGTTATTTAAGAAAAAATCAAGACAGGACATTGTGAAGCTTGTTGCAAGCGGAGAACTGGTTCCGGCACAGCTCATTCAGGTGCGTAGTGCAATTGAGAAAGGACTTACGGAAGGACAGCTTTTGGAACTGATTAATAATAAGATTCCGGCAGAACAGATGAAGGAAATCATTGAGATTGCTGTTCTTGAAAACAGTCTGGAAATATAGGAGGTAACAGAGTTTATGGGATTACAGATTATTAGTGAGACTGTGGGGGCGATCTCAAAGCAGCCATTATTCAGTCAGATGGAGCAGCAGTTTGTTGTGGAGTTTGCATTTAAGACCAATGACAGGGAACTAACCAATAAGCTGATGGAGGAACTGGCAGAGCAGGAGAAGGACGCCAATGCCATTATGATGAAGTACACAGCCATGCTGGATGAGAAACCACAGTGGATTGGACAGATCCAGAATCTTTTGGTGGCTCTTGAAATGTATCGTGTGGAAGAAGAAAAGGCGGTAAACCGTCTGGCGGATATCTTAAATGCCTATGGCATTGGTGTAAGTGCAGAAGAAATCCGAAAGACTGACACAGGTGAATTAAAGGAGCGAATAAAGAAAGAGGCAGTATTATTGTAGGAGAGGAGATTTTTTACGATGGCAGATGAGATTCAGGAAGCGGTACAGATTATCCGTGTAGCCTACGATGGCATAGACATTGTCATGAAGATGGGAAGCAGCGGAATCAATACCATGAAGAAAGCGATTGATTTTTTAATAGGGATGCTCGATTATGAGAAGTTCCTTGGGAAAACTTCAATGAAAAAGCTCTTAATGAAGGGCGGCGATTTGCAGATATTACAGTTTAAGACCGAGGATATGAAGAAAGTTGCGAAACTGGCTAAGAAGTATGGAATCCTTTATTCGGTGTTACCGGATATCAATAAGCAGGACGGGCTTTCAGAAGTTATCTTTCATACGGAAGCAGTTCCAAGAGCCAATATGCTGATTCAGAAGTTGAAGTTTGGCAGGATTGCCACTTTTGATGATTACTTGAAGAACGGAGATGAGAAGGATTTGGGAAAGCTCATGGAATTTCTAAAGGAGCAGAAAAAGGGGAACGAGTCCCCCGGAAAAATCCACACTGAGGATGCTGCAAGAGTAGGAGTTCTAATGGAAGGTTTGATGGAGAAGGTTGGCTTGTATGCAATGGAGAAACAGAGTATTAGTGTGGATGCTGTGAAAGAGAATTTCAGTATCGGCAATGAACAAGCGGAGAATGTCATTAAACAGCTTGAAACGATTGGGGTATTAGAGAAGGGAGACTTAAATGGTGAGCATAAGGTCATCATGAATAAGGAAGCCTTTCAGAACCGTATCAGAGGTTATCAGGACTTAGCGGAACGCATGAGAGTGGTCTCGGCTTCCAAGGATATGAGTCTTGCCGATGTGACGATTAGTAAGAAGCTGATAGTGACTGAGAATGAACGTGCAGTTAAGACCAGAATTCCCGGAGCATGGGGTAAGTTCATTTGGATTAACAAAGAGAATGCAATGGATATCCATAATGGAAAGAGCGTGCTGACCTTCCTTGACCGTAACAAGAATTATAAGATTTATGATGAAGAGAATCGTGTGGTGGAGACGATGAAAGGCGAGCAGCTTTATGGGGGACATTATGATAAGGTGGAAGCAACGGTCAGGGAGAGATATGAGAAATCCAAGGAACAGACGAAAATACCTAAACCGGTTCAAAAAGAAACGAAGAAGAGGTAGTGCTTATGCAGACAAATAAGAAAAAGGCATCCCCTCTATTTTTAATCATTGGTGTGATTGCTGCCGGGTACCTTGGGTATCTGATAAATGGTGCTTGGGAAAGCGGCATGAATATCAATGAATTTATGGCTTCCTTTTCTGAGGTATGTGGGAAACCTCTTGGGAATTATTTGAATCGTGGTACACCGAAAGCGGTGGCAATAGCCTTAGTGGTTTATGCCATCGCTATTATTATGTACTACACAAGCCAAAGGAACTATATGCCCGGTAAAGAGTTTGGTACGGCAAGGTTTGAAAGTCCTGTGTATGTTAATAAGCTGCTAGAGGATAAGGATGCTGGATTTAATCGTATTTTAAGCCAGAATGTGCGAATGTCTTTGGACTTTCGTAAATTAAAGCTGAACGGAAATATTCTAATCTGCGGTGGTTCAGGAGCCGGTAAAACCTTCTATGAGGTAAAACCGAATTTAATGCAGATGCCGCACCATTGCTCCTTTATCTGTACCGATCCCAAAGGAGAAATCCTTAGAAGCTGTGGGCAGATGTTAAAGGAAAATGGCTACAGGGTAAAGGTTATCAATCTGTTGGAGATGGATAAGTCGGATTCTTATAATCCATTTTCTTATATCAGAGAGGAGACAGATATCGTAAAGCTGATCACCAATCTCATTTCTAATACCACACCGAAGGGAAGTACCCCGTCCGATCCATTTTGGGAGAAGGCAGAAGGGTTGTTCCTGCAGGCGATATTCTACTATGTGTGGTTGGAGGAAAAGCCATCAAAGCGGAACTTTGAAACGGTGCTGAAGCTTTTGGGAGAAGCGGAAGTGGCAGAAAAGGGGAAGCCGTCCAAACTGGATATCAGAATGAAGTTTTTAGAGGAGAGTTCCCCACTGGGAGCAAATCATCCGGCAGTAAAGCAGTATAACAAGTGCATGCGGGGAGCCGGCGATACGGTTCGTTCCATTATCATCAGTGCAAACTCAAGACTTGCTTTCCTGGAGAATAAGCAGGTGCTTCGGATGCTGTCAAAGGATGAATTAAATCTTGCAGAACTTGGGATAGGGGTCAATGGGGACGGAGAGACAAAAACAGTTTTGTTTTGTGTAATACCGGATTCCGATAAATCCTATAACTTTATTATTGGTATGCT
>Ga0154000_1000577_pt1 | contig 10143 bp, 6 predicted proteins | sample TSNC084MetaG_FD_104674 | JGI IMG/M metagenome (GOLD analysis project Ga0154000, IMG submission 104674) | Attine ant fungus gardens microbial communities from North Carolina, USA - TSNC084 MetaG | ecosystem: Host-associated > Fungi > Mycelium > Unclassified | place: USA: North Carolina, Lumber... | reverse complement strand
CCATCCTGTCCGGTATGGCGTATTCTTCCGGCTGGTAAGGTTCCATCCCTCCGTTACCGGCATCCTCCCTGTCGAAGCGCACTACGTCTTCGCGGAATTCTGCCGCGGAATACTATGTAACTTGCCTGCCGCCGATGCAAACGCATCATTACACTCCGAAGGCAAGGCCTCCGGAGCATATGTTTCGCATACATTATACCCTTCATGAATTATAATTACAATAGAGAAGAAAAAATTAGAGAATTTTCTTATGATCCTCTTCCGCAATAACCTATTTGCCCTTTATCTTCAATTCCGACCGATATTCCTTTGTAAGGCGGACCACTACGCCGGAGAGTCCCAGCAGGGCAATCAGGTTCGGGATGGCCATCAGACCGTTCAATGTATCGGCAATATCCCAGGCCAGACCCAGATTCATGGTCGTACCTACTACGATAAACAGCACGAATATAATCTGATAAGGCCGGATTGCTTTCGTTCCCAGCAGGAATTCGCAGCAGCGGACTCCATATAGGGACCAGCTCAGGATCGTGGAGGTAGCAAACAGCACAATTCCTGCCGTCACCAATAAGCTTCCCCAAGTACCGCCCATCGCTGTGGTGAAAGCGCTGATCGACAGATCGGCTCCCACTTTGGTCCCATAAGGTATGTCAATACCGCTGATCAGAATCGTAAAAGCCGTCAGGGTACAGATCACAATCGTATCGGCAAATACCTCAAAGATACCATATAGTCCCTGCTTGACCGGGTTCGTCTCGCTGGTGGCGGCATGGGCAATCGGCGCAGAACCAAGACCTGCTTCATTGGAGAACACGCCACGTCCCACACCTCTCTGGATCGCCTGGATCAGCGTAATTCCTGTGACACCGCCCACCACGGCCGAAGGCTGAAAAGCACCTTCAATGATCAAAGAAAATACTTTTCCAATCTGGGATACATTTGTGAAAATTACAATTAATGCACCAATAATATATAAGACACTCATAAAAGGAACCAGACGCTCCGTTACCTGTCCGATTCGCTTTACACCGCCAATTATCACCATACCTACCAGCAGTGCAATCAGTACGCCCACCACGATACGGATCATCTGCTCCGAAACCGTATTGGCACCAAGATTCACGGCTGTCTGATAGACAGAGCCAGCAATTGTATTGGCCTGTGTCATATTACCGATTCCAAAAGCAGCCAGGGCTCCAAAGAGCGCAAAGACACCCGCCAGCCATTTCCATTTCTTACCGAGACCGTTTACAATGTAGTACATTGGGCCTCCGACCCAGTCACCCTTCTCATTGCGCTCCCGGTAGCGTACAGACAGAACCACTTCCGCATACTTTGTCGCCATTCCGAACAGGGCGGACACCCACATCCAGAATACTGCACCAGGGCCTCCCAGTGCTATGGCACCGGCTACACCTGCAATATTACCGGTTCCCACCGTAGCCGCCAGAGCCGTCGTCATCGCCTGGAAGGGCGTCACCGCGCCTTTGTCTCTGGCTTCTGTTTTCTGGGTAATCTTTCCGATGGTATTCTTCATAACATGACCAAATTTCCCGAACTGGAATCCTCCAATCCGGCCGGTCAGAAAAATGCCGGTACCGACAATCAGAATCAGCATGGGAATTCCCCACACAACGTCATTCAGCCAATCATTTCCCTTCGTGATAAAATCAATAAGGGAAGAAAGACCGCCCTGCTCATCCGCCTGTCTGGCAATGAAATCTGTTAATAACATAAAACTCCCTCTCTCTCTTTATACTGCCTTGTAAAAATACTATCTGTCATTTTAGTGTAATAACCAGTTACTACACTGGACATAGCGCTTTTTCTATCCTAACATATACTAAATAAATGCACAATGGTTTTCTTTATGGTTTGCAGTTTCCGCAGGGTGAATATCCCAGTTCCAGTGCCTCTTCTCCCGTCCCTTGGAATTCCTGATAATTCTCTGGAGATATCTTTTGCACGCTTTGACACTCCGGAAGGTGGAACTTCATGGTCTTTTTGTTAAACACATAATCACAGGTTTCTCCCTGTTCCGATACTGCCGGTCTGGATTCTGCCGGTGCCCGGCTCCAGGTAAGACCATTGCCTTCACTCTGCGCGACAATCGTCCCCTGCAAGTCTGTCCGAAATACCGCCGCGCCATATTCCGCCAGCCGGTTCAGCACCTCCTCCGCAGGATGCCCATAGTCATTGTCCGCTCCCGCGCTGATGACTGCATAACGGGGCTTTACCTTCTTCATCAGCTGCTGGGAAGTAGAAGTATAGCTGCCATGGTGACCCACCTGATATACCTCCGCCGACAGATCTAACCCATTATCGCAAATGTCATATTCCGCTTCCATCTCAGCATCTCCCGTGAATAGAAACGTGTCGGAACCGTAGGTGAATTTCAGCGCAATTGACCAGTTATTCAGGTCATCTCCATAATTTCCATTCGGTGCCAGTATCACGAAGGAACCTCCGCCTAAGGAGTAGGAGTCCCCCTGCCGGGGGTAGATCACGGAAACTGCCCTCTTGTCCACTGCATGCATCATATTCTTATAATAGCTGCTGCCGGCTTCCACGTCAGGTAGTAAAAGTTCCTGCACCTCAAATACGCCTAACACTGTATCCATAGATCCGATGTGATCCTCATGGGGATGGGTTCCCGCTACGTAGCGCAGGGTCGTAACTCCCTGCGCCCTCAGGTATTCCTTAATCAATTCTGCATCCCCATGATTGCCTGCGTCGATCAGCATTGCCTCTCCCTCGCAGAGGATCAAAGTGCAGTCCGCCTGGCCCACATCGATAAAATGCACCTGACAGGGCGCTGTAAAAGCCGACGCTGTTGTCAGCTCCGCAAATGGTTCGGCTGTACCGCCCCACAATCCCAGCTCCACCGATCCCCATATTCCCAGAGATGCCAGAAGGGCGGCCACCAGTGCCAGGATGCTTCCCCGTCCTCTTCGGTTTTTTACTCTTTTATTTATCTTTCCTGCCCCCTTTATCAAAAACGCAGCGGCGCAGCCTATTGGCTGCACCGCCTGATCAACTTATCTTTTACAATATCTTCGACAGAAAATCCTTTAACCGCTCGTTCTGTGGATTAGCAAAGAATTCCTGGGGTGCATTTTCTTCTTTCACGATCCCTTCATCCATGAAGAGCACTCTCGTCCCCACTTCTCTTGCAAAGCCCATTTCGTGAGTAACCACTACCATGGTCATACCCTCTCTGGCCAGTTCCCGCATCAAAGACAGTACCTCGCCCACCATTTCCGGATCTAGAGCGGAGGTAGGCTCGTCAAAGAGCATTACCTTCGGATTCATGGCCAGGGCTCTGGCAATCGCGATCCGCTGCTGCTGACCGCCGGAGAGCTGTCCGGGATAGGCATCCGCCTTCTCTGGAAGACCGACACGCTCCAGCAGGCTCTTCGCCAGCCGGTCTGCTTCTTCCTTGGACATTTTCTTCAATAGAATAGGAGCCATGGTGATATTCTGCCGGACGGTCTTGTGAGGAAACAGGTTAAACTGCTGGAACACCATTCCCATCTGCCGGCGCAGCCGGTTAATATCGCAGGCCGGATCCGTAATCGTGGTGCCCTCGAAAATCACTTCACCGCCGGTAGGAACCTCTAAGAGGTTCAGGCAGCGAAGAAACGTGGACTTACCGGAACCTGACGGCCCGATGATAACCACCTTTTCTCCTTTTTCAATGTGCTGGTCGATCCCTTTCAGTACCATATGGTCACCGAAGGCTTTTTGCAGATTCTTAGTGATGATCACCCTGTGCCAGCCTCCTTTCAAAATACCCCATAATCTTATTTAAGATCATGGTGATAATCAGGTAAATCATACCCGCAATCACCAGGGGCGGTATGGTATCCCAGGTACGGGAGCCAACATATTGTGCCATCTTCATCAGGTCATTTACCGCAATCACGCTGATAACAGCCGTCTCCTTCACCATGACAATAAACTCATTGCCAAGGGCCGGAAGAATATTCTTAATGGCCTGGGGGAGAATAATCTGCCACATGGTCTGTATGTAGTTAAATCCCAGCGACCGGCCGGCTTCCATCTGGCCTTTGGCCACAGACTCGATACCTGCCCGGATAATCTCGGACACATACGCCCCGGAATTAATCCCAAAGCAGATCGTACCCACCAGAACCCGGCTGGTATTCGGAGAAGTAAACACCAGATTATAGATGATAATTACCTGGAGAATAATCGGCGTCCCCCGAATAATGGTAGTGTAAAAGCCGCAGAACTTCGCAAGGATCTTCAGAATCCGGCTCTTTGTGCCTTTGCTTCCCACCTTCACCATTGCTACGACCACACCAATTACCGTCCCCAGCAGCACCGCAAATGCGGCAATCAGCAGCGTCATTTTCAGTCCGCTCAGATATGCCAGATAGCGCTGCTCGGGAATCAGTGCATTATAAAAACTTTCATACAGGGCTTTCAGCCAATCCATAGGCTCTCTTCCTCACAAGTCTAAATTATTGGGCAGTACTATGGCTTGCAATAATCTCATCCATCCGGCCGCTGTCCTGAAGATCCTTGATTACTTCATTGATAACCGCCAGAAGCTGGTCATTACCCTTTTGTACGGCAATTGCATACTGGTCAATAAACAGAGGCTCTCCCTCCAGAATCACCAGTGTACCGCCGGAGGACTCTACCAGCTCCTTAGCCGGCAGTTCATCCATTACAATACAGTCAATCTTACCATTCTTCAGATCCTCCGAAGCCTGCGCAAACTTCGTATAACGCATAATCTCACCAGGTGCTGCATTCTCCGGATTGGACACCCACAGATCGGCAATATTGCCCTGCTGTACTCCTACCGTCTTATCCGCCAGCGCGTCACCGCTGGACTCCGTTACTGCCGGAGCTGCCGCATTTACAACTATTACCTCAGTAGAATCTACATAGTTCGTAGAAAAATCCATCACCTTTGCACGAGTCTCATCCACGGATACACCGGCTGCCACCAGGTCAACCTTGCCCTGCTGTACGGCAATCAGCGCACCGTCAAAGTCCATATTCTGAATCTCCAGTTCCAGCCCCATCTTATCTGCAATTGCCTGCACAATATCCATATCCACGCCGGCCACCTGGTCTCCTACCAGATATTCATAAGGAGCAAAACCAGCCTCAGTTCCTACAATCAGCTTACCTTCCACTACCGTAGTCACACCGCCGCCTGCTGCGGTAGTATCTGCTGCCGTCGTGTCTGCTGCCGTCGTGTCCGCTGCCGTCGTGTCCGCTGCTGCCGTGGTCTCTTCCTTGCTGCTGCCACATCCAATAAGAGATAAGGCCAATACACCGGCCAATGCGGCTGCTAATAACTTTTTCATAATCCATTCCTCCATTTTACCTTTTGATAATTAGTAGACACGTCTTATTTTATCAGTTTCTTAGAAAAACACAAGTATTAATCGAAAAATTCAAAAAAGCACCTCTTCCAGATGCGTGTTTGCCTGATTATAACAGAAAAAAGAGGTGCACACAAGGGCGCACCTCTTAGCGTCATTCAATATTAGCCTCTGTAGTAGTTAATCAGGCAGCCTGCCATGATGATCTCTCTCTCTGCATCGGTCAGCTGTCCCAGTTTAACGGTGAATTCCTTCAGACCGTCCTTGGTTACAGCGTAAGCCTTGATGTCATCTACCTTATCGGCAATTGCCTTACGAACGCCAGGAATGAATACATAATCACCCAGTGCAAACGGCAGATCCTTCTCTTCGCCATCAAACAGGAAGGGCATCATACCCCAGTTGATCAGGTTGGAGCGGTATCTCTTCGTAGCATAATCCTGCGCAATGTTCGCCCATCCGCCCAGAACCTTCTGACAGGAAGCCGCCTGCTCGCGGGCAGAACCGTCACCCGGCTTAACCGCATAGATAGTGGAACCAATTGCAGTCTCCATCGGATCTACATCCGGGAACTGCTCCATAACTGCTTCATAAGCAGCCTTGAATCCGGCATCTTCCATCGGAGTGGTACCAGCCTGGCGGGCATACTCAACCTTCTGAACAGCCTTAGCGTTCGGAACGTAGTCGGGATCCTTACGGCTCAGAGTGAACTCTGCCAGTCCCAGAGGATTGGAACGGAAGGAAGAGGTCTCACCGGAAGGAATCAGCTCGTCGGTGGTGGTTACCGGATCGTGGATCTCGGATACAACCTTCAGCATTACATCATCGGTCAGCGCGGTCATGCTCGGCCAATCCTTAATGTTAGGACCAAACTGGAGCTCAACTTCAGGATGAGCAACGCCCTTGCTGTCATATACACGGTTCGCATAGATCGCGCTGTCAAAGTGATACTGGTAAGGCTTGAAGCCTTCAAAATTCTCTGCGCTTGTCAGGAAGCCCTTGTTCGCCGCGGTAGCCGCGATGGAACGGGCATCCATAAGAGCAACCGAAGCGATCTGACCGTTCTGAACCTTGGAGCCTTCGCGGTTCGGGAAGTTACGGGTTGCGTGACGGATGGAGAACGCATTGTTCGCCGGAGTATCGCCGGCACCGAAGCAGGGTCCGCAGAAAGCGGTCTTAAGGATTGCGCCGGTCTCCAGCAGAATAGCTGCGGCACCATTCTTGATCATTTCCATATAAATCGGAGTGGAGGCGGGATATACACTCAGGGTAAACTTGTCATCGCCGATGAATTTGCCCTTCATGATGTCCGTTGCTGCCATGATGTTCTCAAAGCCGCCGCCGGCACATCCTGCGATCAGGCCCTGCTCCGTGTAGAGCCTGCCGTCGATAATCTTATTCATCAGAGAGAACTGAACCTTGTCGCCAAAGCTTACTTTTGCTCTCTTCTCAACATCGTTCAGGATGTCCTTCAGGTTCGCATTTACTTCGTCGATGGTATAGGTCTCACTGGGATGGAACGGCATCGCGATCATGGGCTTAATTTCGCTCAGATCGATCTCGATTACACCGTCGTAGTATGTAACATCCGCAGGATTCAGGTCAGCATACTCTTCGCTTCTTCCATGGATGTCATACCACTCCTGTATCTTCTCATCCGTTTTCCAAATAGAGGTCAGACATGTGGTCTCGGTGGTCATTACATCCACGCCGATACGGAAGTCTGTAGACAGGTTCGCAACACCAGGTCCTACGAACTCCATTACTTTATTCTTAACATAGCCGTTCTTAAATACAGCACCGATAATTGCCAGCGCTACGTCCTGAGGGCCTACGCCTACGCGGGGCTTGCCGGTCATGTACACAGCTACTACCGGAGGCATATTGATGTCATAGGTTCTGTTGCACAGCTGCTTAGCCAGTTCACCGCCGCCTTCGCCCACTGCCATCGTACCCAGGGCACCATAACGGGTGTGAGAGTCGGAACCCAGGATCATCTTGCCGACGCCGGCCATCATTTCTCTTGCATACTGATGGATTACAGCCTGGTGAGGAGGTACATAAACACCGCCGTACTTCTGCGCAGCGGTCAGGCCAAACATGTGGTCATCTTCGTTAATGGTTCCGCCTACGGCACAAAGGCTGTTATGGCAGTTCGTTAATACATAGGGCAGAGGGAATTTCTCCATTCCCGAAGCTCTTGCGGTCTGAACGATACCTACAAAAGTGATATCATGGGATGTCATGCTGTCGAATTTGATCTGCAGCGCCTCTTCGTTACCAGAAATGTTGTGGCTGGTCAGGATGCCATAAGCCATGGTCCCTTTCTTCGCTGCTGCCTTATCAGGGGCGCTGCCAGTCTTAGCGGCCACTGCCTGGGCTGCGTCACCGGTGTCTTCTACGAGTTCCACACCATTGATGAGGTAAGCACCGTTTTCGTACAATTTCATTGGTTTCATCCTCCTTCTATTTGCCATCCTCTTGACGACTTTAGATATTGTCATTATCTTATAAAAAGTGAAGGAAGTCAAGCATTCGGCAGGCAATTGTGCGATACTTATTTAGTTTTTTAACATATAAAAAACAAATAAAGAAAACTCACTTTTCGCCTCTTTACCGTCAAAATTCACCCGTCGGCAACTCACAATTGTCTGCTAAATTGCATCCACGGAAAATATCAGGCGTACGCGGAACAAATCACCCTCCAGGTAGATCTCAAAACTTCCTCCCAAGAGCTCTGTCATGCTCTGCGCAATGGAGAGTCCCAATCCGCTGCCCTCGGTGGTCCGGGCCACATCTCCCCGGATAAAACGCTCCGTCAGCTCCTCTGCCGGTATATTCAGCTGGTCCGCCGAGACATTCTTCATAGTAAAAACTGCTTTATGCAAGATCTGCTTCAGATCAATATAGACCCGGGTACCCGGCATCGCATACTTACAGGCATTGTTGTATAAATTCTCCAGTACCCGGAACAGCAGCCGTCCGTCCGCCTGCACGTAGACAGGCGGTTCTTCTATCTTCGTCACCGGCTGCAAATCTGCCCGTGCAAACTTCTCCTGAAACTCTCCTTCCATCTGATTTACCATTTGCACCAGATCAATCCGCTCCCAATTGACCGGCATATTGCCAGAACTGATCTTACTGGCATCCACCAGATCCTCCGTCAGATTCTTCAGCCGCTGCGATTTCCTCTCCAGGATGTCCAGATAATTCTGCACCTTTTCATTTGGGATTCCCTCCCGCTTAATCAAGTCCACATAGCTGATGATGGAAGTGAGGGGTGTCCGGAGATCGTGGGAGACATTGGCAATCAAGTCGGTCTTCAGCCGCTCACTTTTTGTCTGCTCCTCCACTGCTTTGGACAGTCCTTCCCCGATTGCATTAATGGACTGTGCCAGCAGCTTTTCATTTCCGCTCATCTCCTCCGTGTCAATCTGCGTCCCGATCTCTCCGCCGGAGATCTGTTTAACCGCCGACATAATCCGGTTTCCCTGTATAAGCTTCTTAGCATAGTAGATAAACACAGCCGCGTTCAATAGTAGCAGAACGGCTCCGCAAAAAACCGCTCCCGCAATCTCCCCATGATTTATACTACCCTCTGTACGAAACTTGAAGAGCAGGTAACCCAGACCGACCGCCGGCAGAAAGTTCAGGATAAAATATCCCAGGATCATAAACAGTACACCCCGGCTTCCCTCTCGGCGCTCATGAATACCCCAGTACCCCTTCCGCACATCACGCGCAAGCTTGACCAGCAGGCTATGCTCCGCCATTTCACCGGTTCTAAGGCATTGAACAATCACGAAACCACCGGCCAGCATCGGTATATACGAGAGGCAGAACACAATCAATCCGGTAATCACTCGTCCGATTCGGGCATTGGAAAAGCCGGCAACAAAGTAAACACCTGACCATATCAGCACCGCCGCAAAAACTCCCCAGACCGCCAAAAGCACCTCTGTACGCCAGTGCTGGAAGAAAGGCCGCTTCTGCGGAATATGCCGGCACATCCCAATCAAGGATACCAGCAGGTAAAGCTCCATCAGCGCAATACTCCCTGCCAGCAGAAACATTTTCCACTGCAGGTTCTGATAGCGAAGTGCTGCCGCGTAATAACTGTCACTCTGAGGATAAGAAGTGTTCACACCGGCCACGATTTCATAAGGTGCATATTGAGTCAATCCGCTGTCATATACCGTATAATACATTTGACTCAAGGCATTTGTGTTGAAATTATAGGTCAGATAGACCGCCCTGGAATCCAGCTGGAAAAAGGCGCCTCTGGATAAAATATCTCCCACGTTCTCATTACCCGGGAGATTCGAAGACACAATGCTCTTCTTATCATCGTTCACATAAATAAACCGGTAAGAGAAATTGGTCGGATTCCCTGTTAAGCCAAGCTCCTCCTGTAAGGTATAATATTCCTCTACTTCATAGAGAAAGTTCAACATGGCAATATTCTTCTCTCTGTCATCTGAGAAGGTTTTCGATTGTTCTAAGTATTCAAGCAAAGTCTCCTCGCCAGCGCCGTCATCCGGTATTTGCCCATTTTCCTCTGTCGAGATCACATCCGAATCCACGATCAAGCTGTGGTTCTCGTCGAAATAAATTCCCAATGATTCCCCATATTGGATAATCTCACGGAGAGGGAGGAATTCCCACACCCCCTCCGTGGTTTCATACTTCATTCCGCTGTAATCCGGATCCAGCGTCCCCTCATATTCCAGCTTCTGCCGGAGGTTCGTATAGCGGATTGCTTTCTCCACATCCTTGG
>Ga0154000_1000576_pt1 | contig 10155 bp, 11 predicted proteins | sample TSNC084MetaG_FD_104674 | JGI IMG/M metagenome (GOLD analysis project Ga0154000, IMG submission 104674) | Attine ant fungus gardens microbial communities from North Carolina, USA - TSNC084 MetaG | ecosystem: Host-associated > Fungi > Mycelium > Unclassified | place: USA: North Carolina, Lumber... | reverse complement strand
TGATGTCACTGTGTCGAACTAGGCATGTTTTGGAATAAGAACATACCTTGTGCGAAAAAATAAACCTCCTTCAAAATTGATCCATTAAGGTGGTTAGACAGAATCCGCTCTTTCGTCGTCGGGCGTGGATATCAAAAATCAAAAGAAGCCGGCAAAAAGTGGCGGATTTAACTACTTAGCTTGTAAAAAGCGGATGACGGACTGATATTTGGTGTCCAAAGTTCATATTATAATTCACTGAATCCAAGGGTATCTCTGAAGGGTGTTAGTTCGACTTCCAAGAGGTTGCGATTCAGGGCGCTTATCTAGACGCCGCCGCTTCGAGGTCATCGAAACTGCCGAGATACGATCATGTTACGAGACGTCTGGACCTCGTGTTTCCTGTAACACGTTATCTAAATGCCATGCAGCCGTGCACTACTTTGAGTGATCACGGTTTTTCTTTTCCTTATGGCTTGGCATCGTGAGAATAGGATTTCTGGGGTCTCTCATTGATGACCCAGACTTAGGAAACAATGAAAAGCTGTTGCTCTCGTAAGATTACTCAAGAGATCGGTCATTTTGGTTACTGCTGCTGAGGGGAATAGGAAATGGGGGGGGATGGGAAAAAAAATGTTGTGTAAAAAAACACGCCAAGGGCAGTGCCAATGTCAATTTGAGATTGGGTGTCAATTGAGCTCTTGCTAGAGATGAAATGTCAACTTCATTTCGGTAATATTTAGTATTCAAACGTCCGTGATCCCCAGCCCAAAGTACTTACTTACATCATATCGCACGACGTGAAGAACTTTGAGAACGCCCAAACAAGCGCTATGTGCAACGATGTTAACTTTTTTGAAAGAGTTCCCCGATGATGATTAAAGCCACGAGGCTTGACTTCATTTCTTTTGTTCCCTTCCTTCCTTTTCCTTCCCTTCACGCCTTCTCACCCCCTCTGATTCTTTCATTGTCGTTTATTTTTGTAACACGCTTCGAACGGAAGGTCTTCTGGTAGGAGATACTGCGGGCCGTCTCTATGCGTTCATCATCATACCCACTTGGGCGGTCAAAAAAAAATTCTTTTTTTACAAACTTCCAAGCTACCTCGAGTGATCACCGCTTCCAGAACCTGAGAACAACCAAAGTCTTTGCACTCTTTGTATTCACACCACGTTTTTTGATGTCCTATTTTCAACGAGACGCTGAAAAAAGTTCTAGACAGACAAGGAATTGAATGAAGTAATCGGAGCTGAGTGAAGCAAACCTTCACTCAATTTCCATCCTCGCCACAAAGAATTGATATACTATCTCCATTCCGACCATTGTCCATGTGTTTTTCTTGCGTAATGAGTTTACATCCTACTACTTCACCGTAATCACCAACAAGTCTACTTTGTTCCACAACTCTCCCAGGGTGAACTGCAGACTTCCTAACAAGTACCGGTACATTCAATGTCAGATTTTATCTTTCCAAGCGTTGCAAAGTATGATTGATGGTGGAGATGTAAATCACCTTTATTGCACAAAGCCAACCACGTTGCCGTCCTCACAAAGCCTACGGCCGTGGCACTTCCTTCAGGCTCAGAAGACAAGGGAGAAGGAATACAAAGCAACGTTGACACTCCCAATAAAGATTAGTCAGAGATTACTAATTATACTAGTATAAGAGCCTTTGAAAGTACACGTTATAGCTACACAATGAAGAATAATAATAGCGAGATGCTACAAGGCAAAGTTACGACTACACAACGAAGAATAATAAGAATAGCAGGATGTCCTTGGGCAAAGGGCGAATCCAAGAAGATATTACATCTCGAGTTCGAGGTTAGTAATTACAAAGAGATGCAATGTGAGAATCAAGATTAGATTAAGCAAATACCTTACTTAGACCCGAGCTGCATACGAGTCTTCTGCTTCACCCGTATACAAGGTCGTCACCGGCTCCGCGGCTATAGCATCCTGTTCATGAAAAACGGGTGATGCAGCCTCTCCATAGCCTTCAGCTGAATACTGAGGTGCTGTTGTCCCAGCAGTGTAAACTGGGCTCGCAACTCCATTACGAGACCTCAGACTAGTGGATGCACCAGGTTGAGGACTGAAAGAGCCATTCGCAATGGGATAAGCAGAACGAGGCGAGCCTCGAGTCCTCAAGCCTGAAGGATCTGACACGCGAACCGGAAGAGGACTTGCATTAGGATGTTCAAAACCGTGCACGGTATTTTCAGTGTATCCTGTTTCGAGCGCTAACTCATCTGGAATGTAGCCTGTAGATTGTACGACTTTGGGTGTGTGGGCCAACGATTCGTATGATGCACCGGTAGTTTGGGGAGGGATTGTGTCTTGAACGGCAGGGGCAGGGAGGGAGTCGTACACTGTATGAGGAAAGGGACTGACGGCTGTTGATATAAAAGTGAACATGAATACCGTGAACACACCGTAGATTTACCTTTTTTCTAAAATCGATCAACAAGTTAGGAGTGAAATGGAAAAAGACATAACGACTTACGGGATATGCATGAGAACCCACACTAGAATGTCTTTTGTCGTGCTCGTAACCAGACGGCCTCGTCGCAACGGCGGTTTCGCGATAAGACTGGTCAACTTCCTCATCAATGCTGCTGCCGTCTTCGCTCGCGTCATCGTATCCAGCTGATCTCACAGCATGTTCAACAGGTCCATCCCTCTCAATTTGTTCACTAGCAACCAGGTATCTGGCACACAGCATCCTCATGTCATTCCACCACTCCATCATCTCTTCTCGACTGCGTGCACGGAAACTCCAAGCAAGTGTATTATCGCTAAATATGGCACGAAGACTACCAGACTTTGTGGTACCTGTGCCGTCTTTCCGACCTTCAATGTGGAATTTGTGCGCTTTCGAGGAAGCAGATGAAGGAGGTCCAAGAGTACAGTTAGGAAGGAAGAGGGAAAAGGCAGGGTTGATACCGTGGCCGGAAGGATGAGAAGGATCCGAGTTGTTGAAAGCGTGAAGATAGCCGGCGGGAGTGAGGATGAAATAGTTATCATCGTAAGAGCGACTGTAGCGTTTCTTGCGTTCCAAGTGACCAGTATGAACTGGATTAACGCTAGGATCGTTCTTGCAGGGATAGTTAATCAGATGGGGATCGCGAAGCGGTGTATCGGGATCAACGAGGTGATCGGAACGAGCAGCAAAGGAGATCCATTCATGATCTGGGGAAAGGGATGCCATGTGTGCAGAGAGCGCACGGTAGGCGTCTTGATTGGAGGTCTCAGCCCGAGATTGCCACTCGTCAAAGGTTTGCCAAGCCGATTGGATAGCACGAACGATGCCGTTTTCAAAATGGGCGCTGTTTTGCTGCATTACGATGATAGATTTCTGGAGGAGATTCTCCTCAAGAACCTGCTTGTTCAACTGCTGAGATACAGCTTGGTTGACGAGGTAACTAGAGGACATAATTAGAACCAAAAAATAGGAGATGGCCCAGGAGGACGCACGGATCAGCTTTGGCTGAAAGATTCATTGGGGTATTCCTGAAGGTGGAGATACCGTTGGCAAGTTCGCCGATGAGCCGTGCGGAGGACTCTCTCTCCTTGGCCACGCTGGAAGCAAGTTTGGCGGTGTCGTTTTGAATATTCTATGGAGAATTGAGCTGAATAGGAGAAAGCAAGGAGGACAAGACAGACCTTGAGGTGGGCCTTGATCTCGACAAAGAGTTTTTGAAGGTGCTGGACGATGGAGCTGTTGATAGTGCGACCAAGATCTGCATGCTGATCGGCCATCTGCCTTGTCTTGTTGCGGATACCGTAGAAAACATCCTGAAAGGAGGTAAGAGGGAGAATAGGAGAATGTTGCAGGGAAGAATCTGGAGACCGCCTTCGCCAAGGAACTGGTTGCCAGAGCGGAAAGGAACCTGGATGACGGCGGCGATCTTGGTCATTTCGCGGGCAGAAGAGTTTTCTATGTCAGCGATGCCCTCAAAGTAGGAGGCAAGTTGCTTGACGATGGTCTTCCAAGCGGAGAAGCGCTCGATGAGGAGATCAGCGGCATTGAGATCCTGGGACTGAATTTTTTTGCGAATGAGGGAGCGTGAGTGAGCGGAGACAGGTCTGCTGGCGCGGGAGACGGAGGTGGGACGGGAGAAAGAGAAAGAATCGGCCATGGGGGGTGAGGAAGAGGAGGTGGGTTTTATATAGGTACGGGTTTATGCCAAATAGGAGCATACAGTATCGTGGAGTTGACGTATTTTCCGTTTTTGTTTTTGGAGATTTGAAGATGAATCCAGCCGTGCAAAATCTGGTTGTGTCGCTCGTCGCTATGCAGCGTCTGTTGTCTCTTGTCTTTCGGGCCACAAATTAACAGTTTCTACTCAGTCGCGCGCAGAATCGCATTCGACGATCCACAAGTCCTCACCTATGTCCGCATCGGTTATGCCACTGTCCAGCTCGTCATCCTCGCCACCTACTACTATGTTTCTCTCACCGTGCGTATCTGCCCTCCCATTTCATCCCATTCTCACCCTCTCAAAGGTCAAGCGCAAAAACGACAACACCGTCCTCAAATATGGTTCGTCTCTCCATCTTTTTTTTGGTTTCGTTTGCAAACCCCTTTCTAGTCGAGGTTCAAAATCCCATGGTATGTCTCCAATATGATCGGACCTTCTCCACTCACTCTCCACAAGTCTCATGACCAGGGAAAGCTCGTCACCACTACCGTCCGCGACTACGACCTTGCAGAAGTTTCTAAACTGGTCAGTCCTCTTGTTCCTCTTTCTTCTCTCCCTCTCCCTCATCCCTTGTTTGAAAGCTCCGCTCAGCCTACTTTGGCATCGCCATGATGGCCGTCATGCATGGCTACTTCAAATTTACCCAGCCCCTTTTCGTCCAGGCTCTCATGGGTCTCAAGGGTCTTTTCGACGCCAAGCCCGTCGCCATCCACATCCTCAACAAACCAGCCACAGGTGATCTCAAGCGCCCCTTCACCACTCCCAGTCTTATGGGCCGTACGTTCTCTTCCATCGTTCCACATTATTTCTTCACTGTCTTTCTTCTACAGCTGCACAGGGTCCATCATCCGATCCTGCTTCTATTGCCGAGGCTGAAAAGCGTGCTGGAGCGAAAAAGGAGGACTGATTCGTCTGTTAGATAAATCCTAACTCGATATCAATTAGTACCCAGATTAGTAATATATCAATATACATACAGCAACCATTCTCTCCGTCAACTCTAAAGGCACATTTTCATGTGCAGGCCATGATGTCCGACTCTGAGTGATGGAATTTTCACTGTAAGTGAACATGGCAATTAGCCCTATCGTCCGACCTGCGTGGAGGAAAAGAACCAATTGGATTTAAGATCGTAACATATCAAGTATTCTCGTCTCTCACACAGTGTCCGTTCATGCGTCCTCGAATAGACTCAACAGACTGTTTCTGACAGCAGCTGGAAAACAAATCTTTTTCGTCAGCAATAGTGCTTCGCGGGCATCTGTTTCTTTTTCTCACCGTCCACCGATCCTTATAAATCACACATGAGCACTCTTCTCAAGCAAATCCCCGTGAACAGTTCTCTCAGATAATATGATTTTCCAGTGCTTGCTAGGGTTTTCTGCTCTCTTATTAAGCCTCGGCACAAGCGCAGCTCAGGACTTGGACATTCACTTACCCACGGGTACTTTCCGCGGAGTATCCACTCCCAATGGTGATGTAGAAAAGTGGCTTGGTATACCCTTTGCTGAGCCACCCATTGGAGAATTGAGATTCAAAGCGCCTGTGACCATCGTGAAACGTTCTTCTGCATTCAAAAATGCAACCACGTTCGGAAACGCTTGCCCTCAGTTGGATGGAAACCTCGGTGCCCCTATAAGTGAAGACTGTCTCTTTCTGAATGTGTGCATAAATGATTTTCTTCTTTTGCGCTGTCTTTGAAATTTTTTCACATGCAGGTATGGCGCCCTACAGGCAATTCAGATCGGAAATTACCTGTCGTATTCTGGATCCATGTAAGTTGTCGGATTCGTATAGTCACTATCGAACAATGTCTGATGAACTGGAGGGAGGCGCATATATCACCGGGTATGGGAGTTTCCCAATTTCCATAGAGTCGCTTAGACCTCCATCCTATAGTTCGGCGTCACAGCCTGAATTTGAAGCAACAAGTGCGGTTCAGAATCATTCTTGATAGAACTCCAAGTCACTTCAGCTACCAGGATTCATTCAAAGAAGCATCGCAATTAAAAAACCCATCATCTTTGTCTCAGCGTAAGAGACCGATTCAGATAGATCCTTTTCTCCTCATAGTGTTTGTTACTAGCAACTATCGCCTAAACACTTTTGGCTTTGTAGGTTTAGTCAATAACATTAGGACAGTTGATGCTGATAGCAGTTTAGTTATCCAGCGCTCACCTATCCCCTCAGGATCTAAATGCTGGTCTCTGGGACCAACGTATGGCTCTAGAGTTTGTTCAAGATAATATCGTTGCATTTGGTGGAGATCCAACCAAGGTACATCTTCTCTCTCTCTCTGCCGCTGATCATATGCAGCACTTGGTATCCAGGTCACTATTTGGGGACAAGTAATTTGATCTTCATTCCTACCATCGAGATAACTGACTTTTGCAGTCAGCAGGGGCTGGAAGCGTTATGGCTCATTTCATATATCCCTCCGATCGTCCTCTATTCCGAGCTGGGATAAGTGACTCCTCTGTTGGTCCATTGTACGTTGATTTTTTACCATAATTCACATCAACGTCGCTCAGACCATTGCTTCTAGTAAAAGCTCTCCTCCTGCCTCGACATACGACAGGCCTGGATTCCCATTCAATCGCCTTCTAGGTGAAACTGGATGTATAGGTGACCCGAGTCCCGTAAATTGTCTTCGCAGAGTTCCATTTGAGGTGTGTAGACAAAAAAACGTCTATCGGTCTTTCGAGCCACATTCTGTGTCTAGACCCTTCTGAATATTTCGAATGCCATGACATTAGCCACATTGGACGCTCAGTTATGGGAACCTTCCGTCGGTTCTTCTGGTAGCCTAATCACAGAAGTAGCTTCGAGCAAAATAAGGAGGGGAGATTTCCTTCACCTACCATTCCTGTCCGGTACCAATGTAAGTGTTCTTCAGGTGAAGGTTTCCGATACATCACCGATGAAGGATCTAGGTGAACGAGGGAACTTTGGTTAGCGCTGTACTTCGCAACCTCGGATTGACGGATCAAGCACAAGATGCTGCATTCGATGATTTTGTTCGCAATGTCGTTATTGATAATACGACGATCACCCAAGACGTCTTGGACCGCTTCAAAGAATTATTTCCCGCAAATGATCCCACACTGGGAATGCCTTTCAACACAGGAGATTCCTTGTTCGATAGGGGAGAAGCGTGGTATACCGTTCAGACGTTCCTATCTGCGAGGCGTTTCTTCTTCGAACATGGTGCCTCGCGTCAACCCATGTTTGCATACTACTTTACGGAATTTATCCCTGGAAGCGACCCAACTCTTGGAGGTAAGCCTTTGACAATACTAGGGAACAGGTGACTGAACCGAATATGGGAAATCCGTTCAGTCTTCCATGCCTCGGAACTGGAATTCATTTTTGGAACCGAGTCCCTTCCATCGGTGGAAAATGAGTTTTCGAATCAGATGCAAGACTTTTGGATCAACTTTGTGAATGAACTTGATCCTGGAGGTGTGTTTCCATCTTCGTCGTCCGGCGACTTTCAATGCTTACCAGGGGATGACCCATGGATAAAGGTGGTTGGCCTCGTTATGACATTGACAGTAAGCAAGTAATGCAACTCAACAGGGGCAACCAGACCCCTATTCCCGACGGTGAGACTTGAGTGTTCCGACATAGTGTTAATGGCTAATTGCCCTCCCCTTTACAAAGACTGGGATGTAGAGAAGACCGAATTCAGCAATAGCATGAGAGTACTTCGCGAATTACAAAAATGAATAGCCTGGTAAGGATTGTTAGCTTCTCAAATGTGGTATACAGTATAGTGGAATTGATTCTAAAGACCTACCGAGCAATGGTTTCCAAATGAGTGTATAAGAGAGCCATTCAGTAGCTGATCATTTATTCTGGTGATCCACCTCCCAAGACTTATTAGTCGGGAAATAAATAAGAAAAGTTGTAGAATCTTGATGAAGACAGATTATGTGGATGGCTCCATTTACCTGCTGATGTTTCAACCACTATAAACACAAACTATTTCTATCTCATCTGAGATTTTCAAGGCTCACTCCAAAAGCATTGTTGATTACATGGAAGGTGACCAGGTATAATTGATTCTTGGATCAACTGTTCGAGGGACAGCAGAACGATCTCCTTGACGCATCTTGTATGGTGTGAACATGAAGAACCCATTGTTCCATGGACTAGCCCACGGCTTTAAGGATTTAGACTCTGGCATCATCAATCTAGATAAGATCAGTAATGGTTAGCAAACTTGCAAGATATGTGCTTCGGAGTCATACTCGTTAAGAGTCGCAGTAAAAATGATATTATGCCTCAACCCGTTGTCCGGAGAATCATTCAAGGTCCGTCTCAACCGAAAAGAGAATAAGAAAAAAAACCCAGAAGACTTGAGGCTTCTTTCTTACCCCACGTCACTTGATTTGGAAGAACAGTGAGACTATGAACAATCATAAGTCAAGAGCTGTACTCGGACCTTCGCAGCGCTAGAACCGGAACCGAGCATTCTTAATCGTATCTTTCATGATGACGGTAGGGTCAATGAGCCATCGTGAACATTTAGTTCTCTTGTTCCTTGCTGTGCGAGAGCTGTTGTAAGTGTGGGGTGTCGAACTTGCCATTGAAGGACTCCAATAGGAGTGCCCATAACATCTGCAACCATCACAAAATATTTCACTTGCTTTTCGTAGATACACGCAAATCTGTGCTCCATGGTGCATCCATTTATGCCTGGCTTTGAAGACTGGCCTCGTAAATCATTTTTTTCGGAAGGTCATTTGCCAGAGTTGTCATGACACACAGACGCTCGTGTGAAGTTTATACTACAACTGTAAAGACCTTGTTCTGATACAGGTGGAAGTATCGATACCAGGAGACTGGTAGTGGCAAAAGGCTTATGGGATCCACGTTGGAAATCAGTAAGGAATTATAACGGTAATAGAGATGTATACCCAAGATATCAAATTCAAGGCCCTTGGCTTTGTCCAGGTGGGACGGGTTTTGAAAGAAGTTATTGAGTTGCCCATAGTGCAGGAGGCACTATAAAACATCGATGTGTGTCTGCGAACCTAGATTATGAAGACCTATCAACATCTCCAATGTCTCCATTTAGCCGAATGCCAATTCTTCGTCGACATTCAGGATGTCACGCCGCAGATGGTCATTTATCAAGCAATCGGGCGTCGGCCGTTTCCCCGTCGATCACATATCTGTGTTTAGGGCATTACTTCTGGTCCACAAGGAAGCGAATGAAGGGAAGTAGATCTGAAGTGGCTCTTCCGAGGATGGAGGCATGGCAACCGTCAAGAGAGAAAGAAGGCATTTGTAAGAATATACATGTGCAGCTGATCAATACGGCTTAACCCCACTGGCATGTGCAGATTGAGTATCATTTTCATTTGATTTATTTTCTATTTTCCTCTCAAATCTCTGATCGGTGTATTTTCTCATCATTCTTCGATGATTTCGACTTAGGCCTGAAAAGTTTTCCTTTCAGTGTTATTGAGCCAAAATTAGCTTGCATCAGGAGACCTTCAAGCCACATGATGGTGCTGATAGCTCCGGTGCAGCTTCTCGCGAGGCAGGCAAATGGGCAGTAATAAACCCATTCGTGCGGTATTGGACATTATCTCCGTGAGGAGGACTGTGGACTTAGTTTGCCCTGTCTATGTGAGATGGTTAGTTGCGATAATCTGTATATTGTTCTACCACGGAAGACATCATAAGAGCATAAGACAACAAAAGGTTGTCCGTACCTTCTTCATATTTTATATCCTATTTTCCCGCCACTGCTCGAACAGGTGGATTTGGAGTAAATCTCATACAAGTGGCGCGCCCCGAAATTTCAATCACTCGATCAAATTTCGAAATATCCTTCATCAGTGCTTACATGACCAAATTGAGCCATTCCTTCCAAAATTGCAAATTTCTGCCAGATATGTACAATTAGTGCGCTAGTGTCAGTGGTTCTCGTACCTGTTGGACTTGTCCTTCATCCAAT
>Ga0154000_1000575_pt1 | contig 10156 bp, 13 predicted proteins | sample TSNC084MetaG_FD_104674 | JGI IMG/M metagenome (GOLD analysis project Ga0154000, IMG submission 104674) | Attine ant fungus gardens microbial communities from North Carolina, USA - TSNC084 MetaG | ecosystem: Host-associated > Fungi > Mycelium > Unclassified | place: USA: North Carolina, Lumber... | reverse complement strand
GCAGAAGTGCTGCCACAGGTTTCGATTGAAGGGGGAGAAATGATTTCGAAGACGTTGAGGACGGTGTCGGCCAGATTTGCGCTGTTGGTTGCCGAGGACGACGGCATGTCCACCGCGGAGTATTCAGAGGCTGAGTTTTACAGCCCTGGGCTTGGGCGTCGTTACCCTTCCCAGTCCGACGTTAACCAACGGGGCGCGAGTACGCACAGTCCGTCCAGCTCGCGGGGCGGCACTTCGGTCCAGGGGTGCACACCTGGACCGGAGTCCAGCCCAGCCACGTCTCCTTCGAGATGGGGCTACTTGTGCTGGCATGACACGGTGAGTGGCTAGGTCCGTGGGTTCCGTTGGGGCTGCCCGGAGGGCTGGGGGGACAAGGAGAGGGTCACAAGGCTAGTCGCCCCGGAGGGGCGTCCGCCCGGTCAGACAGGCCGACGCCAGTGCGGCTTCTATTTGATTCAAGCCGGAACCTACGCACTTGTCTAAGTCTGCATGAAAATAGAAGACCCTCGTGAAGAATGACTGTTGGGGAGCGTGAATTTTTTACGAAGAGTGGTGCACCCAGGAACGGCCTGGCAAATGCGAGAAAGGCCGGAGAGCATTGATTGAGCTGACTGGCCTCCGGGGCATGACTGATCGCCTTACAGAACCAGAACCTTAGGGCTTCCATCCGGTGTCCGCGATGTCCGCCTTCGGTGAGTCACGCGAGTGACGGACTCACCGCTCCGGGCTGGGATTCACGGTTCCTGGATCCGCATCTGGCAGTGCTCGCCAAACTGATGCCACAAGCAACGGCGCCATCAAGCCAATCTGTAGAGCAAGTTGGGGCCGATCATCCAATGCCGAACCCTGCAAGAAGGTTGCGACCACCCCTGTCACTGCGCCGAAGGCAACAGCCAGGTATGTAGATACGATCTTGAAGCGGTCGGGAAAGCCCTTCTTGGCGCTACGACTCCAGGATGCGGCATAGAGGACATTAGGGGCAAATTGCCCAAATGCACCACCTGCCGCACCCAAGAGAATGGACTCTAGAGTGGCCCCCACTTATCCTCCAGAGTCAGAAATCGCCAAGCGGTGATGCGGTAAATACTGCCTTGATGCGGAGCCATTTTTCCTTGCGGGTAAGCCCCTTGCTGGAAAGTCTGTACCAGTCAGCATATTTGTCACTAGATGTGAGTGGGCGACGCACCTTACTGCCAAGTTCCTGCAACTCTTGCCGAACTTGCAGTTCACTAACGCCCAACTCCTCCGCTAACGAGGCCGGTGTTCGCCAATCAAATTCTGTGTAGGACAGCGCTCGAATGACTTGCTCCGATAGAGCGGGTGCCGCAGGCACTAAAATATCTTGGGACGCCCATGCGGCGCGAAGGGCCGCAACGACGTCGCTCTTAGTCGAAGCTTCATCTTCGCGGTACAGATAACTCAACACCGTGTCAGCGGCATTGCTTGTAACCCGGGACTTTAACGGACGATGTTTTGTTACGCCGTAGACATCGTCAAGATAGTACGACTGCCCCACTAGGCGTGGAGCATCGAGAGGGATAGTCATTGTTCCTCTGCCTCCAATGGCTCTAGCACGATGGCGTCTGCCGATTCAATAAATTCACGGGCCGCGGACTCTTTAACTAAGGCCCGCTCTATTTGCTTGTGAAGCCTTTTAAGGTCATCTGTGTCCAACGCGATATACAGATCTTGAGGATCGCCCTCTGTAGCCCGATAACTTAACCTTAAAGTGTGGTTGACCATCGCAGCTTCAATTCTTTCCCCAACCTCGCCATCAGGAAAAACTGGTCGAATATCCGAGACGATTCGAGAATCTGTGAGTATCCGCTCGTGCGAGGTTCGGAGCTCAATCGCCTTTGTAGATTTTTGTAGTGCAGGCGACTCCACTAAATTGACGAGAATGGATCCGTCGCCGTCTATGTTGAAAGATTCCTTGACTGCATCGACCAATTCGGTCGGGGGAACCTTGTAGTCTCGCAGGACCAGCCTCAACGAGATCAATGCTCTTAGAGCGGTGCGCCCTGAATCGACATGCTTATCCAGGGCTGCAGTCAGAAGCTCGTACTTCCCGTTCGAGGCTTCGAAGTCAGCGAGGAGTTTCGTTGCGTCAGCGGGAGTTAATTGAAGCAAACCCACTAGCGCGTCACGATGCTTGTCGGGCAGATTTAGGTTCGCCACAGCCCTCCCCGTCCTTTCGTTTTACGTCTGCCGATGCGAGCTGGACCGTCTTAAAGGAGCGCCAGCTGTCGTTTGACGCTGTCAAGCGCCGATGGTAGCTGACAGTAGATCATCGCAGTCTCTCTGGCACCCGTGTTACCTACCAAATGGCATACGCGCCAGGAATCCTGTGGACCTGTAACCCGTACAGGACCAGGCAGGCGCTATCACGGCCGATCTAGTGTGTACGGGGGAGGGTATCCCCCCCTGGGTGCCTCTGACCTGGGCAAACACAGGCAAGCTTCCCAATGCCGGCAACAGTGAGACTGGCCCTGACCTGGGCGAAAGCTAAGGCCGCAAGCCCTGCGCCCGTCCCGAGGCGGGGTGTCCCGGACCCCTGCACACCCCGACCAGGCCACCCCGCCCCCTGCCTGCCCCCCTCGAGGAGCGCACCCCTGCCCCCATCCGGGGTGCCTGCCCTGCCCCTTACCCAGGAGACCTCCTGCCCTGCCCCTTACCCAGGAGACCTCCTGCCCTGCCCTGCCCCGCCGGGAGAGAGGGAGGGAGGGAGGGAGGGAGGGAGGGAGGGAGGGAGTGAGTAACCCGGTGCCCTCCTCCCACGCACGGCAGCGGGGAGGGAGGGCGCAGTCCGGTAGCCGGGCCACCCTGGGGTCCACTGGTTCAGGCTGCGTTGTGCAGACGGATGACTCCAGCGGGGTTCGGGAATCCGAAGCCGACTCGCGCGATGCCACGAACAAGAGTGGCATCCGCAGAGAACGCAGCGGATCGATCCCGTTCAACGGTCGAACCCTTGCGGATCACGGTGAAAACCTGGGTCTTGTCCAAGCCCCAAACCTCGCCGTTCGCAACGTGCGGGGAGACGATCATCGGAATACCAGCCAGGAGGGTGCCATCACCGGCAGACTCAAGGAGCCCACGGTTCGATCCCGTGGTCTCTTTCACCTTGGCGAGACCGGTCGCCACGTCAGGAGCGACAACGAAATGGCTCAGCTCTGCGCTGTTGGAGACTGCGAGCGCCTGAGCATCCACGAACGGATCAAGGTTCAAGTACGTGCCGTCAGTGTCGATCGAGGAAAACGCTAGCGAAGCAAGACCGCTCGGCCCGTTCGCAGTCGTGGCAGAGAAGAACGCCTTGTCGATCGAACCCGCGATCTGACGGACCAGGGACTTGCCAACCAGATCAGCAACAGCAGGGTTGGTGTCGTCGGCCTGCTCATTCGAGATGCGGACGAGACCGGCAACCTTGCTCGGAACAACTACGATCTCTTCGGTTGCGCCATCGGACAGCGCAATCTCGGTGTTCTCCGGGGTCCAGCCGACCGAGGGATCGGAGACCCAGACCGGCAGGCGCATGGTCTCCTTGTCGGTGGCGAGCACGGTTGCGACCTGAGACGCGACGGACTTCTCTGCAATCCCAAGGTCGATCAGTTTGCCGTAGTCCTGGGGCAGGAACGCGGCGGCGGTGGTGGAGTTAAGCATTGCCATTGGACATCTTCTTTCTATATGGGATGGTTTGCGCTACAAGCGCGCTCGGTCATCGGGCCGAGTTGGTCCGATGGAGATGGGTCAGGGGTGGAACAGTCCGCCCCAGGTCGGCTTGGACGGTTTCGGAACGCCGTTGCCTTGCCCCTGGCTTGGGTCCGTGGCGGGCGCGGGGCGTCGCAATCCGGGACGTTCGGTGATAACCGCAGCAACAGCGGCCTCGACACGGTCGGTGTCCACACTGCCGTCGTCGTTGATGTAGTCAGCCACGGTTGTACCGGTGAGCGTCAACAGGTCGGCAGGAACGCTCAACCCTGCGGCCAATCTCTCAATCTCCTTGGCCTGGTAGGTCTCTAGGAGCGCGTGAGCGGACGCAAGGCGCTCGTCGGTATTCGGGGATTGATCATGGCTGTCCGAGCCGTCAGCATCTACTTCGTCCTGTTCAGCTTCGACAGGATCGGGGGTCTCGGTCTCGGTCATTCGGGCACCACCGCAAGTGCGCCGATCGCAGCGAGCCGTGCGCGGTACTCGTCGCGTTCAGCAAGGATCGTGCCGATCTTTTCGAGGACTTCCTGCCATTCGGCTGGGATTTCGTCGGAGGTCATTGTTTCTCCTTCGTGATGTGGGCATGAAAAAACCCGCCTGGCTTAGCCGTAGGCGGGCTGAATTGCGTTGTAGGTAAGTCGGTTACACTTGGGTGTCTCTGACCTGCCTCAGGGCATCCTGGCATCGCTGCCGGTAACGCCGTTGCGCCAGTCGGGAACACTGGGCGCACTGGCCGTTACGTCGTCGGTCCTGCGGCCCCCGGATCGGGTGGCCGCGCTGGCAATGGATCACTGGTCTCTCCTTCGATAGACATACTTCAGGGGTCGAAATGAAAAGCAGCCCAGCCAGATAGCTGGGCGCAATGGGCGTCGATGGAACGGAAGACCCCCGGAGTCGCCTGGACTCCGGGGGCGGTCCAACCCACCTACCAGAGGGCTGAGGTTGCGGAGCCCCTGCCAGGTAGGGGCGAACTGGCAGGGGCTCAACGCAAGTGGAGGGAGTTCAGTGGATCCTCCTCTCACTACTGATAGTGAATTGATCTCTACACCCCAACCAACTCTCTCCCTTTACGCCTCTTCGCCCTCCACTTCCTCTGGTGCTCGTTCTTCGCCTTGCGTTTGCACTCGGGCGAATCACACTGCGTGCGTGGACGTCCAGCCTCGCGGTACTCGCGCTCTTCCCACAGTCGCCGGTTCATGCACCAGTTGCACCGGCAGTCAGGTTCGGGCTCGGCTCCAAAGTAGACGAGTTCGCAGATCCAATCCTTGTCAGGCAGTGGCAACGGACCTCCACAGAACCGGCAGACCTTTGTCACCGGATTCGATGGGACGGAGGCGAGCGTCTGGACCACGTACCCGTGTCCTGCGTTCACCAGGTCGTAGACCTCTTCCGAGACTCTGACATGTTCAATACTCGGACGACGCAGGCGTACCCGGTCGTCATGCGGGAGCGGAGCTATCCATTGCGCTTCCAACGCTTCGCCGGTGTATGCGTCCTCGACCTCATGGTGCTCGAGTCCGAGAAACGTTCCGTCCTCTTCTTCACCCAGCGACGACATGTAGTCGTCAGCCGCTGGCGAGTGGTTAGCTTCTGTCAATTGTTCTTCTCCTTCTGGGTGAGTGGCGGCGTCTGCCGTCGCAAAACTCAGGTCCACTCCATGTGGACCTTTTGGTGGGTAAGGCGTTTCGGGATCTGCGGATGGTGGCAGATCCCTTGAATGGACTTGAATGGACTTGAATGGATAGTCAGGCAGCCCCGCCAAAGGGCTGCCCTGAATTGCCTAGATCAGGCTCGGCCATTCAAGGCCGATCCTGGCTCTCAACCCCAACCGCAAGCGAAGCGACTTACGGTTGTTGCACGCGGGGGTGAATACATAGGGGGGTGTAGAAGTGTGCAACCGCTTCTGACCTGCGGAAATAGGCAGATTGTGAACGTTGGTTGCACAACAACCGAAACGCTCTGACCTGCGGTTATTCCGAAAGTTGCACACGAGGTGCTCACGGCTTCTTGCGCCACGCGCCATCCACGAACTCGCCTCTAGCCGCATCACAAGCACGTCTAAATGCTTGGGTCGCGGCCCGGTCCGTAGCGAACCTGGCAGGGTCGGCTTCATGCAGCCGACGCCCGATCTCCGACTTGTTGCTGAGCGTCCGCAACTCGGGATCTGCGGCCACTTGATCGAACAGCGCATGACGAGCTTCGTAGGTCTCCTCGGTCCGTTGCCGGGTATCTTCCTTCTCGCTCAACAGCTCCCACTCGGCAGACGCCCGACCCCAGTCGGCCCGTACCGTCAGATTCCGGTCTGCGTGATCGTTTGACCGAACCGTCAGTGACCGTGTGTTCGGCTCCGTCACGTCGTGAACGTGAAGGTTGAGACGCTCCCATGCTGAGTAGACCGTAGAACCCATCGAGCCGGTTGGGGTGTGCCGTCCCGATCCCGCCTCGAAGTTCTTCCCTGAGTGTGCGATAAGGACTACCGACGTACCGTTGTCCGCGATCTCCGAGAGCGGCGCAGTCAGTTCCCGAGCGGCGTCATCGTCTCGGACCGAACCCGATCCGAGCGACCCAAGTACGTTGTCGAAAACCAGTAATCGAGCCTGTTCGGCATGTTCGCGGTACTGCCGCCAATCGTCGGGGTTGTACCTAGCGATACCTACCATGTCCGACGAAACTCCGTGTTCACGCATCCGCAGCCCCCACCGGTTCGACTCTCCGGGGTCGGTCGTGATGACCAGTACCGGGCCGTGATCGTTCACCCTGGAACCGCAGAACGAGCGGTCCCCCTTGGCGACCGCTGCGGCGATGCCAGCTGCAAGCCTGGTCTTGCCGACTGTCGGTTTCCCGCTGATCGTGTTGGTGGCGGCGTGAACCATGCCCTCCACCAGGAAATCGGGCGTTTCGTTCGCGCGGTCGGCCCAATAGTCAAACGGCATGATCGGTCCTCCCCAACGGCTCAATTCGGTGTCGAGCCCGTCAATTGTCAATGTGTGCATTCGTTCCTTCGTGTCATAGATTGAGATGAGGAACCCCCGGTGCCTCTTACACCGGGGGCTCTGTTGTCTACATGGGTAGATGCTGCGGTTACGCCGCAACGGCTCCGGGAATCCTGGGCCGGTAGGTCCACCGGTTGCCCTCGACAGCGACCGGCCACAGATAACCTGCCAACTGGAGCCGGAACGTCGCCTCTTCCGTCTCCTCGGTGGTCAGGTCCGCCTCGTGGGTGTCGCTGACCATCGCCAGTGCCGCCAAAAGGTCTGTGGCAGCGAGAAATTCGTCCTCTGCGATCTTTGTCAGCCATTGTTGCGTGTCGATCACTTTCTCTCCTCATCTCTTGCCCGGTACGTCCGGGCTCATATCGAATAGACCATGACACACCCTCATCTGTCAACCCGGGTATGTCATACCGTGGTGTGTCGCGCGGTAGGGTGTGGATATGGAAGAGAACTTGGACGAGCCACTGAGTCCACGAGAGCGAGTGCGCGGTTTAGGAGTTCCCTCGGTCGAGCAACAGATCGGACCGTGGGTGGTGACTTACTCGTGGCCGAAAGACGTAGGCCAGGGCGGTCCGTGGGCAGTCACAATTACACCTAGCCGCGACGCCACAGAGGAGGACGTGGCCGGTGGCATCGCGTCAACGCTGGTCCGCAAACTCGACTTTCGTGCCGCAAGTGAAGAGTGGAGGTCGAAGTTGGAACTCGTAGCCGAGCGTGACGAACGGGTAGGCAAACGGCAATCGGCTGAACTCCGGTCGCTCGTGGCAGTCGGGATCACAGACGAATACCTGGCAACGCTCGCACAGACCTACGTCCGGCTCGTCATGACCGGTGAAAAGTCCGTCATCAAGCGACTGGCCGAACTGGTGGACAAGAGTCCCGAGACCATCAAGATTCATTTGAAGGAAGCTCGGAAGCGCGAGCTTCTCACAACCGTGAAAGGTCGTGCAGGAGGGCACCTTACGGCGAAGGCTCGCCAGATCCTGCAGAGCGGGAAACTCAGAAGGTAATCAAGGGCATGAAACGAAAAAAGCCCCTCAGGATTGACCTGAGGGGCAATGTCGTGGTCTCTACGACCCGAACATCAGGGAGCCTGTAGGTTGCGGCTCCGCTCCCACTCGAATCTCGTAGGAGATCGGCTCCGACAACTGCCCCATGATCCACGCCGCACCGGGCGTCGAGTTCGGCGCGGGCGTGCCGCAGAAGCCGCTGCCACGATACAGTCCCGGTGCCAGTCCGTCGCGTGTCAAAGTGGCCGTCTCCCCAGCCTGCGGCCAGGCTGCGGGATCCTCGGTGAACAGTACGAGCAGACCGGAGGTGTGGTCGTTAGGGTCGTTCACCAACGGCGCGGGATCTTGGGTGATTGACAGGGAGCAGATGCCGCGATCGTTCGGGTTCGTAATCGTCGCTGTGATCGATGAATCGTCGCTGATAATCGACACCACTGGGGGCTGATACGGGAGCGTTTGGGCGTTCGCCACAGCGGGCACGGCCAGCGGAGCCAACAAAGCAACGGCAACAACTACGGATCTCATGCCCGATTAGTATCACGCCTAGTGCCACGTCAAGCCCGGAACAGCTGCGAACTATCGTCCGGTTTCATCACATCTTGATGGATCGCAAGGGGAACTCGACCCGGTCGCCGGACTTCGACGTGAACACCGCCTTGCCGTCGGCAATCTCGACACCGGCAATGCCGTTCTCGGTCATCGAGTCGAATAGCTCCGTGAACGTTGCAATCGAGCCAGCAGCCTTGACCTCTTCAGCCATTCGATAGAGCTCTCCCAACTCCAGGTGAACCTTGAGTTCGTCCCGCTTATCGAACCTGACCGATGCACTCATTGACCGGAGGTAGACATTTTTCTCCTGTACTGACTGCCGTTCCCACCAGTCCGCGAAAGTCTCTCCAGTCGGCTTCCACGCCCAACCAGCCGGTCGGGTCGTGATCGCTGCGAGCTCATCGCGTCGGTGAGAGAGCTCGGCGATTCGTCCATCAAGCACCTCCCGCTGTGGAGTGCCGGCCCGATACACGCCTAGACCGATCTGCCCAGCAAGGTCGGCCAGTGTCGCGTCAAGGTCCGACAGTTCGGCGGCGTGGTCCTCGCCTGCCTCCCATACGCGAGACATACGTTCTGAGCTTCCCAGGAGATCCAGAACAGCAGACTCCACGAGATCGTCCAACGTTGCCTTCATCACCGTCCCATTGCCGCAAGTGCTCTTGTACTGAGCCGATGCACACCGGTACCGGGCTGATCTGCCTTGTCCGCCCTTGAGCTGGTAGGCAGGGCGTCCGCAAACGTCGCAGTAGATCACCCGAAGCAGCAGCGCGCTGGTTCGTTTGGTTGGTTCCTTGCGGTTCTCCCGGTCAGCTAACTCGACTCCCACCCGATCGAATACCTCTCGAGTCAGGATCGGTTCGGCGCGTTGCACCGGAGATCCGTCCCGCCCTCTCAGGATCTCCTCTGGCCCGTACTGCTTACGTTCCCGAGAATCCCGAACGATGTTCCCGTGAGCGTCTCGTAGCGGCTCACGTTTCGTTGCGTACCCGAGCATCGTCGGGGAGGTCATGCTTCGTTTCAGTCCACTGGAAGTCCACTTGTATCCCTTCAACTCGCGGCACTGGTGGGCGTTCATCCGATCTTTAGCGGTTGGTATGTTGCGCTCATTGAGGTCATGGGAGACGGCCCGCAGCGGCTCACCGGCTAGAACACGCTCAGCGACTTCGTGAATCACCGGAACGGCTTCGGCGTCTGGGAACAACCTCCAGCCGTCCTCGGTCTCCCGAGGGAGATAGCCCCAGGGAAGTTGAGCCCCACCGGTCCACTTCCCTAACTGCCGGTTGTGCTGGTAAGCGGAAGCGATTCGATCGCTGATCGCTTCTAGTTCCATCTCCGCGAACGATGCGACGAGCTGGACTATCACTCGGCCAACCGGAGTGGACAGATCGAAGTGTGATTCTGTCGCTGAGACCATGTTGATGTGGTACCGCTCGGACCAGGCGAGCATCTGCCCTAGGTGGCGAACCCGCCTCACAAGGCGGTCCATCCGGTAGAACACGAGAACGTCAAACTCCCCCGCACGACCGGGGTCGGTGCCGTTGTCGCCGATCCATTGGGAGAGCGTGGGTCGTTGGAACGGGGAGGTTGTACCAGCACTCACGTCCAGATCCTCAGCAACGCCGACCACGGTCCACCCGCGAGACTCGCACAGTTGCTCGCACGCTTCACGTTGGCGCTCAGGCGAAGTGGACTCTTCGGTCAGGCGGGACAGCCTGACGACAATCAATGCTCGTAGCGGCTTGTGTGAAACCTTCATGTGTGTAAAATACTCCTACCGAGTATGCGATCGGCACGATTGCGGCTGCCGCATTCGGTGCCGTCCTGTACACGGTTGTCACTGGCGACTCCATTGTCTCGGCGCTGACAGGCATCATCGACAAGGCGCTCAAGACAGCTGTG
>Ga0154000_1000573_pt1 | contig 10162 bp, 13 predicted proteins | sample TSNC084MetaG_FD_104674 | JGI IMG/M metagenome (GOLD analysis project Ga0154000, IMG submission 104674) | Attine ant fungus gardens microbial communities from North Carolina, USA - TSNC084 MetaG | ecosystem: Host-associated > Fungi > Mycelium > Unclassified | place: USA: North Carolina, Lumber... | reverse complement strand
GGATGGCCGCCCGGAACCTATACGCTTTATGTGCTGAATGAAGAGGGAGTTCCCCAGGGACAGATGCTGATAACGATAGGGGACAATGAAACGCCGCTGGCAAATCTCGCCAAGGCGGGCGACACTTCTCTTCCCGCTGCCTTGCTGATACTCACCATGCTTGGGGCAATCGGCGGCATGACGGCTCTGGTAGTGAAACGAAGAAAAGAAGAAGAATAATACTGTTCTTTTTCTATACATAAAAGTCCTGTACAAAATTAATATCTTGTCCAGTAACGTACATGAAATTGTTAAAAAGCTATTTACAATTTTTTTAAATATGATATACTTGGGCAAAAAGAATAGAAGCAGAGTAGGTCTGTGCGCGTTAAGTGCCGGTTGGACGGGGAGTTGCCAACCGGACGAAAAGTTTATCTTGCGGTGCACGGACCGCATCCCGCTGCAAACGAGTATAAATAGATTCTATTTATCTCCTTTGTGGTTCGTGAGGTATCTGCAAAGGAGGTAATTTTTTATGAAGAAATTAGCAACTTTGTTCACCGATTCCTTGTCTGAATTCAGGCATGTAACAACCATCGCCGTAGCCGGTATGTTTGGCGCAGTTGCAATGGTGTTGGGAGCATTCACAGTACTTATCGGCAATGATCTGAAAATCGGTTTTTCCACAATTGCCAACCAGTTTGTGTACTATTTGTTTGGCCCGGCGGTAGGCTGTGCCTATGGGGCTATGATTGATGTCCTTAATTTTTTTGTGAGGCCAAACGGCAGTCCCTTTTTTCCGCCATTTACCCTGATATCAATGCTGGCCGGCATTTTGTATGGGTTTATGTATTATAAGCGTCCCATCAGCTTGCCGCGGATTCTGATAGCACAACTGATTGTAACATTAATCTGCAACATATGGTTGAATACCGTATGTATATGCTTATTAAATGGAAGTGAGATGTATGGACCGATGTTCTTTGCGATACTGCCTAAGCGGGCTGTGAAAAATTTTATTATGTGGCCAATTCAATCTATTATATTTTATGCAATAGCAGCGGGATTAGAACGATCAGGTATTTTGCGGATTTTAAAGATACCGTATCACAGAAGTGTTAAGGAAGCGAATTGAAAAAATGGCGGCTGCCCGGTCTTTAAGAGGCAGCCGCCATTATGCCCTGCAATCGCCGGGGTGATGGGAATTCTGGCGGGAAAAAGCAAAGCGCTTGCACAGCAAAACATTTTCTGATACCATAGAGTTTAGAATATAATCTGACAGAAAGATGATGGTAATAATTTATGAAAAAACCTCGCGGGAAAGATATTATTTACTATCTGACGATGACCGTTTTACTGGTGATATTTATCAGCAGCGCCGGTATCCTGACAAAGAATTACATCCAGGACCGCCGCCATGGCAATGACCTGGAGCAACTGGCCGGGCTGTTTCCGGAGGTGACGGTGACGGCGGCAGCGACCACAGCCGCCACGGCAGCAGGCGGGGCAGAAACAGAGCCACAGCCACAGGAAAGTGAAACCAGTATCGAGGATACCTGGATGCAGATCAGTCCGCAAGATTGGAAACTATACTGGGATACTGTTGCCGCCGGCCGTTTTTCAACCTATCAGTCGCTAAAGAAGCAGAATGCTGATTTTGTCGGCTGGGTCCGGATTGAGGGAACGCAGCTGGACTATCCGGTGCTGCAGACCCCCAATGATCCGGATTATTACCTGCACCGGGACTTTGAGAAGAAAAGCAGCCGCTATGGGATTCCTTATATGATGGAAGGCTGCCGCCTGGAAGAACCACGGACCAATTATCTGGTGTATGGCCATCACATGCGCAATGGTTCCATGTTTGCGGCACTGCAGAATTATACCGATTATAATTATTATAAACAGCATCCATATATCCAGTTTGATACGTTGAATCAAGCCGGAAGCTATGAAATCGTGGCAGTGGTAAAGGTGGATAATGCGGGGGATCCGTCCTTTTGGCAGGAGGTTCTGTTTCCGTCCGGGGAAGCTGAATTTGACAGTGCGTGGAAGCAGTTTCAGAATAAGGCTTTTTACGATACCGGCGTATCGATAACGGCATATGATCATTTGCTGGCGCTGGTAACTTGCGAGTATACACTTAAGGATGGACGCCTGATGGTGGTGGCGCGGGAAATCATTCGGGAAATTTCATAAAAAGTTCATTGTATATATACAGAAAATTGTTTATAATGGAGTTAGAAAACTTACGAGGTGTATATTACCAATGAATGTAACAAGTATGAATCCAAGCAGTGAATTGCACAAGTCGATTGTGGAGGTCCCGAATCTGGTTCAGGTTCCGGATGATCTGCTCAATCAAGCCAAAGAATTCCAGATCGCCATGATGATGTATGCCTGTGCGATCAGGGAAGTAAAGACAAGGTTGGAGGTGCTGAATGACGATCTGTCTGTTCGTAATCAGCGTAGTCCGATTGAGATGATAAAGACCAGGGTGAAGCGGCCCAAGAGTATTGTCGATAAGCTGCTACGGCGTGATTTGCCGATTTCCCTGGAGTCGATGCTGAATAATCTGGACGATGTGGCGGGAATCCGGGTGATCTGTTCCTTTGTCGATGACATTTATGCAGTGGCCAATATGCTGGTCAGTCAGGATGACATTACCGTGATTGCCATTAAAGATTACATAAAGACACCCAAGTCCAACGGTTATCGCAGCTATCATCTGATTATGGATGTTCCGGTGTTTTTTTCGGATCAGAAAAAGTCGATGCGGGTGGAGGTCCAGATCCGGACGATTGCCATGGATTTTTGGGCCAGCCTGGATCACCAGTTAAAGTACAAAAAGAATATTACGGCGGAAGCGGATTCTATCAGTGAAGAATTGCGCAAATGCGCCGAAGTAATTGCCGGAACCGATTTCAAGATGCTGGAGATTCGCAAGAGCATCGAGGCCCAGGGCGGCAAGGTGCACAAGTGATATTTAGTAGTAGTAGTAAGACAGGGTTCCGGTGATGCGGAATCCTGTCTTTTGATATAGTTTCATGGCGGCGGTATTTTGGTCGGAGACATGCAGCAGGATATAGGTGACCGACTGTTTGGCAAAATAACGCAGCAACAGGGTCACAAAGTCATAGCCAAAGCCCTGTCCACGATAAGTGTCATCAATGAGTACGTGATGGAAGCAGACGCCTTCTGCCGAAATCGGTGTGGTTTCACATTGCCCGACGGGGGTATGGTGATAGTTAAGCACCCACTGTCCGTCTGCTTGCTGTAAAGTCAACGTATTCTCTGGATGAATGGTCTGTTCAGACAGCTGGTTATCCATCCGGAATTCCATCAGATGCTCGCGGGAATCCAGTTCTGCTTCCAGAGCCTGCAAGACCGCCATGGTATCGGGGCAGGATTCATCTACGGCAAATACAATATCACACTCTTCAAACAGTTCCAGGGCAGCGGTAAGAAGCTGTGAGAAATAACCCCGGCGGCGAAAAGCAGGTAGTGTAAAAGCAGAGCATTCCATCAGCGAATCTGCCAGCACGACCATGCCCAGAATACTGACAAGGTGTTCTTCTTCATCAAAAAGCAGGATATGCTGTGTTGCTTCCGTGGCCGGATAAGACAGTGAAATGCCATCATGCCGGCAGCACTCGGCGGTCAGAGCTTCTGCCATCAGACGCTGGCGGTCATCCAGTACAATTGTTATGGTCGTCTTCATTGACATAGGAAACCCTCAGTCTTTCATGAGCTTAGTGGATATGGTATAGTATAACGGAAAAGAATAAGAAAAACAAGAAACAGAGTTGTTATTTTACCAGAGCAATGATAAAATAATAGTCAATTAGGAGACGAATTATGAAATATATCAAGGAAGCAGCAATCATCTTCGGGATCACCTGTATGGGTGAATTGCTGAACTATTATCTGCCGTTTCCGGTTCCGGCCGGAGTGTATGGTTTGTTTTTACTGCTGATTTTGCTGTGCACAAGGCTTGTGAAGCTGGAAGATATTGAAACAACCGGCCATTTTCTGCTGGATATTATGCCGATTTTGTTTGTGCCGGCTTCGGTTGGGGTGTTGGAAAGTTATATTGAGATAAAGGCTGTGCTGGTACCGTTAGCAGTCATTAGTCTGGTTTCCACGCTGACGGTGATGGGGATGACCGGCAAAGTCGCCGAGCTGATGTTGAATCGGGGTGAGCAATCATGAGTTTCTTAAGGGAATCGTTATATGCCGGATTTGTCATCAGCTTACTGGCGTATATGGCCGGGATGTGGCTGAAAAAAAAGTTTCAATGGGCGATCCTGAACCCTTTGCTGGTGTCCATTGTGATTGTGATTGGAATTTTGGTGGTGTTTCGGATTGATTATGCAACGTACCAGCACAGTGCCAGGTATATCAGTTATCTGCTGACCCCGTCGACAGTATGTCTGGCCATTCCCCTGTATAAGCAGCTGAATCTGCTCCGGCGGAATATCGTGGCCGTGATGACGGCGATCGTGACCGGAGTGCTGACCAGTGCAGCGACGATTTATGTGATGTGCCTGCTGTTTGGCCTGGGACATCAGCATTATGTAACGATGCTGCCAAAGTCGATCACCACCGCCATTGCGATGGGGGTTAGTGAAGAAGCCGGCGGAATTGTGACGATGACCGTGGTCTGTATCATGATCACCGGAATTTTTGGAAATATGATCAGTGAAACAGTATTTAAGGTGCTGCGGATTACCCAGCCGATTGCGAAAGGACTGGCCCTGGGCACCTCGGCCCACGCCATCGGGACCGCCCGGGCGCTGGAGATCGGTGAGGTAGAAGGGGCGATGAGCAGTTTGTCAATTGCGGTTGCCGGGTTGCTGACGGTTATGGTGGTGCCGCTGGCGGCTGGATTGATTTGAGTTGTGCTTGAAAGCCTGTCCTATATATGCTAGAATAATTGGGATCAGTTTACCGTTAAATAAAGGAGGACGTTATGATAAATAGGTTAGTTCAGCAGATTCAGAAGACCAAAGCACCGATTTGTGTGGGCCTGGATCCCATGTTAAGTTACATTCCGGAGTATATATTAAAGCAGTGCTTCCGCGAATTTGGCGAGACCCTGGAAGGTGCGGCTGATGCAATCTGGCAGTTTAACAAAGCTATCGTGGATCACACTTATGATTTAGTTCCTTCTGTAAAGCCGCAGATCGCCATGTATGAACAGTTTGGCATCGAAGGCCTGAAGGCTTATGACAAGACGGTGAAGTATTGTCAGGAGAAAGGACTGCTGGTAATCGGCGATGCCAAGCGCGGCGACATTGGTTCTACCTCGGCGGCATATGCTGCGGCCCATCTTGGAAAAATAAAAGTAGGCAATACCTGGTGCACCGGTTTTGGTACGGATTTCCTGACGGTCAATCCTTATCTGGGAACCGATGGCATAAAGCCGTTTGTCGATGTGTGTAAGGAAGAAGATAAAGGATTATTTGTGCTGGTGAAGACCTCCAACCCGTCCAGCGGGGAATTCCAGGACCGCCTGGTCGATGGCCGGCCGGTGTATGAGCTGGTAGCGGAAAAGGTAGTGGAATGGGGCGCCGACTGTATGGACGGTACCTACAGTAATATTGGTGCAGTGGTGGGAGCGACCTACCCGGAGATGAGTGCCATATTAAGAAAGCTGATGCCGAATACGTATTTCCTGGTGCCGGGATATGGTGCCCAGGGGGGCACGGCCGCAGATTTAAAACCTTGCTTCAATGAAGATGGCCTGGGGGCGGTGGTCAACTCATCCCGGGGAATTATTGCCGCATATAAGCAGGAAAAATATGCAAAGTTTGGGGCGGAGCATTTTGCCGAAGCATCCCGGCAGGCGGTGATTGATATGGTGGCCGACATCAATACCATATTTTGAGAACGAAAGAAGAAATGAGATGGAGATTATGATGGAACAGATCAGTCAGACCGGAAAGGTGAAGATGACGGCAGCGGTATGCAGTCAGGAAGCTTTGACCGAAGATGTTTTCAGCATGTGGATTCAGGCGGAGGCCATTGCCAAAGCGGCGAAGCCGGGGCAGTTTATTTCTGTGTATACAAAGGATGCGGGCAAGCTGCTGCCACGCCCCATCAGTATCTGTGAGATTGATCAGGAGCAGGGCCGGCTGCGGATCGTGTACCGGGTGGTTGGCGGCGGTACTGCGGAGTTTTCCCACTATCAGGCCGGAGCACCGATTGAGGTGATGGGGCCGTTGGGAAATGGATTTCCATTGAAAGGGAAGAACGCGTTCCTGATTGGCGGCGGCATTGGAATTCCGCCCATGCTGGAGCTGGCCAAGCAGCTGGATGGTGAAAAACAGATGGTTCTGGGTTACCGGGACGAGCTGTTTTTGAATCAGGAGTTTGCCCCTTACGGTACGGTTACGATCGCAACCGAGGATGGCAGTGCCGGAACGAAAGGAAATGTCCTGGATGCGATCCGGGAGCAGGGACTGACGGCGGAGGTGATCTATGCCTGCGGGCCGACCCCCATGCTGCGGGCCCTGAAGGCTTATGCGGCGGAGCAGGGGATCCCGTGCTGGCTGTCTCTGGAGGAGAAGATGGCGTGCGGCATCGGTGCCTGCCTGGCGTGTGTGTGCCGGTCTGCCGAAAAGGATGAGCATTCGCAGGTGAATAATAAACGGATTTGCAAGGACGGTCCGGTATTCCTGGCCCAGGAGGTGGAATTGTGATGAAAAGGAAAGTCCCCCTCACGTGCGTTCGAGGGAAAAGTACGAAAGTGAATCTGGCCGGAGTGGAACTGAAGAATCCGGTGATGACCGCTTCCGGAACGTTTGGCAGCGGTGCGGAATACGGCGAGTTCGTGGATTTGAACCGGCTGGGTGCGGTAGTGACCAAAGGGGTTGCCAATATTCCGTGGCCGGGGAATCCGACACCGCGGATTGCCGAAGTATATGGCGGCATGCTGAATGCCATTGGCCTGCAGAATCCGGGAATTGAGGTCTTTGCCAGGCGGGATATTCCGTTTTTAAAACAGTATGATACGAAAGTGATCGTCAATGTCTGTGGCAAGACGACGGAGGATTATCTGGCAGTGGTGGAACGGCTGGCTGATGAACCGGTGGATCTTTTGGAAATCAACATTTCCTGCCCCAATGTCAAAGAGGGCGGAATTGCCTTTGGCCAGGATCCGAAGGCAGTAGAGGCGATTACCCGGGAAGTGAAAAAATACGCCAGACAGCCGGTGATTATGAAGTTAAGCCCGAATGTAACGGATATTACGGTGATGGCCAAGGCGGCTGAAGCCGGCGGTGCGGATGTGCTGTCGCTGATCAATACCCTGACCGGGATGAAGATTGATATTAACCGGCGCACATTTGCCATTGCCAATAAGACCGGCGGCTTGTCGGGGCCGGCAGTGAAGCCGGTGGCGGTCCGAATGGTGTACCAGGTGGCGAATGCGGTAAAACTGCCGATTATCGGCATGGGCGGTATTATGAATGCCGAGGATGCCATCGAGTTTATGTTAGCCGGGGCAACTGCCGTATCGGTGGGAACGGCCAATTTTTTCAATCCTTATGTGACGGCGGAAATTGTCGACGGCATTGAGGATTATATGAAGCAGCAGAACGTAGACGATATTCGGGAATTGATTGGCTGCGTGAAATAGGAGGATACCATGGAAGCTTATAAGAAAGAATTTATCGAATTTATGATTGACTGCCAGGTGCTGAAGTTTGGCGATTTCGTAACTAAAAGCGGAAGAAAGACACCGTTTTTTGTTAATACGGGATTTTATCGTACCGGGACGCAGCTAAGACTGCTGGGTGAATATTATGCCAAGGCCATTCAAAATGCTTTTGGCCTGGACTTTGATGTTTTGTTTGGACCGGCTTATAAAGGAATTCCCCTGTCGGTAGCCACCACGATGGCCATCAGTGAGTTCTACGATACGGATATTAAGTACTGCTCCAACCGGAAAGAGGTAAAGGATCACGGTGATACCGGAATCTTGCTGGGAAGTCCGATTGGGGATCATGACCGGGTGGTGATTATTGAAGATGTGACGACCGCCGGTACTTCGATTGAAGAGACTCTGCCGATTATCAAAGCCCAGGGTGATGTGGATGTAATCGGTCTGGTGGTATCGGTCGACCGGATGGAACGGGGAAAAGGAACCAAATCGGCATTGGCAGAGATTCAGGAAAATTATGGTCTGGGTACGACGGCGATCGTTACGATGTCAGATGTTGTAAATCACCTGTATAATAAACCGTATAAAGGAAAAATTATGATTGATGACACATTAAAAGCGGCGATTGACGCTTATTATGAACAATATGGCATATCAGAAGGCGTGTAAGGTAAGGAGTGAGTTTATGGAGAATGTTTATAAAACAATGAGAAATGCCGGGGCATGGAACATTGCCATCGGGATTATTGTATTGGTTACAGGGATTTCTATAGGAATTTTATCAATTGTCAATGGCGGCGCTTTGTTGAAACGTAAATCACAGATTACTTTTTAACCATTTTATGGATTGCCGGGGAGAATATGATTAAAAACACAACTAAAAACCAGAAATATGGGTGGGTGATATTTATTGTCTATCTGGCATTACTGGTCTACTTTATGTTTTTTGCAGAATCATTAGGAAGAGATACCACCCAGCGGAGTTATTCCTATAATTTGGAGCTGTTTAAAGAGATTAAGCGGTTTTATCAATACCGTCATAAGCTGGGAATGATGGCATTTATGCTGAATGTATTTGGCAATGTGGTGGCATTTATGCCGTGTGGTTTCTTCCTGCCGATTATCAGCCGGCGGGGGAGGCGGTGGTATAACTGTTTTATACTTTGTTTCCTGCTAAGTTTGGCGATTGAAATCACGCAGTTGTTATTTCGGGTGGGAAGTTTTGATGTGGATGATATACTGCTCAATACTTTGGGCGGAATTCTGGGGTATTTCACATATCATATTATACAGAAGATAAGGGTAAGGAGAAAGTCAGGTGAAAAGACGCAAGTATAAGATTTCTTATATTAAAAAGCCCCTGGCAAAGAAAAGTTTTGTTTGCCTTGGGCTTGCGGCTGTGGCCCTGGTCTGCGGGTTGATCAGTCTGCGGATCAGTGTGGCGATGCAGGGGGCTGGCGGTGCCAATGTGGGTGCATGGGGGCTGAGTAGTCTGCTGTTTACATTCGCATCTTTGGGCTATGGCAGTTTGTCTTTTCTGGAAAAAGAAAAAAAATATATTTTATCGAAGATCGGGATTGCGGTCAGTAGTTTGATTTTGATATTCTGGCTCTGTGTCCTGGTGGTTGGAATATTTGGCCGGTGATGGCGGTTTTGGAGAGGAAGGCATATGAAGTATCAGGAATTGTGGAAAGCGGAAAATACTCAGATTATGGAACGGTATGACCTGGCGACGGAGAGGATTGCACAGTTTGCAAACGAAACCCAGGTGAAAGAACCGTTCCTTCCTTATTTTATGGAAATGGGCCGATTTGCCGGTCAGATCGAGGAGCTGGCAAGGCGGCAGATGCGGGAGGAAATGGAAGAATGGTCCCTGGCGGAGCTTCAGGATTATAATCAGCTGCTGTACCGGGATATTTTGCCGGAGCATTATGAGAGCAGTTATGCGGATCCGGCGTATGCGGCCAGGCTGTTGGGGCCGGAATTTGGTCCGCTGTTGTCGGCATTTTACGGGCAGTTACGAGGCGCGATTATCTTTGCCTATGAGTGCAGATTGACGGATATTACCATTTTGTGGGAGACATTGATTGCCATTTATAATATGTTTGAAGAGGGTGTTCCGGCGGTCCGGCAGGTAAAAGATGTGATTTACTGGTTTAACAGTGATTATACCGATGTGACGCTGACTTATCGGATCAGAGAGCAATTGGATGCAGGGTTGACCTTTGCCAGGGATATCATTCTGGAGCGGGATTTAAGCGATCTGCGGTATTTGTATCGGTATGGTGAGTACATTTCCCGGGAAGAACTGGAACTGGCCGGATTTATGAATGGGCTGCCGGCAGAAACCATTGAAACAATGGCGGCAACTTATACCGAAGGTTACAAAACCGGTTTTGCCGTAATGGGGCGTGATCTGACCAGGAAAACGACGGTAGTGATCCGGTATCGGCTGGGAATGGAGCGGATGGTAAAGGCGTCGATCCAGCAGTTTCATGAAATGGGGCTGGAGTCAATTTT
>Ga0154000_1000572_pt1 | contig 10167 bp, 15 predicted proteins | sample TSNC084MetaG_FD_104674 | JGI IMG/M metagenome (GOLD analysis project Ga0154000, IMG submission 104674) | Attine ant fungus gardens microbial communities from North Carolina, USA - TSNC084 MetaG | ecosystem: Host-associated > Fungi > Mycelium > Unclassified | place: USA: North Carolina, Lumber... | reverse complement strand
TTTACTGTACCATGCACTGCCACAAATGAAACAAAATAATATTTGATATTTGAATGCATGACCTGTTACGCTCAGAACTAAATAGGGATCGTAGAGGAAGCGAGACTACTCGAGGCAGAAATTTTTTCCAAAAGTAAACGTAATTGGATCGCCAAGTGCGTTTTTAGAAAGAGAATGCGTGTATGGCGAATGGTATGAGTACTTAAACACAAGGTAAGACGCCCATTTCCATGATGATTCATCAATCACTCACATGGGTATATGAAACAACCACGAGGTGTTTGTGGGGTATTATGCTTTCTGTATTGTTGTGGGTGTCTGTGTACTTGTGCTTCTAGTGAGGGGAACCTTTTTCTTCAGGATGAGGTCTGGAGAAGAGGTATCTTGGCGAAAAGGTACAAAAATGGGCTGACATGGGGAGCGCGAGGGGCTAGAGCTCATGGGCCGTGGTGCGATGACGGGTGACGAAGGAGAATTGGAAAATACAGAGAAATTCGGTGACAGTGGTGGTGACGGGGGGGCATCGTCGTGGAATTGGGAGTACGTCGGTGAAAACGCAGACGGCCTGCGAGGTGACGGGATAGGAATAGGATATTGGGACGGTTTAGGAGGTTGGGGGACGAGACCCGAACCATTCGTGAATGGATGAATGGCGTGGGGGTCGAAGGAATTGAGAATTTGAGAGTGCGAGGAAGACATTTAATTCTGGGCTGGATAGGTCAGGGGATTTTTTGTGGCATTTATATTGCGCGGCAGAAGGCGATCGGATCTTACGTCGTCATAGCGCTGTTCCTCAGTTGGGGCTCTGTCACATGCATGGTGAGTTCGGAAAATCGTCGGGCTTCCGATAAATACGTGTTCCTAATCAGCTTCCGGATCATCCGGATCATCTCAAGGCCCGTGGCTTCATCACAACCCCGTTTTCGTCAAACGCGCATGATCCTTTCTATTCAAATGAAGCTTCTTTCTAGCAATTCTGTGACCTGGCCATTCCAGAGTAATATATCTATTTCTGTCAGCCCTTTCATGGTAAAGTTCTACGACATTATTGAGCTTTACAAACTGGTCCTCAGAGGGAGATTGACGACTGTCGAACGAGCCATTCGGAATGATATATTGAGAGGTAAAAATATTGATGTGTACCGTGTCATTTCCTACGCTGTCTGCACAATAGACACCGAAGAAGACGTGTGATTTAATATAAGCAAAAATATCGACGAGAGTAGCCGAAAGCGTGAAACGCCAATGGGCAGCGAAGCCATGCAGAAGTGCCTGCTTACCGAGTGCCACAGAGAAGCAATGCGGCACTAGACAAGTGCCGTCGAAGGTCGTGATAATCAACATCGTGGGCTAAGATTCAATGCAGTATTAAGCTCTCATGCCGCATCAATCCTCTTGTACAGAGAAGTACTTACTATCCTCAACCTCGCCCCATCGTTCAATTTGGCTATTTACTTCAACAGAGGCTGCTAAGGCTGCCCGCTCAGGAGTAAGGCGTCTTAAAACCAACGCTAGCGCGATGATGAATGATTTCGTAGTATAAGTAGCTCGTTCCATAGCTAGAAAGGATAATGTCAAGTCCCGTCAGTTGATTAGAATTAGTCAACAGTCACACCTGCCATTTGCCACTGGTCAAAAGCGGTTACAATTTCCCGGAACTTCTCCCGTGTTTCCTGGGGCTGTGAACTGGAGAGGATAGATTCATGTTTATTCAACTTGACATCAAAAGTCCTCTCTACCCATTCAAAAAGTGGGTCCCAGTGTTCTACTTGCAACCTTTCTATTTGGGGTGTCGTGTTCTCATAGAAGCTGCCGAGGTTGAGTCACGTAAGCTATCTCGTCTGTGTGTGGCAATTGGAGAAGAGGCACCATATTGTATCGGTATCAAGGTAATTCAAAAGTGCCTCTCCGACTTCGGCACGTGTAAGCTCAGATGACATAGCGTCAATTGCTCTCGAGGTTAGCGAAGTCTAGACCGTAACAAAATATTGTGCTTCAGATAGACATTAATAGAATCGTGTAGATGCGTCAAGTGGTGCTCACCACTGGAAGAGCATGTGGCCTGATGAGGGTTCTCTGGTGGTCCCATTCTGCCGCAATAGATGCAGCGAGAAGAGACTTGGATGCTGGAACAAGAAGTGGATTCCCACCGGCAGTCTTCAGAGCTCGCTTGTCAAGCGTGACCACCAGCGACTGTTCCTGGGTTTCGATTCCCACAGTCTTCCAGAATCGCTTCATGGTCACTTCCGCTCCTATGTAACAGGGCTTTGCATCAGTATGCAGGGCATTTCATGTTAAACACAGAGATTTACGATTGGTGTGGCTGGCAGAAGAACCCTCCTCGTGTGTTCCGGTGTGCTGCCACCTAAGGGCCGTTGGAAAGCGATTCAACTCAGAGGATCGGTGTACATTGCCAAGAATGGTGTGATTGACAAAGCGTGAAGAGGCGAAGACACGTAAAGGCAACATGCTTGGTGAGATGCTGTCCTCAAGTGAATAAATTCTCTTCACGTGACTATGCAAATGTTCAATCCTTCTGTACTGACCCTTCGTAATGGCCCCCACCAAGAACTCTCAACCTATACTTTCATCTTATTTCTCCCCAAGTCCCCTCAAGTCCACTAAGCGACGGGAACCTCCTCAATCCCCTATAGACCTTACGGGTGATGATTCAGTGGACGAGGACTATCTCCGCCCGGACGAACCTCCAATAAAGAAAATCAGAGTCATTCGCCCTTCGCAATCTCAATCTTCCGCTGTGACAAAGCCAAAGAAACACACAGAAACAACTAAACATATTCAATCAACGTTCTTCTCACCCTTGCCCGCAACTCCACAATGTAGTGTGCCTGCAACAGGGGGTAGCGCCAAGGGCATGGCGGAGCAATGGACATTCAGATCACAATCTTCTAGCACAGATAAAAGGCCCAGCGAGGAAATTGGGTGGATATCTAATTCTGTCGATGAGGCCAGGAAAGTAAAACTGCATGAAGCGTTCAAGAAGAAACTCTTGACACACGAAAGTCAATATCGGCTCCGATACGGAGTGTCAGTTGTACCAGAGAACAATTTCGAAGCAAGAGGGAATACTCATGAGAACCTAACACCACGTACGGATGATCCAGCAGCCATTAATGACAACGATGATTCAGGGAGTGACTCTGATCCCCGTTTCAAAGAGGTCATGAAAGTATTTTTACACTCCGGCTCCAACTCTGTGGCAGTCGCAGAACAGGGCAAGGGCAAGCAAACGGCTTCTATTCGGTTGACTCGGACAAAACCTACAGACCCGAAACGAAGAACCGTCAAGTCTAGCCTCGTAATTGGTCCTAGTGGAGAACCGTACACCCCTCTGGAGTTACAGGTTAAGTATACCATGCTAGTTACATAATAACACCACTCACGTAGCATCTGACAGGTTTTAAAACTCAAGGAAGACAATCCCGGAACGTTGTTGATGATCGAAGTTGGTTACAGATATAAATTTTTCGGAGATGATGCTAAGGTCGGCGGATTTTCAGATGTTGCTTGACCCCGGTGACCGCTAAGCCAACAAGTAGATTGCTGCTCAAGAACTAGGTATAGTGGCGTATATCGACCGTAACTTTACTGTAGCCTTCGTACCGGAGGATCGTCTGAGTGTCCATCTCAAGAAGTAAGTCAAAATTTCAGGGAGGACTTTGTTAAATGGTGACATTAGGTTACTTGCGAAGGGACATCGTGTTGGAGTAGTTGAGCAAGTAGAAACTGCTGCTCTGAAGAAAGTTAGCGAAAACAGAAATGCACCTTTCGAACGCAAGTTGACCCATCTGTACACTGCCACAACGTACGTTCGGTATATTTCCCAATGGTTGCATATATTCACAGCAATGTATGTAGCTTCGTGGACGATCTAGATTCCGCCGATGAACTCGACTCTTATTCTCCTCCGCCTTTCATGTGTCTGATTGAGGAAGTTAGGAGTGGGAGCCCCGGAAATGTCAATATTGCTGTGATCACGATCTGTCCGAGCACCGGTGACGTCGTTTGGGACGATTTTGAAGGTACGATGATCTAGTGAAGCGCGACGACCCCTTCATTTGTCATGTTTCCAGATTCGCTCATGAGAATTGAACTTGAGGTAGAGCGTGTCGCCGTTTCTGGGGATAGAGCTCAACAAATTTTCAGACCCGACTAATACACGCACGTCCCGTTGAACTATTAGTCCCAGGGAAGGAGCTGTCCGAGTCAACATCCAAGATGTTGAAGTTCTTTATCAGGTGGTTTCCTTTTCAATCCTTATATATTCGCTAATCGGCAAACAGAAATTCTACTACAGGGGCAAGGATTCGTCTAGAGAATATCAAGAATCTGATGTGTTACACAGACGCTTTCTCGTCAGTGTCTAAGTTTTATACTAATAGGAATATCTCAACTGCTACCTCAGCTGCTTTCCAATCAGGTATGCTTGAGGTTCAAAAGCTATGTTCATTACCATTAATCGGCTTTCATGAAGGAAAATTGATGGCAGACATCACCAACTTTCCTAAGCGTGTTGTCATAGCTTTAGCTCATGCCATCAAGTACCTGTCAATGTTCGGACTTGCTGATGTCCTACTCGAGACCAGGTTCTTCAGTCGATTTACCACTCAAACACACATGCTCCTTGCTGCGAATTCTCTGATTAATCTGGAGGTATATAGGAATGAGACTGATTGCACAGTCAAGGGGTCATTGATCCATATTCTGGATAAAACCAAAACGAAATTTGGCGCACGACTTCTTAGAAGTTGGATAGGCAGACCACTCGTGAATAAAAGGTGCGTGAACAAGATCCACTTTGAGGGTCGCTGACTCAAAAAGGGATGCCAGTGCCTTACAACAACGTGTCAACGCTGTCGAAGAGATTCTGGCCAATGAATCTGAAACATTGACGATTCTACGAAGTGTCCTGAGTCGACTGCCCGACTTGGCGAGGGGCCTTTGCAGAATTCAGTACGGACAAGTATGATTGTATCTCATACAAGGGAGTGATAGGTCTAATTTGTCGTTGGGTAGTGTACACCTCAGGAACTTGCCAAGCTGCTCCTTGCATTTGAGAAAATTGGCAATGTGTTCACAGAAGACTTTCAAACTCCAGCAGACGTTGGCCTCAAGTCCCCAATCCTGAACGAGATAGTTTACTCTTTACCTAAACTCAGACCCGTTATCAAGGAATACATTGACGTGGTTAACATTGATCAGGCCAAGGAGGGGAGTAAAGAATTGATGTGGCAGAATCCGGATAGGTTTCCTGGCCTCGTTGAAGCTGCAGAGGTATGTTATGCCTGTTTAATCTGCATCATATGATGAATATATTTTATACATAGAATCTCCATCGTGCTGAGGTGAACTTGAAGGAGGAGTTGCGTTCAAGTAAGTCGTTCTTTGTGGATTTCAATGGAGTCGGGTTGATATGGTTCAGTAAGAAAATCACTCCACCTGCCATCATTGGAATGGACGAACCATCTGAGTGACGAAGTAGGACGAGTATTTTTGATATCATTCTGAGGATCTGACTGTTCCCAAAGTACCTGATCGAACTCAAAAGAGCCAGTAAACCACCTATACCCGCCGATTGGATATTGCACTCGAAGTCCGTCACGTTGGGTTTACATGATCGATAGGAGTTAATATCTTTACAGAACGAAACATCTAGTGAGGTATCGTCCTGCAACTTCTATTCCGAAAGTCGATGCGCGAGCTCGATTCCAGGAGATGCTAAAGGTCACTCTGTTTTGAATCTCCTTATCTTATATTCTCATTTTGACTATTTCCAGGCAGAGTCCCAAAAAGCATATCGAAATTTTCTGCAGGAAATTTCAATCAATTGCTACAGTATTTTCCGGGACGTTATCAACAAGCTAGCAGTGATTGATTGCTTGAACAGTCTAGCCCGCATCGCTTTGGACCCGGGCTATGTCAAACCAGAGTTTACAGACGAAAATTCATTAGAGATAATCGAAGGGCGACATCCATTGATCGAGAGCATGAGCGATCGACCTTATTTTTCTAACTCCGTTACCATGGGGTTTGGTAAACCGAGAAGCAAAATCATCACTGGACCAAACATGGGAGGGTATGTCTTTGCTTTCATGAATTCGATAGGAATTCATTTTTTCTACCATGCTATAGAAAAAGTTCTTTTGTCAGGATGATAGCTCTCATTGTATTGATGGCACAGGTCGGGAGTTATGTTCCTGCTGGATCAGTCAAGATGGGCCTACATGATTCAATCCTTACAAGGATGGGAGGTAGGTTTCACGTATGGCAACTCTTCAGTGTTGTTGATCTATTCACAGCTTCCGATGATCTCGCCAAGGGTCGCTCCACTTTTATGGTAGAAATGTCAGAGACAAGTGACATCCTTCGTACGGCCACCTCAAGAAGTCTGGTCATCCTTGATGAACTGGGTCGTGGTACTTCAACATTTGATGGTGTAAGTCTCTTATCCAGGACACATAGCTCATCTCAGCTTCTCTTCAGATGGCAATTGCCCACGGTGTGCTTCAAGAACTTGTGGATCAAACACAAAGCAAAACACTCTTCATCACTCACTATCCAGTCATTGCTGCTGATATTGAAAGGAAATATCCTAAAGAAATAGAAAATATACACATGGGATACACTTCAGACATCCGATTCGGTGGAAGACGTGAAATCACATTTCTGTACAAAGTGAAGAAGGGGATCACCACAGGTAAGTGTACAACCTGTGCTCCGAACTTCGAACTGGACTCGGTCTAGAATCATTTGGGATTGAATGCGCTCGCCTTGCCAGCATGCCAGAAGACATACTCGAGGTTGCTTCGGAGCGAGCACAGCAATTTCAAAGCACAATGGAAAATCGTATCAGGCAAAACAGGTATGTACAAGGATGGTAAGAACATGGAGTCTGTAGCTCATACTTTTGAAAGAGTCACAAAGGCGTTGCTGCTCATCAAACGATGCAAGCAAGAAGAGGGACCACAACTCCAGGCGACGTTGGCACAACTGCGGGGATTAGTCGAGTCATTATCCAAATCTAGTGTATGATCCAGCTCAAATTTTCTTCCGCTTCACTGTCGGTTTATCCGAGGCTGATTGGCCTTCAATAATCTTTCGTTTCTTCACCTTTGTCTCTTGTTTGGGCACTGCTTTGACAACTTGGTCACAAATTTGATGAAGACTTCTTGCGTCCACGAATCTTTTGCATCCCACTAGCTCTTGTTTCAGAGAAGCCCACGAGTCTGCTCTCCATATGTTTGCAGCTGCTTCTGGAGATTGATGTTGTGTAAGATGTAATGCTTCAACAGCCAACTTGAGGACTGTCTTCAACTGGCTTGAATTCAGCGTTGCTTTTTTGCCACAAGCAGTATGTCCTATGTCAAGGATTCTGTCAATGAGAATGGACAGGAAGTCCGTCCATTCAGTTTTTAGGTTGGACTGTAAAAGAAATCAGCAGGGTTTGGGTTGAAGAGACAGCGTTGGCACGCACCACTGTTGATACAGCAGGTAAAAGAACATGTATAAATTGGAACGCCTGGCATTGTCTATATCCATTCAGAGCTTTGCTGGAACCCTCAAGGACATCTTGGCGAAGTTCCCATCCTACTGATCGATTTTGGCGGAAGAAATCTTCGAAGAAGGCGGGTTGAAGAGCAGAATTCTTCCTCGTGAAGAAATCGGTCAGTGATGCACGGTAAGTATCTGTGACAACGTCCACAGCTCCAGCATTTAATAAACGTTTTGTGAGATGCAGGCTACATGACTTCAAGGCCATCTGAAGACCAGAATCATGAACCCGTCGGGCATAATTGTGTACATCCAGATAGCTCTTGGCCAGTTCTGATTGTGATACATTGGAGGGTAGTTGGCTTAGCTTGGGGGCCAAACGATTGGATAATATTCCTTTAGTTTTTTCTGATAGTTGTTGTTCGTCTGAACTAGTGTTGATGACAATTTCAATCAGGGGTGTTATGAATCGGAGGATCAGAGGGTCAGATGATTGCTTCTTGACGAAGGTATCAACAAGATCAAGTACACGGATCTTGAAATGAGTGGCTTCGCGTTGGGCATCATCTAATCCAAGATAGTTCAAAATTATGAGCAAGGTATTTTTGCATGAAACTAACGCACGCTTTCCGGATTTATTCTCACTGATATGAGACCGGAACACTTCTGCTAGTTGACCATCAATTGCCATCATCTGTTCATCATCCATAAGGTCTTCTTCGCTCTCAGAGTCACCAGTAGGTGGCTCAATCCCATTGACTCGTAATGCCTGCTCGATTTTATTCCGAAGAGCGAGAGCCGCGTCTTCGTCCACTTCTTCCTCCTCGTCTTCATCATCTTGCTCCTGATCACTACTTTGGTCACTATCATCCTCTTCAACATCTTCATCATCATGTTCACCGTTGCTTAAGTCGTCCATCTCTATGTCGTCGTCATCTACATCGTCTTCATCAGTTGTAGGATCGCGTCCCTCCAATTGCTGACCAACCCCTTTAGTGACATTCAATTTTCCATATAAAGATACTTACAGTCAGAATGAGATTAATGGTTGATTCTCTGACAGAACCAGACAACAACATGAATACTTGGTTTGCAGTTGTCTTAAGATATGCTGTTGATTTTTCCAAAAATCCAATGATTATGTCAACAAGGACGTCAATTGGTTCATGGATAACTTCGCCGTCTGTCTGTGTTTTCTTCTTCCCTTCTGGAAACATACGTGTGATACCATCGATACATGCCTTGCATCAATGAAAGTCAGTTTATTTAAGAGGAGACTATCAAGACCTCAGTACCTGCAGAGCATCATTGTCCACCTCTTCTGGTTCATTGATGCAGTAGTGTTGGATAGTTGTCGCGCTTAAGAGAAGCTCAGCTCCACGGGCGTTTTCTTGTTGATCACTAGGGACCTAAGCTTCCTCAGTACTCGAATTTTCACCGAGACGCTCAAACTCACGTTTTTCAACTTTGGCACGAGCAAGCAAGTTTTTTGGCGTAGTCTCTGATCTCCCTTGTTGACTCCCACTAAGATTGAAGTGTGTTTGGAATCGGCTTCAAGAGCCGTGATCGTCTTCAGGACTTTGGAAACCCAAAATTCGCCGTCTGACGCGACAGCACAAGCCCTAGCCGTCTTATCACCTGTGACGGCCATCGATAATGGCACAGTCAGGATGTAATGCTTCGCTTACCAGTTTTTATCAGTGCCGTCTGGGTATTGAGTTCACTCAAACAGCTCAAAAGACGAGATCGACAGCTTTTTCTGAGCTCATCGGAAAATGGTGGACTAACAACAGAACGAGCCTGTGAATGTGTCAATATTCTGCCGGTGGTATTAGAGGAAACTTACAGCGGCAGTGGGGTTTTTGCGTGACTCCTTCTTGACGATGAACAAGCCGTGTACAACCAGCCAGTCAAGCACTAATTGAACCCAATCATCGCTTTTGGGTACATTACCGTTACGAATGAGAGTGGACAATTGTTCAATAGCCCATTGACGTTTACGATTGATTGTATGGATGGCATCGCTGAACATTACCATCAGATCTTCGCCATCGTCATGAATACAACACTGAGTATTCACCTATCAGTGGCATCAAGATTCTCTACTTGAGAGAATAACCATTGGATATACTTCTTGATACCTTCGGTGTCTAAAGATGAAACAATAGAGCTGACTGTCTTCGTTTTTGTCAACTTATCGAAGTTCTGACTTCCATGCACTCCAGTCAACTGAAGAATGAGACTGAATCCAAGATGAGGATTTTGTTTCACGAAAGTTTGGACTATAGTGGCCTGTTTCAAGGTGAGGCAGCTCTACAGCACAACCATGCAGGGTACGTACAGTTTGTTGAGCAATTTTATGAAGGTAGTTGTCGCGTTTGGAGAGATGATTTATCCAGGTTTTCATGAAATTCCGGGTAAAGAACATCGACATGTGATCTTCGTTTGTGCGATTCAGAGCCTTTTGGAAGACTTGAAACCCCCAATACTTGCGCTGAGGTGAAGAAGTGGTGGAGAATAACGACTCTAAAGGCTAAATGAGTTAGAACTATCAAAACATGATCCAACTAACCATCCACTACGATGCGAAAGAAATCCTGGAAAGAACCTTTTGGGACATGAGTTGAGTCTGAGTTGAAGAAATATTGTTCCAGC
>Ga0154000_1000570_pt1 | contig 10202 bp, 7 predicted proteins | sample TSNC084MetaG_FD_104674 | JGI IMG/M metagenome (GOLD analysis project Ga0154000, IMG submission 104674) | Attine ant fungus gardens microbial communities from North Carolina, USA - TSNC084 MetaG | ecosystem: Host-associated > Fungi > Mycelium > Unclassified | place: USA: North Carolina, Lumber... | reverse complement strand
GATATTTTGCTTTGTATCCAAACCGGGAAAAAAGTTACGGATGAGGTCCGGATGCGGTATGAAGGAGGACAGTATTACTGCAAGTCTGAGGATCAGATGAAGCAATTGTTTCCTTATGCACTGGAAGCACTGGAAAATACTCATAAGATTGCAAAACGGTGCAATGTAGAGTTGGAATTTGGTGTAATGAAGCTTCCTAAATTTGATGTGCCGGATGGCTATAATGCTGTGGAATATTTAGAGAAGCTTTGCGAAGAAGGCTTTGCCCTCCGTTATCCGGAGGACAAGGGAGAATTAAGACCACGTTTGCAATATGAATTTGAAATCATTAAACAGATGGGTTATGTGGACTATTTTCTCATTGTTTGGGATTTCATCCGTTATGCCCGTAGTAAAGACATTAGCGTAGGCCCTGGGCGGGGTTCCGCGGCAGGCAGCATTGTTTCCTATTGTCTGGGAATTACCAATATTGATCCGATCAAATATAATTTGCTCTTTGAACGTTTTTTGAATCCGGAACGTATTTCTATGCCGGATATTGATATTGACTTTTGCTTTGAACGAAGACAGGAAGTAATCGATTATGTCGTAGAGAAATATGGGAAGGACCGGGTAGTACAAATTATAACCTTCGGTACTATGGCTGCTAAGGGGGTCGTGCGTGATGTCGGAAGAGTATTGGATATGCCTTATGCCAGATGCGATGCTGTTGCTAAAATGATTCCTTTTGAACTGGGAATAACTTTGGAAAAAGCATTAAAGATAAGCCCGGATCTTCGCAAGGCTTATCAGGAGGATTCCGAAATTAAATATTTGCTGGACATGTCTATGCGTCTGGAGGGTTTGCCCAGACATAGCTCCATGCATGCGGCAGGTGTGGTTATCAGTCAGAAATCAATAGATGAATATGTGCCATTATCAAGAGCGTCAGACGGATCTATTACCACTCAGTTTACCATGACTACATTAGAAGAGCTGGGACTGTTGAAAATGGATTTTTTGGGACTCAGAACGCTGACCGTGATTCAAAATGCCGTAGTCCTGATTGAAAAAAGCAGAAGTTTCCATGTGGATATTGACCATATTGATTTTAATGATAAGAAAGTTTTAGATTCTTTGGGAACAGGAAAGAATGATGGCGTATTTCAAATGGAAAGTTCCGGGATGAAAAGCTTTATGAAGGAGCTAAAACCAGAAAATCTGGAGGATATTATCGCCGGAATCTCCTTATACCGTCCGGGCCCTATGGATTTTATACCGAAGTATTTAAAAGGAAAAAATGATCGGGAATCCATTCAATATGACTGCCCTCAATTGGAGCCGATCCTGGAGCCGACTTATGGCTGTATTGTCTACCAGGAGCAGGTAATGCAGATTGTAAGAGATTTGGCAGGTTATACTTTGGGCAGAAGTGATTTGGTGCGCCGTGCCATGTCTAAAAAGAAAACTTCTGTGATGGAGAAAGAACGGCAAAATTTTGTTTACGGAAATGCGGCGGAAGGAGTAAAAGGCTGTATTGCGAATGGAATTGATGAGAAGATTGCCAATAGAATTTTTGATGAAATGATGGACTTTGCAAAATATGCATTTAATAAGTCTCATGCAGCCGCTTATGCGGTGGTAGCTTTTCAGACGGCATATTTAAAATATTATTATCCGGTGGAGTTTATGGCTGCATTGATGACCTCTGTTATCGACAATAGCAGTAAGGTGTCAGAATATGTTCTTACCTGCAGGCAAATGGGAATTACAATATTGCCGCCGGATATTAATGAGGGGGAAAGCTCTTTTTCAGTGACGGAGAACTCGATCCGTTACGGCTTATCAGCAATCAAAAGTGTGGGAAGACCTGTAATTGAGGCTATTGTCTTAGAAAGAGAACAAAATGGTAAATTTCTTACGCTGCAAGATTTCATAGACCGGATGAGCGGCAAGGAAGTTAATAAAAGAACCTTAGAGAACTTCATAAAATCAGGAGCATTGGATAGTCTAAAGGGGACTAGAAAGCAAAAAATTCTTATGGCGCCCGAACTTTTAGATCAGAAACAAAAAGAGCGAAAAAATATTTTTGCAGGTCAGATGAGCTTATTTGATCTTGTATCTGAGGATGAGAAGGCGGCCTATGAAGTAAAATATCCTGATGTGGGTGAATTTGATACAGAAATGCTTTTGGCCTTTGAGAAAGAGGTGTTAGGGATCTATATTACCGGACATCCTATGGAAGCTTATGAAAGTATGTGGAGGAAAAGTATTACCTCCATGGCTACGGATTTTTATGTAGATGAAGAAACGGGACTTGCCAGGGTGCCGGACGGCAGCTCGGTTGTGATTGGCGGGATACTGATTGCAAAAACAATTAAAATTACAAAAAACAATAAAATGATGGCATTTCTTAACATAGAGGATTTAGTGGGGACAGTGGAAGTTCTTCTCTTCCCGAAAGATTTTGAAAAATACCGGAATTTGCTTGTCGAAGATGAAAAGTTATTCATTATAGGCAGAGCTTCTATTGGTGAGGAACCGGTTGGGAAAATCATATGTGAAAAGATTGTGTTATTTTCGGAGCTTCCAAAAGAAGTATGGATAAAGTATCAGGACAAGGAAGAGTTCCAAAAACGGGAGCAGGAGCTATATGAAGATATTAAGGAATCTGACGGAAATACGGCGGTCATTATTTATTTAGAGAGGGAAAAACAGATAAAGAGATTGCCGGCAAGCAAATGTATTGATACAGATTCTGGCATTATCCAAACACTTGTAGACAAATTGGGTGAAAAAAATGTCAGAGTTTTGGAAAAGCCTCTTGAAAACAATAATAGGATGCATTAAAATAAAATAGTAGCTGAGGCGTAATTGAAAGACGGAGGATTAATCATGGCAAAAGAAGTCAGAACAATTGGGGTATTAACGAGTGGTGGAGATGCTCCGGGTATGAACGCGGCAATACGTGCAGTTGTAAGGACTGCAGTCAACCGTGGTTTACAGGTAAAAGGAATTATGAGAGGATATGCCGGCCTTTTAAAAGAAGAAATTACCGATTTGGACGGAGCAAGCGTATCTGATACGATTAATAGAGGAGGCACAATTCTTTATACTGCCAGATGTGAAGAATTTAAAACAGTGGAAGGTCAGAAGAAGGGTGCTGAAATTTGCAGGAAACACCATATTGATGGTTTGGTTGTCATTGGTGGAGATGGTTCATTTATGGGAGCAGGAAAATTGGCTGCTTTGGGTATCAATACGATCTGTATTCCGGGAACTATCGATTTGGATATCGCTTGTACCGATTATACGATCGGATTTGATACTGCTGTGAATACAGCGATGGAAGCGATTGATAAGGTCCGCGATACTTCCACATCCCATGAGCGTTGTAGTATTATCGAAGTTATGGGCAGAAATGCCGGTTATATTGCGTTGTGGTGCGGGATTGCCAATGGTGCGGAAGATATTCTCCTTCCTGAGAAATATGACTATGACGAACAAGCTTTAATTAATCGAATTATTGAAAATAGAAAGCGTGGAAAGAAGCATCATATTATTGTCAATGCGGAAGGGATCGGACATTCCGCCAGTATGGCTAAGAGAATTGAGGCGGCGACTGGAATTGAAACGCGGGCCACAATTTTAGGTCATATGCAAAGAGGCGGAACACCAACCTGTAAAGATCGTGTTTATGCGTCTATTATGGGAGCTAAGGCAGTAGATTTATTGTGCAAGGGTAAGAGTCAGCGTGTGATCGGATATCTGCATGGAGAATATTTGGATTTTGATATTCAGGAAGCATTGGCCATGACAAAGGAGATTCCGGAAGAACTTTATGAAATTAGTAAAGGATTAGGACGTTGATAAAGGTTTTTTTCATTGTTGAGTAAGAACCCTGATTAGTGTAATAACTGTCAAATATCAGCAGGAGGAGAACATGGTGATTAGCAGTCATAGTAATCCGCAGGTAAAAAATATAATAGCTCTTCAGAAAAGGTCTAAAATAAGAAAGGAGCAAGGGGTCTTCGTGATTGAAGGTGTCAAAATGCTTCTGGAAGCTCCCGGCGATCGGGTAGAAAAGGTATATGTATCAGAAAGTTTTAAAAGAGCGGGAAAGGAGCGGAATCAATTAGAGAGATATTCTTGCGAAGTAGTATCTGACAGTGTTTTTCAAAGTATTTCCGCTACATCGACTCCTCAGGGAGTACTGGCGATGGTAAAATGTCCGCACTATGATCTAAATCGGATTCTCGAAAGCAGGGAGGTTCCGAAGCTTCTTATTCTGGAAACGATACAGGACCCAGGTAATCTGGGAACGATGCTGAGGACGGGGGAAGGGACTGGGGTTACCGGAATCATTATGGACAGTACTACGGCTGATATTTATAATCCCAAGGCTATTCGTTCCACTATGGGGTCTATTTACCGGGTTCCGTTCGTTTATGTGGAAAATTTGCAAGAGGCCGTAATAAAGGTAAAAGAGCAGGAAATTCATGTTTTCGCTGCTCTTTTAAAGGGAGAAAGAGATTTTGATCAGGAAGATTATACAAAACCAACAGGATTTTTAATTGGAAATGAGGCCAATGGCCTTAGTGATGAAATTACTGCATTGGCAGATTCCTATATCAAGATCCCCATGGCCGGCGCCGTAGAATCTTTAAATGCAGCAATTGCCGCCTCTCTTTTATTATATGAAGCATTTATGCAGAGACGGCGATAGCTGGTATTATTGACGAAAAAATAATTAATCGGTCCATTCCGATAATAGTGTATGATCGGTAAGGCTATATATAGAAATCCGGGAAGAACCTTCTGCTATATAAAGATAATTTCCGATATACAGGCCGCGGCTTTCCATATAAATAGAAGGCGCCATAGCGTGGGAGATTTCCTGGGTAAATCCGGATTCCTCGTTATAAGAAAAAGTTTGATAAGTTCGATAATCAGTATAGACCGTATTTGTCTGTTTTTGCATATAAAACATCAAGCCAAGAATATTTTTTTGAGGATTAATTAATACACTCTTGTGATTATCCACTGCAGGAGAGTAATAGGCATTTGGAATGATCTGCTTGTCAAGTTCCTTTACATTAGAGGGATCAGATATATCAAACATGGATAATTTAATGTCCGTAGTACGTCCGGTTTGCGGATCTGCCTCGTATCCAATTCCAAGAAGCAGGTTTTCAGAATAAAAGTGGAGATAACTGGAGAAACCGCTGATTTTAAGCTCACCCAAAACCCGGGGTTTTTCCGGTTCTGATAAATCTACGGAAAATAGAGGATCTACTCTTTTAAAAGTTACAAAATATCCGGTATCCCCAAAGAATCTGGCGGAATATATCTGCTCTCCCTCTGCTAAATCTTCGATCCGGCCAACGATATTTAACTCATTATCTAATACATATAAATTGTTGCTTTGAGTGGAGCCATAAACAGTGGTTACCACACGTAGGTATCCGTTGTATTCATCAAAAGAAAAAGAATTATTGGTGATGCCGGGTACTTCGTTTGTAGCAATCGGAGTAATACTGCCGTCTTTGTAAGAAAATTTCATAATTTCAGAGTTTTCACTATTTATTCCATTTGCAATATAAATATTTTCGGAACTTACATAGTAGTCATAAGGATTGGCGATAACTGCCAGTTCACTTTGAAAGCGGTCAGGTGTATGGATATCTACGGAAGTTATTACCAAATACCCGGTCGAATTTACATATTCAGGAATATATATACAATTCTCCTCGATAGCCGAACCATCTGTATAAGGAATGTATAATTCCGGCTTTTCAGATCCCGCTTCTAAATAGGCATTATAATAACTAAACAGGTAAAGAATTCCGTCTGCTTTTCTGGAACTGGTATAATAGCCATCCTGTTCTAATGTTTTTATGATTCTTGGTTGGGTCCGGTCACTAATATCATAGATGGATATAATTGTGGAGTTGGATTCATAGGACCAATAAGGAGCAATCAGATTGCTGCCGGAAGCAGACGCTTCCGTATCATAAATAGGATTGCTTGCAGTCGAAATAAGTAGTAAGCGGTCCTGCTCCAGATAAAATTCGCTATAGTATTGGTAATTATAAAATTGACTATCTTGGTTATTGCTATCCCCGTCCTTTTGTTCTGTCAGTTCAATTTTGGAGACAGGTGTGATCGTTTCTCCTTCCGCTTTTACAATTTGCAGCAATTGTTTTTCAAGATCCAGAATATAGATATAATTGCCGTCTGTTTTGATGATATCTCCTTCATCTACCCCCTCTACCTGAATATTGGTTTGCGAAAAATCACCGGAACCAGAGCTTACTGCTGCGGCCGATTCAGTGTCCGCTAAAGATGCCTGCATAGTTTCCGCAACAGCGCCTTCTGGGAGAGCACCTCCGTCTAAATAATCATTCATAAGACTTTTCTGGTAGGAAGATAACATTTTATAAATGGATTTGTAAGAGGAAGCGGTTGGAATTGTGTCTGATGTTTCAATATCTCCCGAAAATTTGGGCATCGGTAAAATTATTAGCAGCAATAGAACTGCCGCGGCCAGGAAGCCGCATTTGTAGTATTTTATCTTTTTATTGGGCATTTCATTTTTTTGCTGTTCATCCAATTTGTTTTTTATTTGTTCTGGTTTTAAGGCGTCTGGTATCTCCAAAAGTTCAGATTGTTCTTTTATTCTCTGGTTTATATCTTTATCATTCATAGTTAACATCTCCTTTTTAGGATTTCAGCATTACTTTCATTTTTTCCAAAGCTCGGCTGTGAATAGAACGGACAGTATTATGGTTCATGTGAAGGATTTGCCCGATCTCTATACTCTTGTATCCGGATAAAATAGATAGTGAGATTATCATCCGTTCTTTTAGATTCAATCTTAGGAAAGCGTTTCTAACATCCATGTTTTCTTCTACATTTACTGCTGACGTTTCCAAATCTACGTTGAGCGGCAATGTTTTCGTTAGATATCCCTTTAATTTACGCTTACATTTCGCGGTTAATATTTTAAAAATCCAACTTTTAAATGCTTTTGCTTCCTGTAATTTGTGGAGTCCGTAAAAGGCATCCATTACTGCTTCGCTGACGGCGTCTTCGGCATCCTGCTGATTTCCCAGAGTATAATAAGCAAACTGGTACATATTCCGGTATACTGTTTTGTAAATGGCTGTAAAAGCTTCTGTGTCTTTATTCTTAGCTTTTTGAACTAAAAGTTCCATTTCCCGTTCATCCATAATCTCACCCCTGTCTTGAAATGCATTTCATAGTTACAAGTGTACGTAATGATGGAAAATGTTGCAATGATATTTAAAAAGTTTTTGTTTATTGTTATAAGAAGAGGGTGATATGGTTAAAATTTACATATTATATGTATTTATCCGAATGAAAAGATATCATAGACTAGCTTTTGGAGGATAAGAATGTGGACCAGAAATTAACTGCCGTAGAATTGTTTAAGCGTATTCCAAAACATATAGGTATTATTCCTGATGGCAACAGGAGATGGGCTGTAAGTAATCATTTGGAAAAACAGGATGGCTATGCTCACGGCATAGATCCTGGTTTTCGTTTATATCAATTATTATTAGAATATGGAATCAGAGAAGCAACCTTTTATGGTTTTACGAAGGATAACACCGGCCGTCCATCGATCCAGACGCAAGCGTATGTAAAGGCATGTGTAGATGCAGTGGAGAAGCTTTCTAATAAAGATGCGAATCTGTTGGTTGTAGGAAAAACCAGGTCAAAAGTTTTTCCGGATGAGTTGCGGCCTTATACGAACCATCGTGTAAAATTTGGGAAAGGTTTGATTAATATCAATTTTCTTGTGAATTACGATTGGGAATGGGATTTGGCAAGCAGCGGAGAGCATAACAAAAATATTGGGGATAAGCACATTTCCAAAACGATAGCTTCCAGAGATATTTCACGGATTGATTTAATTATCCGTTGGGGCGGAAGAACACGTTTAAGTGGTTTCTTGCCGGTACAATCCGTCTATTCTGATTTTTGTGTGATTGATGATTATTGGCCGGATTTTAAAGAAGAACATTTCATAGATGCTTTGAGATATTATCAGGATTGCGATCCGACTCTTGGCGGTTAATGGTTAGATTAAAAAACTATGTGCAGATTATAGAAAAATATTTTTATAAATATCCTTTTGGATGGTGTTTGCGACAGATGAAAATGTTAAGCTGTTAGTAAAAATAGTATTTAGATAGAGCAGTTGACTAAGATTTAGAAGAAACCAAGGGATTTTCAAAATAAAATTAATTAGAAAGAAGGAATTACGACATGTTAATTAATAACATGACGTGCTGTTGTCATGTTATGTGTGGTATGATAAGAATGTAATCAAAGAATACTAAGAGAAAGGCGGATTTAACAATGGAAGAAAAATACTGCAACATGGAGATTATTAACGTCAATCAGGACAACGTTGAACGTGAACATATATGCTGCGCCATATCAGATATAAAGGGTGAAACCTGTGTTTCCTCAAAGAAGGCATGGCTAAGTGAACGCTTTAAGGACGGACTTGTGTTCAAAAAGCTGGATGCTCGGGGGAAGGTTTTCATTGAGTATATTCCTGCTGAAAAAGCATGGTATCCCATTGAAGCGGATGGTTATATGCACATAAACTGTTTTTGGGTATCCGGGCAGTTTAAGGGCAAAGGGTATGCCAATCAGCTGTTAGCGCAATGTATAGAGGATGCAAAGGCAAAAGGTAAATGTGGGCTGACAATCGTAGCATCAGAGAAAAAAAGGGGGTATCTACCTGACCCTGACTATATGAAGTATAAGGGATTTAAGACTGCTGATACCGCCTTACCGTTTTTTGTACTTTATTATTTACCTTTTATAGAAAAAGCGTTTGTTCCAAAGTTTAAGGAATATGCCAAGTATGGAAAGATAGATGAAAAAGGAATGGTGCTTTACTATACAAATCAATGCCCTCATACTGATAAATATGCTCCGCTTATAAATACAATAGCGCAGCGGCGTGGGCGGTCAATTTCATTCCATAAAATTGAAACAACCGAACAGGCTCAAAATGCGCCTACTCCGTTTACAACATACTCTTTCTTTTATGATGGGGAGTTTGTAGCAAATGAAATTTTTAGTGAAAAGAAGTTTATTAAATTTTTGGACGAGCAGAGCCTATAGCGTGATGTTTTACGCCAAAAATCCAAAGATGGCGTTTTGCAGTACGCAATGCCGGAATCAAAGACTTTATTTTGCGAGGGAAACATAATGAATATTAGGATAAAAGAACATACGAGTAATGATATTAACCAAATGATTGAAATTTGGAACGAAATTGTTGAATTAGGAATTGCGTTTCCTCAAATTGACAAATTAACGGAAAGTGATGCAATTTCTTTCTTTTCTGAACAATCATTTACCGGAGTAGCCGAAGATGAGGATACCCACGAAATACTTGGACTTTATATTCTACATCCCAACAACATTGGGCGCTGCGGTCACCTTTCAAACGCAAGCTATGCGGTGAAATCTACAGCAAGAGGACTGCATATTGGTGAGAAATTGGTGATTCACTCTATGGAAAAGGGGAAAGAGTTAGGGTTTAAAATATTACAATTCAATGCTGTCGTCAAAACGAATCACGCAGCTATTTATCTGTACGAAAAACTTGGATTTGTTAGACTTGGCGTTATACCAAATGGGTTTTTAATGAAAGATGGAACTTACGAGGATATTATTCCTTTTTACCGAACATTATAAGCTTATGCTTCAAAGAGCCTCTGTTTCTTGATTATTGAGACTAATTAACGTGTATTATCATGGTAAAATTATTAACCATGATATTTTTCGACGGATTGGTTGGGATGTTTTGACATTTTGAAAGCTTCCCTGACGATTCGGGCAATGTCCTAATCGTCAAGGGAGCAGACAACTCATGGCTGCCAGCGGGTTAAACCGGGCCACCATCAGTATACAGCGGCTTATTATAATTTTGTGCAAATTCAAAAAAGTATATAAAAATCCTTGACAATTCTATTCTATGTGTTATATTAGTTATAGAACAATAGATATAAAGTGAAGGAGTGAATTATATGAATATAAGTAAATTTACCCAAAATTCCACACAAGCAATCAATGATTGTGAAAAAATGGCATATGAATATGGGAATCAGGAAATTGATCAGGAGCATTTGCTATATAGCTTGCTAAAGCAGGAAGATAGCCTGATTGGAAAG
>Ga0154000_1000569_pt1 | contig 10202 bp, 7 predicted proteins | sample TSNC084MetaG_FD_104674 | JGI IMG/M metagenome (GOLD analysis project Ga0154000, IMG submission 104674) | Attine ant fungus gardens microbial communities from North Carolina, USA - TSNC084 MetaG | ecosystem: Host-associated > Fungi > Mycelium > Unclassified | place: USA: North Carolina, Lumber... | reverse complement strand
CGCGCGCCTCGGCCACTACTTCCGCGGCGTCGGCATCCCGATCTACGAGGGCTACGGACTCACCGAGACCAGCGCCGCAATCACCGTCAACACCTCGAGCGCGCAGCGCGTCGGCACCGTCGGCAAGCCGATCAACGGCCACGCCGCCCGGATCGCCGAGGACGGCGAACTCCTCCTGCAGGGCCCGGTCGTCTTCGCCGGCTACTGGCACAACGACAAGGCGACGGCCGAATCGATCGTCGACGGCTGGTTCCACACCGGCGATCTCGGATCGATCGACAACGAGGGCTACGTCTCCATCACCGGTCGCAAGAAGGAAATCATCGTCACGGCCGGCGGCAAGAACGTCGCACCGGCCGGCCTCGAGGATTCCCTGCGCGCGCATGCTCTGATCAGCCAGTGCCTCGTCGTCGGTGACGGCCAGCCGTTCATCGGTGCACTGATCACTCTCGATCCGGAAACCCTGCCCGGTTGGGTCGAGCGCAACGGACTGCCCGCCGGCACCCCGATCGCCGATCTGGTGAAGAACGCCGACCTGATCGCCGAGATCGATTCGGCCGTTGCCGACGCCAACAAGAAGGTCTCCAACCCGGAGCAGATCAAGAAGTACACGATCCTCGAGGTCGACTTCACCCAGGAGACCGGTGAATTGACGCCGACTCTCAAGCTCAAGCGCAACATCATTCACGAAGCTCACAAGACCAAGATCAGCGACCTGTACGCCTGACCGATCGTCTTTCACGAGTGTGGCCCGGTTCGAATACGAACCGGGCCACACTCGTTTCATTCTTCGGCGGCGAGTAGTTCTCTTTCGATCTCCGGGGGCAGTCCGTGCACAGCACGATCCTCCCGCTGGGTCGGGGCAGTTTCCCGCTGCATCCACTCCCAGGTATCTCGCACGGTGTCTTCGACGGGACGGCACTGCAACCCGGCCCGCGCTGCCTTGGTGGTGTCGGCTTCGAGGAAGCCGGCGAACTCGCCCTCTTGTGGAACCCAACACGGAAGTTGCGTCCACGGCTGCGCTCCCGCTGCCGCCAGTCGACCCTCGTCGATCCACACGAGTTCCGCGTCCGAACCGGTGGCGTCCACGCACGCCTCGAGGAGCCCGGAGGTAGTGGTGTGCCCGGACGCACTGATGACGTCGTACGCCCCGCTGATCTTTGCCGCCAGTCCGGACAGGACAAACGATGCGACGTCACGAACATCGACGTACTGCAGCGGTCGAGTCGGCGCTCCCGGGGCCACGACACGTCCGCCCGCAGCGATGCGCCGTAGCCACCACGGCAGCCGCCCGATGTCCTCGTGCGGGCCGAGGATCAACCCTGCCCTCGCGAGCAGCGCCTCCGGGAAGGATTCCAGGACAGCGAGTTCGGCCCCACGTTTGGCGGACGCGTAATCGCTGTTGTCATCGGACGTCGCAGATGCGGCAACCACCGGTGAGGTCTCGTCTACATGCAAGCCCCACTGATAGGCCGATACGCTGGAAACGTACGCGTACCGGTCGACGTGGCCGCGCAAGATCCGGGCATTCTCAGCGACCACTCGGGGGCTACCCGACCACGTGTCGACCACAAAATCCCATCGACGATCACCGAGCGCATCAACCATCGCTCGCTGATCGGTGCGATCCGCGAACAGGACCTCCGCTGTAGACGGCGGCGCTCCGGTGAGCCCCCGATGGAGCACTGTCACTTCCCAGCCCCGAGCCAGAGCGTCGTCGACGAGAGCACGGCCGAGGAACCGTGTTCCTCCGAGCATCAACAGCTTCATGACGGATATCGTCACTCGAAAAGCGTCGTGCAGCAACACGTTCGTCTGGGAGCGCAATTCTCGACGAGTGAGGGTCGGACGAGGCGCTCAGATACCTCGTCCGGGATTGAGAATGTTCTTCGGATCGAATGCGGCCTTCACTGCAAGCATCATTTCGCGTTCGGTCTGGCCGACCATATCTGCCATGTACGGCGCTTTGAGAACGCCGATACCGTGTTCACCACTGATCGTTCCGCCCAAATTCAAGGCGCCGGCAACGATGTCGTCGAACGCTTGGCGCGCACGATCCTGCGCTCCGGGTTCGGCGGCATCGAACACGATGGTGGGGTGGAGATTTCCGTCGGCGGCGTGACCGAACGTTCCGATCGTGACACCGTGACGCTCAGCTGCCTCGCGGATGCACCCCAGCATGGACGGCAACGCCGGAACTGGCACCGCGACGTCGTCGAGTAGCACCGTACCCAACGCCTCGAGAGCGGGCAACGCCATCCGCCGGGCGGCAGTGAACTCTTCACCTTCCACCGGATCGTCGGTGTGGAAAACTTCTCGCGCCCCGACGCTTTCGCACGCCGCGGCACAGTCCGCTGCCTCGGCGGCCGCTGACCTACCGTCGCACTGGATGAGCAGCATCGCCCCGGCCGATTCGTCCAGCCCCATCTTCGTCAGGCGATTGACCGCGCCGATCGTGACGTCGTCCATCAACTCCAGCTGACACGGTTCGGCCACTGCCGACACGGCGAGGACGGCATCGATTGCGGACTCCGCGGAATCGAAGAAAGCGACGACGGTGGTCGCGGCTGTCGGCGCTGTACGCAGACGCATCGTGGCTTCGACGATGACCGCCAGAGTCCCCTCCGACCCCACGAGCAGATGTGTCAGGTCCAGTCCCGCAACATTTTTGCGCGTCCGTGCACCGGTACGGATCACACGCCCGTCGGCCAGCACCGCCGTCAGGGCAGCGACGTGATCACCGGTGACGCCGTACTTGGCGCAACAGATGCCGCCTGCATTTGTCGCCAGATTGCCGCCGATACTCGAGATGGCCCGGCTTCCCGGATCAGGAACGTACCAAAGGGCTTGCTGTGCAGCCGCTTCCGCCAGGTCACCGTTGATCACTCCGGGCTCCACCGTGGCGGTACGTGCAGCGGGATCGATCTCGAGAATGCGATCCATCCCCGCGACGCTCAGAACGATGCATCCGTCGAGTGCGTTGGCGGCGCCGGCCAACCCGGTACCCGCCCCTCGTGTCACCACGGGAACGGAGAGTTCATGGGCCACGGTCATGACCGCGACGACGTCGTCGACAGTCTTCGCCTTGACCAACGCAGCGGGACTTCCGGCCGCGGTGAGCAGCGATTGATCGCGGACGTACGCGCCCATGCGGTCGGGGTCGGTTGTCGCCCTGTCCCCCAGCGCTTTCTGCAAGCGTTCACCCAACAGGTCGATACTCGTGGTCATTCCGTTCGTCCTTCGTAGAATCCGCGCACATGGCGCTCGACCAGATCGGCAGCCTCGTCGGCTGCGCCGCGCTCGATCGCGTCGGCGATGCCCTCGTGTTCTGCCAGCAGTGCGCCCAGAGTGGCTGCCGAATTCTCGCGCGAGTCGAGTTCGCTCAGCAGGTAGCCGGCAATACTGTCGCGGAGAACCGTCATGACCAACCCGAATGCCTTGTTCCCGCCTGCTCCGGCGAGCGCGACGTGAAAGTCGACGTCTGCGTCGTGGAAGGCGACCGAGTCGTCGGCACGCGTCGCGACTCGCATCCGCTCGATCGCAACCCGGGCGTCGCCTGGCACGGCTACGAGTGTGCGCAGCGCTGCGGCTTCGAGCAGCACCCGCAATTCGACAAGATCGCCGAGCGGAACTGCCCCCACCTGCAACGCCGTACTGAGAGCGGTGGCCGCAGAATCGGCCGTATGCTCGTGCGTCACCCGAGGCCTGGCAGTCGAAGTAGTGTCCGCTCCGGTCAACAATCCCTGCGCTTGCAGCACGCGAAGTGCCTCGCGCACCGTCGATCGACCCACCGAGAACGTCTGCGCGAGTTCCTGTTCGGTCGGCAATGCCTCCCCGACGGGAAGCGAGCCGTCGAGAATGGCAGCGCGGATTCTTCCCGACACGGCAAGGCTGAGCGGCATGCGCGACAACGGAGTCGTATCCATGCCGCGACGCTACCACCCCTTGCCTGCTTGTCTGACAAACTGTTTAATTGAGAAGATTCGTGACCCGGACCACAACAGAGAAGGTGCCGACCATGACCGACAAGCTCGAACTGGATCCCGCAACCACCGCCGTCGTGCTCATCGAGTACCAGAACGACTTCACCTCCGAAGGCGGTGTCCTCCACGAGGCCGTCGCACCGGTCATGGAATCGAACGGACTCCTCACGAACACCGCCGCGCTGGTCGATGCGGCGCGCGCGGCGGGTGTCACCGTGATGCACGCACCGATCACCTTCGCCGAGGGGTACAACGAAATCACCTCGCATCCTTACGGAATCCTCAAGGGCGTCGTCGACGGCAAGGCTTTCGTGAAGGGTTCGTGGGGAGCCGCGATCGTCGACGACCTCACCCCGAAGGACGGCGACATCGTCATCGAGGGCAAGCGCGGACTCGACACATTTGCCAGCACCAACCTCGATTTCATTCTGCGCAGCAAAGGAATTCGCACGATCCTTCTCGGTGGCTTCCTGACCAACTGCTGCGTCGAATCAACCATGCGCACCGGCTACGAGAACGGCTACCGGGTCATCACACTCACCGATTGTGTGGCCGGAACGTCGGTCGCCGAGCACGAGAACGCGATCACCTACGACTACCCGATGTTCTCGCATCCCGTCACGTCGAAAGAGGTGCTCGACGCGCTCTCCTGAGAGGACTACCTGGAATGCGCGAGAAGGAATTCACGGCTGACGTTGGTGACACTGGCGTGAACCTTCTCGTGCAGCAGGTCGTGACCGGCGTCCTCGAACTCGCGCATTTCGACGTTGCGCAGCGTCCGCGCCCAGTCTCGGACGGGATCGACCGGGGCGATCCGGTCGTCGGTGCCGTGAACGACCAGGACTGGGATACCAGCTTCGGAGAGTTCCGCCCACCCGTGTTGCTCCACCGCGCTGCGCGGAATGCCGCACAACACGGCGGACGCGAACTCGTGATCGCGGTGAGCCAGCACCGTCAGCGCCGTCACGGCACCTAACGAATGCCCCATCACCGCCTGCGGAACTTCGGGCAGTTCGGCCAAAGCGATGTCAGCCAGCGTGGCTGCATCGGCAGCAAGATCGGAGAGCGGAGCCCCGACTCCCGGATCACCCTCCGACAAGCCGTGTCCGGTGTGATCGATCGCCCACACGTCGATCCCCGACACCGTCATGGCGCTCGCGAAGCGGTGATACTGCCCGCTGTGCTGACCGAGACCGTGCAGAAAGATCAATGACACCTTCGGCGCCGCACCCCCTGCCGCCGGCCAATGCCGAAAGTGCACTTGACCGGTTCGTCCGTCGAAGAAAGGCATGATCGTCATTCTGCACTCCGTTGCCGGTATCCGCGGCGCGTGGGCGATTACTGGTGGGTTGCCTTGTCGGTGAGCGATGGCACAATCTCCGTGTGTTCCTACTCGATGATCAGATCGTCTACAGCGCCAGTGACCTCTCGGCCGCGGCCTCGTGCGAGTTCGCGCTGTTGCGGCAACTCGACGCCCGTACCGGTCTGATCTCAGCCGAGAAGGCCGAGGCGGATCCGATGCTCGAGCGGACGTCGAGCCTCGGCGACTCCCACGAGCGCGAACAGCTTCAGAAGTTCATCGATCAACACGGAGACGGCGTGGTCGTCATGCCGCGACCGGAACACTCGCGCGCAGGCCTGACAGCCGCCACCCTGGCCACCGTCGAGGCGGCCCGATCCGGCGCTCCCGTGATCTATCAGGGAACCTTCTTCGACGGCCGATTCCTCGGCTTCTGCGACTTCCTCGTCCGCGAGGGCGACACGTACGCGGTCTACGACAGCAAACTCTCCCGGCATGCCAAGGTGTCGGCGCTCCTCCAACTCGCCGCGTACGCGGACGCATTGGAGCGCAATGCAATCGCAGCCTCCGATCAGGTTCATCTACTTCTCGGCGACGGCAGCACGTCGTCACACGACATCGGCGACATCGCACCGGTTTTCGCGGCGCGCAGAGCCGAACTTGAACGAGTCCTCGACGAGCATCGCGCCGAGGGAAAACCCACCCAGTGGCTCGACGATCGATACCTGCGCTGCGGCCGCTGCGACACTTGCAGCGTCGAGGTCGAGAACCATCGCGATCTGCTGCTGGTTGCGGGCGTCCGCGGCAACCAGCGCGAACAACTGATCGTCTCGGGAATCACGACAATCGACGAACTCGCCGTGAGCACTGGACCAGTCGAAGGAATCCGCCGGGAAACACTCGACAAACTCCGTGCACAGGCTGCGGTTCAACTACGCCAGGAACAATCCGGCGACGCCGAATTCGAGGTCTACGAACCCTCTGCGCTCGGCGGTCTGCCCGTCCCCGACGACGGCGATATCTTCTTCGACTTCGAGGGGGACCCACTCTGGGCCGAGGACGGATCCACCGAATGGGGGCTGGAGTACCTGTTCGGCGTGGTCGAAGGCCCGGCAGACGACTACGTGTTCAAACCCTTCTGGGCACACGATCGCGAGGGTGAACGCCAGGCGCTCCTCGACTTTCTCGACTACGTCACCGCGCGCCGAGAAGCTCACCCCGGCATGCACATCTATCACTACGCCGCGTACGAGAAATCGGCCCTGTTGCGCTTGGCCGCACGTCACGGCGTCGGCGAGCAAACGGTGGACACGCTGCTCAGCGAGAACGTCCTCGTGGACCTCTATCCGATAGTCCGCGCCTGCCTGCGGATCGGACAACGCTCGTACAGCATCAAGAAACTCGAGCCGCTCTACATGGGTGAGCACGGCCGCGACGGTGACGTCACCAATGCCGCCGCTTCGGTCGTCGCTTATGCCGACTACTGCGAACTGCGAGACGGCGGACAGGCCGACCAGGCCAGGGAACTTCTTCAGGGTATCTCCGACTACAACGAGTACGACTGCGAATCCACCCTGCGCCTGCGCGATTGGCTCGCCGAGCGCGCCGCAGAACACGGCGTGGAACTGCGTGAGCCCACCGGACAGATCAAGATTCCACTCGAGGAACTCACCGAATCGGAAATCGCGCTCCGCGACTTCGCAGGCCACAAGGCCGGTTCGACACGCACCCCCGATCAGCAGGCTGCGGCGCTCCTGGCCGCTGCAGTGGGATACCACAATCGCGAACGGAAGCCGTACTGGTGGGCGCACTTCGACCGATTGGTCACTCCGATCGAAGACCTCGTCGACGTCCGTGACGTCATGGTGGTAGATCAGTCCGAGATCGAAGCGGACTGGCACAAGAGCACCCCGCGGCAGAAGAAGTTTCGTCGCCACATTCAGCTGACCGGAAGTTTCGGCACCGGAACGTCTTTGAGCCCGGGCAGTGATCTGTTCGCTCTCTACGCAACCCCCTCCCCCGATGCCGTTGCAAGCGAGAACCCCACCCAGCGCGGCACCAGCAGCGTCAAGGTCACCGCCGTGGTCAAGTCCGAAGGACTCGACGTGGTCACCGTCGAAGAACTGCTCAGCGGTGACGAATACCTCGACGCCCCCGTCGCATTGGCACCCGGTCGTCCGATTCCCACCGGACGCATGGAGAAGTCGATCGCCGCTGCCGCGTCCGGCGCCAGCGAGAGCCTGCCCGAGCTGCCACGCATCGCAGCGGTCGACATTCTCCGGCGCAGCACCCCGAGGACGCTCTCGGGTTCACCGCTCCCGCCCGTCGGAACCGACAACAACTACGCGGACGCCATCACCGCCGCACTTCTCGACCTCGATGATTCCTACGTGGCAGTACAGGGTCCCCCCGGTACGGGCAAGACCTACACGGGCGCCCGTGTCGTCAAGACACTGATCGAACAGCATCACTGGCGAATCGGAGTGGTGGCGCAATCACATTCGGTGGTCGAGAACATGCTCGGCGGCATTCTGAAGGCCGGCGTGGACCCTGCACTGGTCGCGAAGAAGGGCAGCCGCAGCAAGACCGCAGAATGGCAGGACATCGCATCCGAAGAATATGCGGGATTCATCGCCGAAGCCGAAGGCGTCGGCTGTGTCATCGGCGGCACTGCGTGGGACTTCGCGAACACCGATCGCGTTCCGGCAGGCAGTTTGGACCTGCTCGTGGTGGACGAGGCCGGCCAGTTCGCGCTCGCCAACACCATTGCCGTCGCGATTTCCGCGCGCAACCTGTTGCTACTGGGCGATCCCCAGCAGCTACCCCAGGTCAGCCAAGGTACGCACCCCGAACCTGTCGACGAATCGGCACTCGGTTGGCTCGCCGAGGGACACGGCGCACTGCCACCCGAACTCGGCTACTTCCTCGAGAAAACGTGGCGGATGCACCCCGATCTGTGTGCGCCCGTGTCCGCACTGTCGTACGAGGGCAAGCTGCATTCCCAGGAAACCGTGAGTGCGGCAAGGAAACTCGACGGACTCGCTGCTGGAGTACACACGGTGTTCGTCGATCACCGCGGCAATTCCACGTACTCCCCGGAAGAGTCCCAGGAGATCGTTCGCCAGATCCAGAGCCTCCTCGGTACGCCATGGACCGACCCGAGCGAGTTCGAGGGCACCCGCCCCTTGGAGCAGTCGGACATCCTCGTGGTCGCGGCGTACAACGCCCAGGTCGGCACCGTCGAGCGCGATCTCACCGAGGCCGGTCTCACGGAGGTCGAGGTCGGTACCGTCGACAAGTTCCAGGGCCGCGAGGCCGCTGTGGCAATCGTGTCGATGGCCGCCTCCGCCGTGGAGGACGTTCCGCGAGGAATGTCGTTCCTGCTGTCGCGAAATCGCCTCAACGTCGCCGTCTCCCGCGGCAAGTGGTGCGCGATCATCGTTCGATCGCACGCATTGACGCAGTACATGCCGAGCACGCCCGCTGGATTGGTGGAACTGGGCGCGTTCATGAGGTTGACGAGCTAGGCGATGCCTGCCCTACCCGAAGCCTGCCCTACCCGAAGCCTGCCCTACCCGAAACACTGCCCTACCCGAAGCACTGTCCTTCGCCACGGTAGGTGGGAACCGAGGTTCTGCTGCCGTCGGCTTCGACCACGTACACGCGGTCGAAGCGCTCGCACAACTCGCCGGCTTTGGCGTGCCGGAACCACACGCGGTCGCCGATCGCGATGTTTCCGGCTTCCTTTCCGGTGACCGGCGTCTGAACCTCGCCTGCGCCTTCGTTGCGGAGCAGTTTGAGGCCGGCAGGCCAGACCGGCGACGGAACGCGGGTGGCTCCCGCAGGTCCCGACGCGATGTATCCGCCGCCGAACAGGGTCGTGACAGACGGGGTCGGCTTGCGCACTGCCGACAGCGCGAAGAACAGTGCCGGATCGGGACGGAAGGCGCGGTAGCGGTCGAACAGGGTCGGTACGTACAGTCCAGATCCTGCTGTTACCTCGGTCACCACAGGATCGGCCGCGCTGACCTCCAGTGACCCCGTACCGCCGCTGTTGACGATCTCGAGTGCACCCACGGCATCGGTGACTGCTGCAACCACTGCGCCCCTTCTGGACGCCAATTCTCGGGCGGACGCCTTCTTGACCCAACCGATCGGAGCACTGGTGTCCGGGAGGCCGGCGATCTGAGCCTCGTAGAACATCACTCCTGCGACGGAGAAACCGCGCTGGCGAGCACGCGCCGCGAGTGCGGCGACCGCGGCAGGTTCGCGCAGCGGTGAGCGTCGTACTCCCAGATGGATCGGGCCGATCCGCAGTGACGCGTCGACGTCGAGACACACCCGGACGGGCGCATCTCCTGTCGACGCCGAACGAATGAGATCCAACTGTGCGTCGTCGTCGATCATCAGCGTGATCGATGCGAGTGCGGTGTCATCGGCAGCGAGATCCGCGATGGCGCCGCGATCGGCGGTCGGGTATCCCATCAGGATGTCCCGTGCGCCGAGCCCGACGAGCCACAGAGCCTCACGCAATGAGTACGCCATGAGTCCGCGGAATCCACCGGACGCGGTCAGTGTGTCGCCGAGAGTTTCGGCCAGAACCGTACGACAACGGACCGATTTGCTCGCCACTCGCACTGGAGTTCCACCGGCGCGGCGCACCAGGTCGGCTGCGTTACTGCGCAGTGTGGTCAGATCCAGAGCAGCCAGAGGCGGGTCGAGTTCTCGCGTGGCAGCAGTGAGTCGATCGAGGGTCCTGGTCACAGATGATCCAATCGTCGCGGCGTGCGACCAGTCAATCACCAATCCTGGACGTATGTCCAGGATGGCGGTTCTACTGAGGCGCGACCACTGCTTTGTTGGCGATTACCTGAACCATTTCTCCGAACTCCGCAATTGTCGCGTCGGAGTCGCGATCG
>Ga0154000_1000568_pt1 | contig 10211 bp, 10 predicted proteins | sample TSNC084MetaG_FD_104674 | JGI IMG/M metagenome (GOLD analysis project Ga0154000, IMG submission 104674) | Attine ant fungus gardens microbial communities from North Carolina, USA - TSNC084 MetaG | ecosystem: Host-associated > Fungi > Mycelium > Unclassified | place: USA: North Carolina, Lumber... | reverse complement strand
CGGTGCGTTCTTGCAGTTCAGGAATTAACTAAAAAATATCCGTGGTTTTCTGCAAGTGTTGAGGATATTAGAATGTTGCGGATAGAGGATAATAATGACCTAAAACCGGCCATTGATATGGTTACATGATAAGACACGATTGCAAGGTGCCTTATCAAAGAAAACAATTAAGAAGCGGAAGTTGCGACGGCAGCAACCGTTTCTTTTTCAATCAGATAGGTATACAGAGGTAAAGATATCATAAAAGGTTCAGAGACGAGATAATAGACATAATGACCAATCTTGTGAATTGTTTGCAATTCTTGGCATGGTTACAGGGTTGTTTCACGAAGGAAATTAAAAATTGAAGTAAACCTATATTTTATAAGGAGATTTGAAGCATATACATTTTTTCAAATCTCTTTATTTTTGTTGGAAAATAGAGTATAATAGATATTGGGTAGGAGTATATTATATTCATACGGAAAGGAGAAAAGGTATGGCGCAAAAAGTTTATCCAGACTGGGTACAGGCTCATAAGAAAAGAGGAACCACGATAAAAAGAGTTGGCTCTAACTATTATCTTTACAAACATACTTCCAAAAGAGTCCCAGGTAAGAAATATCCGCAGCCCGTGGATACTTATATCGGTGTCATTACTCCGGATGGCGTGGTTGAAAGCGGAAAGAAAAAGCTTTCCCTGACCGGTGTGGAAGTCAAAGAATACGGTTTTTCCAAAGCGCTGTGGCTGTTATGTCCGCAAAGCTGGAAGAATCCCCTGGGAGATGACTGGGAAGACATTCTGGCGATTATTACTTTAAAGTGGTCACCGAAATCTTATCTGTTGAAAGAACGGAAAATAAAAAAAGAAGAAGATTTTCGATATCAGTTTGGCGCACAGATGGCGTCACTGAGCCGGAGGATTTACAAAGAACATGGTGTCGACGTGTCTGAACTGCATGAGTTGGATGATATCTATCTGGTGTATCTGGAGAATGAAGCGATTGTCTCCAGGATTGGTGATACACACCGGCTCGTGCTGGAAAAGTTGGGGGTGAATATCGAAATGTGCTGACAGGGCATTTAAAACAAAACCTCTTCTGGAGTATATGCAGGCCGTACCTGATCCCCGGTGCGACCGCAAGACAAAGCATGATCATGCCGAAGTGCTGGTATGCCTGGTGATTGGTTTCCTTGCAGGGAGAACCACGATCCGAAGAAGTCTGAAATGGTGCAGCCACCATCTCCAGTGGCTGCAAAAATACATGCCACTGGAAAACGGGATTGCCTCGCCTTCCACGGCATGCAGGCTGCTCATTGGGATCGATGAGGAATTGTTTGCTTTTGAATTCATGGAATGGATTGGGGAAATTCTGAATACAAAAGGACTTCACCTGGCTATTGATGGGAAGGCATTGCGGGCAGCCATGTCCAGGGTGAATGGTTACCGGGCGCCAATGGTCATGAATGTGATTGAAGCGGTGACAGGACTGGTGCTGGCACAGCTGCCAATCCAGAACAAGGATTGTGAGATTACAGCGATACCGGAATTGCTGAAGCTTCTGGACATCAGGGAAAGCACAATCACTATCGATGCAATCGGAACCCAGAGCGAAATTATGGAGCAGATTCTAAAACAGAAAGGGCATTTTGTCCTGACCGTAAAAAAGAATCAGCCGCAGGCATATGAAGAGATCATGAAATACTTTGGTGAGATGTCAGAGGATTATAAGAAAGTGAAAAAAGAACCGGATTTCAGGCCAAGGCATGCGGAAATGATGGCAGAATATGAGGAAGTATACAATCAGGAGAAGAATAGGGACAGATACGAGCACCGTTGGTATAAAGTCTGTCATGACGTATCACTCCTGACAAAAACGCAAAAAGAATGGCCATATCTAAAAACAGTGGGGCATGTGAGACAGGTGAGAATCCCGTTGGAGCGGGATTTGGAGGGAGAAGATGTGACTCCGGATGTGGATACATTTCTCCGTAAAGGCTCCCGAAGAAAGCCGAAGCCGGTTGAGGGAGATGACAAAAGCAGTGACATACAAGATGTAGGAATGATATCAGACAGGGTGCTTTCAGCAGAAGAACTGGGACAACTGAAAAGGCAGCATTGGTCCATTGAAAATCGACTACACCATGTATTGGATGAAACATTCCGTGAAGACCGGTCACCGGCTAAAAAGTCCAAAAACAATCTGGCATTGATTCGAAAGATTGCTTACAACATCCTAAGAATCGCCATGATGTCAGAATCCTACCCAAAGATTATGACAGAAATGATGGATAATTTCTGCGATGACCTTTCTCTGATAGAAAAATACGTCTTCAGCGGCATCAATAGCTTATAATAATGATGATAATATAATTATACACGTTTTTTTTGAAACCGTATATAATTATAGGGGAATTTTGCGCTCTTTTTCGATAAACTGGAAAAAGAAAGTGATGCGGGATAATAAGAGATGAGGTATAGATTAGTATCATAACTAATATAAGCTTCGTGAAACAACCCTGGCACCGACATCTCTGAACTGGAATTTATCTAGACGTTATGATAAAATAAATTTGTTATTTCATAAAAGTTTGAGCTGGAGTGGAGAGATTGTATGGAAAATTTGCAATTAATTAAAAACCTGGTTGGTGACATATCCATCGATGATTTAAAATATGTGGACTATTCTATAAGTAAAGACTTGGGGATTTTTATCCCAAGTGTCGGTTTTTGTGGCTATGCCGTAAAAAAAGACCATACGCATCCGGCATACTCGTTTGTGATTATGCTTACGAAGAACCAAAATATATTAAAAGCCAAACTTCAGCCTGACAATGAAAATTATCTTGCGGCCATGTTAGCACCTCATATTCCCCATACGGAGGAAGCGGGAGACAGTTTTGTCCGATATATCGCTTTGTTCGTATCCAGAGAACTTATGGAAACGACTTATAAGATGTATACCGTAAAAGGAAAACCCTTTCTACAGTGGCATGAATTTCTAATATCCAAGGATATCATGGTCTTAATCAATCGCTTTTCTGATGAGTTTCAGACTAAGAAGCCGGGATATCAAAAAATTATGGATGCCCTGGCGGTTATTCTCACCAATGATTTAATACGCTATGCCTTCGGTTGTGGTTCCGAGAAAAACAGATTATCTGATAATGATATCAGGCGGGTCGAAGATTATATCCATCAACATTTTTCGGAATCCATCTCAATTTCTTTTCTGGCTGATTTATCCGGTATGTCAAATACCAGTTTTTTAAGAAAGTTCAAGGCAAACACCGGAATGTCCCCCATCCATTATTTAATTAAAGTTCGGCTGAATAAAGCTAAAAAGTTAATTGGAGATGTCAATCTAAACATGACAGAGATTGCCCTACAGTGTGGATTTAGCAGCAGTTCCCATCTATCTTCATGCTTTAAAAAATATTATAAAATAACCCCGACAGAATATAAAGTCCTCTTAAATGGTGGGAATATATAAATAGTTGATTGTATTTTGATAGCAAAAACTGATGCAATTAAGTAGATTAGTATCAAATATCAAATGATGGAGGATACTGATTATGAACAAAGAAGAAATTTATACCTTAATTAACAACAATCCGGCTTTTTTTCTGGCAACAATAGATGGGGAGATGCCAAGAGTAAGAGGGATGCTGCTTTATAAGGCCGATGCTCAAGGGATTATTTTCCACACAGGTTCGATGAAAAATGTGTATAAACAGATTCAAAAAAGTCCTAATGCTGAATTATGTTTTGTCGATGTCAAAAATAATATTCAGGTTCGAATAAGCGGTAAACTAGAGATTATCAGTGATAATACTTTAAAAGATGAAATAGCCAACCATCCCGGAAGAGCTTTTGTAAAAGCCTGGAAAGAAAATGGCAGCCTGGAGGACTTTTATCAGACTTTTGTCGTTCTTAAAATGTCAGATGGAAAAGCTAAATTCTGGACGATGGAAACTAACTTTGATACTGGTGAAGAGATACAATTATAATGTATAATATTTGGCAAATGACCACAAAATAAGATCAGTAGGATATTAATCAAGTGGAGGTTTTTAAAATGCCAAAAATCAAAAAAGTATATGCCAGAGAGGTATTAGATTCAAGAGGTAACCCAACTGTAGAAGTAGAAGTCTATACAAAATCAGGAATAATGGGCAGTGCGATTGTTCCCTCAGGTGCATCGACAGGTATCTATGAGGCACTGGAGTTACGGGATCAAAGAGAAAAAAGATATTTAGGACGTGGAGTTTTAAAGGCAGTAGAAAATGTCAACACCATCTTAAAAAATGCCCTTGAAGGTGAAAATGTTTTTAATCAGGTCAAAATAGATGAAGCAATGATTTCATTGGATGGTACAAATAATAAAGGAAATATTGGAGCCAATGCCATTTTGGGCGTCTCCATGGCATGTGCAAGGGCAGCAGCCAATTATTTAAATATTCCCCTTTACCGTTATCTGGGGGGCTTTAGTGCAGTTACTTTACCTGTTCCCATGATGAACATATTAAATGGTGGAGCCCATGCAGATAACAATATTGATTTTCAGGAATTTATGATTATGCCTACAGGTGCCAAGAGCTATCCGGAAGGCTTAAGAATGGGAGCCGAAGTGTTCCATCACCTGAAAATGGTATTAAAAAAGATGGGATTAAACACAGCCGTCGGAGATGAAGGCGGTTTTGCCCCCAATTTAAGTTCTAACGAAGAAGGGATTACCACAATTATAAAGGCCGTTGAAGAAGCTGGTTATATACCGGGGAAAGACATCAAGCTTGCAATGGATGTCGCTGCCAGTGAATTCTTCATCAATGGGAAATATGAACTGGCAGGCGAAAATAATAAGTCTTTCACTTCCAATGAATTGGTGGATTATTATGAAGAACTTTGTGAGAAGTATCCCATTGTCTCAATAGAAGATGGTCTTGATCAAGATGACTGGGAAGGATGGGCTTATCTGACAGAAAAGCTGGGGAAGAAGGTTCAATTAGTTGGCGATGACTTCTTTGTTACCAATACAAGTAGGCTGAAAATGGGAATTGACAAAAAAGTCGCTAATTCTATTCTAATTAAAGTTAATCAAATCGGAACATTGACAGAAACCTTCCGAGCTATTGAAATGGCAAAGAATGCAGGTTATACTTCTGTGATTTCCCATCGTTCAGGAGAAAGCGAGGATACTATCATTGCAGATATTGCGGTAGCAACCAATGCAGGCCAGATTAAAACAGGATCATTATCAAGGTCTGACCGTGTCGCAAAATATAATCGTTTATTAAGAATTAGTGATGAACTAGGCGAGAATGGAAAGTATGGGGTAGCTGGGAGTAGAATATTAGATTAATCTTAATGAGGTAGTTTATATTGAACTGCCTCATTTTCAATGTGTATCGTAGAATCAGTAAATCAACAAATAATTTTCAATAATTAGAAATTCAATTTTGATTTGTTGACAAACAAGTACTTTGTTGCTAGAATTAATAAATCAGAAAGAGTGTAACGCAACTTTGTGCTTACAATTCAAAGTTTGCAGGTTATGGTACTTTGTCAATTGAGGGTAAGAATGGAGATTAAGATGGAACAAAGAAAGGTATTGTCTTTAATTGTAAATAACAACGCAGGTGTGTTAAGCCGCGCAGCAGGGCTTTTCAGCAGGCGCGGTTATAATATTGATAGTTTGACCGTAGGGACTACGGCTGACCCCAGATATTCCCGAATGACAGTCGTCGTAAAGGGTGATGAACAGATTCTTGATCAAATTGAAAAACAACTCAGGAAATTAGTTGATGTCATTGATATTAAAGAGTTGGTCGATGGCGATTCGGTGTGCCGAGAATTGATTATGCTCAAAGTCAGGGCTAATGACAGGGACAGACAGGCGGTCATTTCAGTTGCTGATATTTTCCGGGCGAAGATTGTTGATGTTGCTAATGATTCGTTGATTATAGAACTGACAGGAAACCAGATTAAGCTAGATGCATTTGTTAATCTGCTGAAAGGCTACGAGATATTGGAATTAGCCAGAACAGGTATTACCGGGCTTTCAAGAGGCTCTGAAGATGTAAGATATTTATAAAACCAGCGTATAATGTTAATTTATACTACATAGATGTTTTTATTTCAATTTCACAGGAGGAATTATAATGGCAAAAATTTATTATCAGGAAGATTGCAATCTTTCACTTTTAGAAGGAAAAACCATAGCTGTCATTGGATATGGCAGTCAGGGACATGCCCATGCTTTAAATGCAAAGGAATCAGGCTGTAATGTAATCATCGGTCTTTATGAAGGCAGCAAATCATGGGACAAGGCGATATCACAAGGGTTTGAAGTATACACTGCCGCCGAAGCCGCTAAAAGAGCCGATATCATCATGATATTAATTAATGATGAGAAGCAGGCCAAGATGTATCATGAGGAGATAGCACCAAATCTTGAAGCCGGAAACATGCTGATGTTCGCCCATGGATTTGCGATTCATTTCGGACAAATCATCCCACCGGCAGATGTTGATGTGACAATGATTGCACCTAAGGGACCCGGCCACACGGTAAGAGGCCAGTATCAGGAAGGCAAAGGTGTTCCTTGTCTTGTTGCTGTTCATCAGGATGCAACCGGTAAAGCCAAAGACAAGGCTTTGGCATACTCATTAGCCATTGGCGGAGCCAGAGCAGGAGTGTTGGAAACCACATTTAGAGAAGAGACGGAAACAGACCTTTTTGGGGAACAGGCCGTTCTTTGTGGTGGTGTAACCGCATTGATGAAGTGTGGATTTGAAGTACTTGTTGAAGCCGGCTATGAACCGGAAAGTGCTTATTTTGAATGCATTCACGAAATGAAGCTCATTGTTGATTTAATTGCCCAAAGCGGTTTTGCCGGAATGAGATATTCTATTTCTAATACGGCTGAATATGGTGACTATATTACCGGACCTAAGATCATTACCGAAGATACAAAGAATGCTATGCGCCAAGTTCTTAAGGATATCCAGGAAGGTGTCTTTGCCCGTAACTGGCTGCTTGAAAACCAAATTGGCTGTACCAATTTCTACGCAAAGAGAAGGATGGAAGCGGAACATCAACTTGAAGAAGTGGGTGCCGAATTACGTAAATTAATGAGTTGGAATAATGAAAACAAACTGATTGATAATTAATATAGATAAATCAGTCATGGATAAAAGCCTCTGCAGGTAAAATATTACTTACAGAGGCTTTTGACATATCACCCTATTAGTGATAAGATTGATAAAAATAATACTGAAAAAAACGGAGTGATTGTCTTTGAAAGGATATGAAATTTTACTTATCATTGCTTTACTGTTCTTGGGTTTTCTTATCAAAAGCCTTTATGAACGCCAAAAAGAAAAAAAGCAAATGCTTTATAGATTAAGAGAAGGTTATGGCGGCTTACCGGAGAATGATTATAGTGCTGAACGCTATGAAAGTATTGGCTTCTATCATACGAACTATAAAAAAGATACACCTGTTATCGATGACATCACCTGGAATGATCTTGATATGGATACCGTATTTATGGTTCTTAATAACACCTGTACAGGTGTCGGCGAAGAACATCTATATGCCATGCTTAGAACACCCTGTTTTGAAAGTGACACCCTTAAAGAAAGAAATAGGGTTGCCGAATATTTTGATGCTCACGAAGACGAACGTCTTAAAGTCCAGAGCAAATTACTGACCTTAGGGAAGCATAAAAAAATTGGGATTTATGAATATATACATGCATTACGGAAGCTGGAAAAACATAATATACTTCCCAATATTGTTATGTGCGGGGCCATTATATCTGCTTTCATCGGTTTATTGATTAATCTTAGTGTTTTTTTAATGGCAGTGTTTGTGGTGATGGCCGTGAATATGATGATGTATTTCCATTATATGAGCAAAATCAGAAGCTATTTTCAGGTCATATCTTATATGGTAAGACTGATTGACTGTGCCAAAGAAGTTTCGGAACTGAATATTCCCGGCATCCAATCCTATAGCGAAAACATCAAAAAAAACATTAAGCCGCTGCTAAAGATTCGCAAAAGTGCATGGCTGTTTGCCAGTGGCAATAATGCGGGCAATGACATATTTGATTTTGTTTTAGATTATGTAAAAATGATATTTCATATTGACATTATTAATTTCGGCCGTGTGGTCAGATTATTAAATCGGGAATGGGAAAGCTTTGATTGCATCATGGCAGATATAAGCATGATAGATTGTGCCATTGCTATTGGTTCCTTTCGAAATTACGTCGGCACATATTCTATACCAAAGTTATCAAAAAATTATGAAAAGCGTATTAAAGTAGTTGATGTCTATCATCCCTTAATTGAGAATCCGGTATATAATTCACTGGATGAAACAAAATCTGTATTATTGACAGGTTCCAATGCATCAGGAAAATCAACTTTCTTAAAAACAATAGCGATTAATGCCATTTTATCGCAAACGATTTATACCAGTTTATCCAAAGAGTATCGGGCAAATTACTTTAGAATATACTCGTCAATGGCATTAAGCGATAATATAATGGGAAATGAAAGCTATTATATTGTGGAAATAAAATCTCTCAAAAGAATTCTTGATGAAGTAGATGGAAGTTTTCCGGTTTTATGTTTTATAGATGAAGTACTGCGGGGAACAAATACAATCGAAAGAATTGCTGCTTCTTCACAAATTTTAGATTATTTTGGCAAGAGAAATGTACTTTGTTTTGCGGCTACCCACGATATCGAATTGACGAGTATGTTAAAGGGTGTCTATGCAAATTATCATTTCCAGGAGGAAGTTAAAAACAATGATATTCTCTTTGATTATAAACTCTATAAAGGGAGAGCCACCTCAAGGAATGCCATAAAGCTGCTTGGAATCATCGGATTTGGGAAAGATATCATTGATAAGGCGAATTTAACAGGTGCCCGTTTTGAAAAAGACGGCATATGGACTTTATAAGAAGGGGCATACGATTATGCAAGTAAAGATCTATACAGATGGGTCAGCCAGGGGAAATCCTGATGGCCCGGGCGGTTACGGAACTGTTTTAGAATATATTGATACGAAAGGCAATCTTCATATAAAGGAAATTTCGGCAGGCTATCAAAAGACAACCAACAATAGAATGGAGATTATGGCGGCCATTGCCGGACTGGAAGCCTTAAACAAACCCTGTGATGTGGAAATATATTCGGATTCCAAGTATCTGGTGGACACCTTTAATAAAGGTTGGATTCATGGCTGGATGAAAAAAGGTTGGAAGCGTGGGAAGAATGAACCGGTTAAAAATGTTGATTTATGGCAAAGGCTGCTAAAGGCAAAAGCGCCCCACCATGTAACTTTTAGCTGGGTGAAGGGGCATGATGGTCATGAGCAAAATGAACGTTGTGATTATTTAGCTACTTCTGCTGCAGATGGGGAAGATTTATTGATTGATACGGAGGTACTTTAATTGCTTAATCAAGTGAGTGCAGTTATTTTTGATTTAGACGGAACGCTTGTGGATTCCATGGGAATCTGGCGTGATATTGATATAGAATATTTGGGAAGGTTTGGAATCACAATGCCCGATGACTTGCAAGAACAAATAAGCGGTATCAGTGTTATTGAAACTGCCGCTTATTTTAAGAAAACCTTTGATATTAGGGATTCGATTGAGACGATTATTAATGATTGGGATGTCTTAGCCTATGATAAGTATCATTCTGAAATCAAACTCAAAGAAGGGGTTCCGGAATTTCTTGAGCATTTAAGGCAACAAGATATTTCTTGTGGAATAGCCACCAGTAATTCCCGGCAATTAACACAGGCAGTCCTGAAAGGGAGAAATATATCTGAATATTTTACGACCATAGTCACCGGAGAAGATATCAGTAATGGAAAACCCAAGCCGGATATTTATTATGAAGCGGCTAACAGACTCAGAGTGTTTCCTGAATCCTGCCTTGCGTTTGAAGATATACCCCATGGCATCTTAGCAGCGGTTAATGCGGGCATGAAGGTGTGTGCCGTGGAAGATAATTTTTCGTCTGGTGAGTTGCCTAAGAAAAAACAACTGGCTAATTATTATATCAAGACCTACTATGATATTTTTAATGAAACCTACGAGGAGTTACGATGATAAAGGATTATTTGCCCATATGTAAAGAGGATATGCAAAATAGAGGCTGGGATGCCGTGGATTTTGCTTATGTGACGGGAGATGCCTATG
>Ga0154000_1000567_pt1 | contig 10225 bp, 14 predicted proteins | sample TSNC084MetaG_FD_104674 | JGI IMG/M metagenome (GOLD analysis project Ga0154000, IMG submission 104674) | Attine ant fungus gardens microbial communities from North Carolina, USA - TSNC084 MetaG | ecosystem: Host-associated > Fungi > Mycelium > Unclassified | place: USA: North Carolina, Lumber... | reverse complement strand
TCAAGAAGGAATGGACTTTAGAGGAGGGCGGCTCAGTGGGAGTCCTTTGACTGTTTCTTTTTACTATTGTTCAATAGAATATAGCAGCCTTATTGTTTCATGGTCCTTTCAGCGGATCTCACCCAATCATCCCGATCATTTTCGGGTTAGACAAGGAAGAATTGAATGTTGACCACGAGGACAGTTCATGATGTGGGAATATGTGCACCCGTTCTATCATCAACGCCAAGGCAAGCGCATGCATTCTTGTCGTTCTGAGCTATTTAGGTCTCCACATGCAACTTGAACGCATGTTCCACACAATGAATCTAGCATCTCGGACAAACGAGCCTTTCACTATAGAGACTAGATACCGTGTTCTTTGTAACTTTGTAGCTGGTGTGTGCGAGGTTGTCGCACCCAAAAGGAGAGAGTGTAGTCTTTAGAACGATGCACGGTTAATCCAAGGTTATTTCATATAGGGCCGTGTGCCAACATCGCATGGTGCACAATTAATGATTGGCTAGAGCCCTGGTCAGAGTGGCAGCCGCAGGAGGTAGTATGGTCGCAGAATAACATGAGAATGAGAAGAAATGGATGAAAAAGCATACATTGAGAATCCACAAACAGCTGATTCGGGAGACGAAACATGGTGCATCCACGCTCCACAGTTTTGTGCTGGTGGTTATTCATCTTGGACAGGACCACAAGTTGAACCATATGAAATTTACATAGGATGTCTGCTGAACGTTGACTTGCTACCACGTGCCTCCAATCTTTTGAGCCACCGTTTATAACAACCTCCAATTCTTCCTTTTTCTGTTCATCCCACTCTCAACCTCCTCCCCCTATCCCAACCGTCTTCCCATATCATGACTGATGTCAAATCCGAAACCATCGAGACTGCCGCGGGTGGTATCACTCACTCTCCTGCCGGCCCCAAAGCCATCATAAAAAATGTAGACATGAACGAAGAGCTCCAACAAGAGTCAGTCGACATCACAAACGCTGCTCTCGAGAAATACAATGTCGAGAAGGATATCGCAGCACATATCAAAAAAGAATTTGATAGGCGCTATGGTGCGACATGGCACGTCGTTGTCGGCAAGAACTTTGGCAGCTATGTTACCCATGGTTTGTCTTCTTTTTTTACACGCGTCGTGGGGAGACGACTCATCTACTGCATGCAGAAACCAAACATTTCATCTACTTTTACGTCGGACCGCTTGCGATCCTCATCTGGAAATCATAGATAGAGCTGGACATTACCACTCACACTTCACTCTTTCCTTGGGGGATTAGCGGATGGGGACTACTCATCCTTGCTGTCGTAAACTACTTGTGTCTATTCCTCAGGTTGTGATCATGTGTTTTGTTGCCTATTGCTTAATTCTGCGAGCGCTTCTCTCCCTCTGTATATCCGGTCAGTTGCACGCCGCAGTCTCTTACAAATCTAATTTACATTCATTATACTTGTACATCAAATCGGCAATGTGCCTAAGAACAGGTAACGAAAAAAATAGTATGTATGTCGAGTGTATAATGTCCGCCAACATTTTCATCGCGTTTCTGCAACTTCAATAACAACTATCGCCAGACAGATCTCATCCTTCTGCCCAGCATAGATCCCAAATGTGATGATCCCAACATCTTCCTTTGTGCTCTCTCCTGTCACCTCAGCGGACCCCCTCGTTTCAATGCCATTCAGATCAACGTGCAATTGGGATAAGGGTTGTCCCGAAATAATCTTCACGTTGTATTCACGAGGCAATGTAACTGGTGTAGTCGAAGACACCGTCCCCTGAGCCCTAGCCGCAATCGATATGGGAGGTATCCGTACAATAAATTTAAACTTTTGACCCGGCGTCACGACGACCCTTTTCTCTGTCGGAGCACCCGTAGATTTTTTATTCTTTCCAACGACCGATGATTCCAAGGACGAAAAGGAAGACCTCACATTGGACTTAACTCCGGGCGAAGTTATGAGTCCCTGATTGTCCCCGCCAAGAGCCTGCACATAGTGAAGGCCCATCCTTAACTCGTCCGCGCTACCACTTTTCTTGACTCCGCCTGCACCTGTGACGGGTGCCTTCACGATCTGTGCTTTGTGACTTGTAATTCGCCTCCCATCAGCAAAGAAGCTGTCTGCCACCGGCATATCCGCTGCGCTGGGACCGGTGCTTGGGGAGATCGAAGGAACAGGAACTCGTGTCGAGCTCGTAAATGGCACTAGCCTGGGACGTACCATCACAGGTGTTGGTGATACCGGAGATACATCAGCTATGACACCGACTAATGGAGAATCCTGCGAAAATACAGTAAGACTTTTGTTGCTCCTTGTGCTTGTCCTTGATTGAGGTCGCAAATACCGTTGTCCTACTTTTCAAGATTTAGTTGCAATGAAGTGAGAAGGAGTCAACCTTGCTTGCCTTCATCGAAGTGGACCTGGGTCTTCGGCTTTGGCTTCCCAAAATCCCCCCTTCTCTGTGGAATAGAATACGCGGCGGTTGATGATGAAGGTGATCCGGTGAAATTCGTACTAGCCAGATTATTTGCTTCCCCAAACAGATTGGTAGGATACGTATCGATCATATGTTCAAAAGGTAACACTTCCGTATTGGATGGAGCCGTCTTCGCTCGAATAAGCACGGGTTTGGCAATTACTGCGGAACGTCCTTCGCTTGCCATGGTCCATCGTCGCTTGGGAGAACATTTGTCGCCAACATATCGTACCGTATCCCTCAACTTTGCGAAAAACTCGCGTTTGCTCATCATGCCTGAACTTTGAGCACTTGGAGTGCCAATCCGGTTTGTATCGTCTCCGTTACGCGCATGTACCCGACGTAATCCCAAACCCACTCTATCTCCCTGTTGACTGTGTCTCGTCACTGGAGACTTTGAACCAAACATCCGCGGACTCAGCTTTTCAGCCCATCTTCGAGTCTGACTTGCAGGGCTTCCGTTTTCGAGGCCATACCATTTCCTGTCTTTCTCACTCCAAGCATGTCTCCCTTCCTCTCCGGTGAGCGCAGTGTCTTCTACCCTGGCTACCCTTCGCACTATAGCCAGCAAGCCACCAAATAAACACAAGCCTCCAAGAATTCCAAAAGTGATAGCTAATGCCAAAACAAGTTTAGCATGTTGACCACTTGAAAGACCACCCCAGCGTCCCCGATGATTTTTCATTGTGTTCTCAGGTGCAGTCACATATATCGGCATACTCGCATGCGAAGTTGATCGTGTGATATGCGAAAATGCAATGAATGTGACCAGGATGTGCATTGTGGGACAGTCTTGTGGAACCGTACCCTCCAGAAGCGATCCACCCGCAAGACGAAGCCAAGGTTCAGAATCCGAAGGTTCATATATCATTGACAGATCAACATCTCCTCGAGTTTCAAACGGTGAGCCAGTGAAATAACTCGCCAAGTTGAAAGATATCTCGTCGCCAGGTGCAGCATATATTGTTGGAAGATCTCCCTGCGTGAAGTACGAAGGAACTACAGCGATGGAAACGTTTGTATTGAGTGCCTGATTGAAAGTCGTTTCAATCTGAACAGGTAACGTCAACTTCTGCCCCGCGAGGTCTTGCCTTGGCTTCCCAGATAGAGTATGATTGAGAGGTGTATATTTTAACCAATCTTCATGACCAGACACATCGATATCCAAATTCGAAATGTTTTGAGCATGCATGGGTTTTCCGTCTACAAAAATACCAGCAAAGTCCGCAGGTGAATTGAGACTAATCTGGAAATGCTTTGTGCTTGTGACATTGATTGTTGGCATCGGTGACTGGATAGAAAGCTCGTGTGTTGCAACGACAAGATTGAATGGCATGATACCCGCTGTGTACCCCTCCACGTCAGATCCATGAAGCTGTAGCTCCAGAAAAACTGGCGTAGGTTGATCCTTCTCCGAAGGAGTGACGCCGTTCAAAGTAATCTCATGAGGATTGAAAACCATCCATTTCGGAACTGCACTCCCATTGGCCTGCCTGATGGCATAGAAAATTCCTTTTGACTCAGACCCTGGTGTGCTAGGTTCAAATGTGTTGTACTCGAAGCCGATGCTGAACGACCACTTGGAAGGGATCCGAACCACAGGTTTGTCTGTCGCCAAGCAGGATTCGGCCTGAGGAAAGAACACAGAAGACATAGAAGGGTTCTCTGTCATGAACTGAGCTGCAACAGATATCCTAGGCATCGGAGGCGGATTCTTCGTCACGAATACAGAGAAGTGCGAGGACGCGCTGGAAGAATTCAATTGTGCGGTAACCGTAACCGGATGAAGGCCATCGTCTCCGTCAGAAGGTGTTCCACTAAGCGTGAAGCCCTCAGCGTTAAAAGTCAACCACTTTGGTAAAGGTGACGTAGAAAGTACAACATGTCTATCAGGAGGACTAAATGTGTCTGAAGCAGGAGTCCAGGTCCAAAATTGGCCAACACGAGCAATTGGAGGAAGCTGATTGCCCAAAGGATTTCCCACAGTAAGGTCGGAGCCGGCAGCGTGAGTGACGGAGACCAGACAAAGAAATGCAAAAAGAGCGACGGTCATAGGAACAAGCGAAGATGGACTATGATTTGTGGACATCGCCCGGAGGACGACTCGGCCAGCGAGCAGAGCAGTGGTTTTCGAGTTCACAGTTCTGAAATGACGCACCGAGTTCAACGGTTCAATGATAGATCGGATCAATACAAAACAAAACAAACGCGATCAGTTGCAGTAGTGTGGTGACACGCAATCGATTGAATCGATTGTTCATTATAAGAACTTGACACAAGAAAGGTAAACTACGTAGCACATGGAATCCACAGTGAAACAAAGTAGGAAAGAAAACGTCACACATAAATCGTCAGAAAAAGCCTAAAGGTACATGCTTAATCCGGCTTCTTGAACTTTTCCTGGCTGCTCTGCATTTAGAAGACGAAGCAGAGCAATCAACTCCGCACGAATCTCATCGCCAACTTGATCAGGGCGACTGGGATCGAGAACAGCAGCAAATATTCTGAGCAGAGTATCAAGATGAGGAAGGAGAGAAGCGCCGCTATTTCGGAAGAGGTGGAAGATGGCCCGGAAGACAGGTCTGTTCTCGAGATAATCATTTTTAAGAGGAAGGACATTGAAAAACGTAGGAAGAACCTGCTCCAAAGGAACAGCAGCAGTATTCCGGACAATCAGGCGAGCGACAGCACCAGCTGCATTGTCCTTAGCATTGAGCTGGGCTGCTGAACAGTCTGGAGTAACGTCAAATAATGGACGAAGAGCACCAAGAAGATGGAGATATTGAGGAGAAAGATCAATCTCCGAGTTTTCAACAAGAAGACCAGTGGCAAAAGCAGCGTTACTAAGAACCTCAGCTTCAGGATCACTGAGGGCTTTGTAAAGGAGTTCAAGGAGAGGCTCTGTGAAAGGAGTTATAGCATTCTTCACTCCCCCAATCACCTCAGCAAAGCAACCGATGGAGGATGACCGATCGCTCAAAGAGCGATTCTTGTTCTAAAATCGGATGTATGAGCTCAGCAAACATTGAGAGTTCGATACTAAAAAGACTGACGTAGTATTTAGCAATAAGAGGGTAGAAGGTGTGGAAAGCAGGGCCGAATTCCGAACCCAATCCAGCAGCGAGGGCAGCAACAAGATCGCCAGCGGACGAGATCAGAACGGAATCATATTCAGCCTGATCCTCAGGGGCATCATCTTCCTCATCCTGATCGGGATCCTGCTGACAGAAGGCCTTTTGTTCTAAAATATTAATGGCAATATTGCAAATATCTTCAAGGCCTGAAAATATGGAAATCAGAAGAGCGAATCAGTCAATGTGATGGAACTACATACGAGTCTGGAAGAATGCCGGACCAATCTTGGTGATTGTCTCGGCAAGGCCCACACAAAGAGCAGACGCGACGGACCTATTTTGAACAAAAATGGTGTAAGGAAATGTCCACATTATATGCAGGAAGATCAGAAATGTAGATAATAGTCTCATGAATGCATCGAAGTGAGCTGAGTTAATCTTTCATCACGAAACAAAAGTAGGAACCACTTTGAAAAGACAACGAACTTACTTATTGTCTTCAGTCTCGTACATGTCCAAGAGAGGACCAAGGACATGATTGATCAGCTCCATAACATTACGGTCAAGGGTGACACTCTTGAAACAGAATCAATGTTTACTCTTGTGATATGAATTCGACGACTTACAGAGGTCTTGCCAGGTCTCCATTCAGGCGGATTGCTCAGATCGTAGAAGGTACGGACGGTCTCAAGGAGAGAATCAGTTGCACTCTTGCGGATACCCTCATAGTAATGTGTGAGGAGATCGACAAGTTCAATAGAGCTTTCTTCAACGTAAGGCAAGAAGTGACCCCGGGTCGCAGCGAAGATTGTACCAAGCGTATCGGCAGCAATCTCTTTCTCTACAGCGATGGCACTGTTAACATCCATTATTTTATCGATGTCGACATCTTTCAACTCAACCACTGCGTTTCCATTGGCATCCTTTTCAGAAAGTGCACCATTAGTTTCGAAAGCTGCGGCAGCCTCAGAGACGGAAACTAAATAGAGAAATGTTAGTGCACAACCCAAAATAATCCTTGTTACAAGGTAACAGCCTACCAGAAACATCCTCTTCACCATGTTCGCTTTGCCTGCAGCTTGCAAGAAGAGGGGGAACCACTTTGGGGAGATACTGAGCAAAGTCGTCTTGGAAGACACGAGCCATGACACCGAAGAAGAGGAAACTGCATTCTCTAAGCCTAGCACTACCGAGTTCAATACCCTGAAAGCCTTGTTTCATCGTGTCATGGAAGTAAGGTTGGAAATTTTCTCTTCCAACAGCCTCAGCGAATGTGCCAGTGGCATCCATGGTGATCCCACGGAGTTCTGCCTCCTCTCCTTCACCAGTAAGGAAAAGGAATTGGAAAAGAACTTCTATAACCGGCTTGAAATAGGGAAGAAAGTTTTCCTTAGCTGCGTGTGCTGCACTTCCTATGGCGCCAACGACAACTGATTTCACGGCCACGGGTGCAGTCTTGAGAAGACCGACAAGGCGCTCCATGATCAATTGGAGGTATTGATCAATGACATCATGTAGGATCTCCAGAAGCGCATCAAGGGCGGAACAAGCAGCACGTTGAGTGGCATCATCAGCGGTAAGGTTCAGTATGAACTAGGAAGCTTTGAGAGAATGGTTCGATTGGCCTAAACGAGATGCTTACTGGGAGTAGAACCTTATGCTTGATAACACATTCATCCTCAAGCCATTCGCACAGACAGCTTACAGCGACGCAGGTAGCCTTCCTGACACTGGCGTCACCGTCCTGCAGTCCGGCCTCAATGAAAGGCCATACTTCATTCATCCGAGGCGTCATAAATTCACTACAACCTTCCACGGAGACGCCCAAAGCAAGCATGGCACCACGCCTGTGGGCGGGATTCAGAGAAGTAAAGTAGTTGGAAAAGAGGATGGCGAAGGAAGGGAACACCTGGGATGGAGGAAGAGTTGTGCTTAAACTGTCGATGACACGAAGAGCGGACTAGACAATCCTGGTTTAGGTCAACAATACTATAGTGGACTGCTCACGTACACGGGATGGAGAGTCATCATCAATGTCATCAGGCTCATCTTCAGTGGTGATTGGCATAAGACTCTCAAGAATGGCACCAGCAAGGTTGTTGCTCTGAACCTTTGATTTTTTGCTGAGAATATGGTCAATGAATCATGCATGAAAAAGAGGGCACAGCCGTACTATTGGACAGTCCAATTTAGTGCATTGAGGCTCATCACTCGGATATCGTTATCGAACGAACTATTCCCTCCGCATTGAAGGAGGAACTGGGCAAGTTCAGGAATATGCTTGCTCAGAATCGGGACCTCCTACAGATTGGTTGACAACCTAAGTATCAGTGATGATTGATAGGAAGAGCGGGCGCACAAGGACCAAAAGTGTTTCTAATACGTCGAAAAGCTGCCTGGCTCCAGCCTCATTGCCAGATTGAACACATCGGCCAATCACCTGAATCACGGCCGGGAAGAGTGCCTGGAATGACCGCTAAAAGAGAATAAAACGTGTGAAGTCTTCTAGACATTACTGAAAACATACAATTTCAACTTTGTTATCAGAGTCGAAATATTGAGCTACGAGGCCCAGAGACCTGACACCGATCAGCGACCGGGAAAATGAGTTCGAAAGGCATCGACTAACCTGACTGTCACGATCTGAACTTCTTCACTCTCAGGATCGTGTAATAGCTGTTCAAAAAGTTTGAAGAGATTTTCGAGGTGTTCTTGGAAACCTGCAACGATGTTCTCGAGGACGGTGAAAAGGATATAAGAACCGACTTCTCTGTGAGCAACATTCGATGACGTGCAGGAACGATGGAGGAAAGGAAGAAGCTCGGGCCAAGTGCCATCCTGGAGCTCGATAGCGGCGATAGCAGCAACAACACGGGCAGAAGAATGGCGAACAAGTTTTCTAGAAAAAAATGAACGATGTGAACTGAAATGATCTCAAATACAACGAACTGAGGTTCCGCGACAATTACTTCCGGTAATTTGGCCTTGATCTCATCCCGTTGTGATTTGTCGAGGCTCGTCCAGAGGAATCCGCTCTTATGTTCAACGCGCTTCCGCAGCTCCACAGCGGAGAGTTGTCTCACCTGTTATGCTATTATTTGCCTCTTCCAAGTAAGACGCTAGAAGTGACCCACCGTGGGATTGTCGGAGGTTGCTAAGAGCACGACGAAGGCAGGAATGCATGTCGAGGACTTGTAATATTCCTTGTTAAGCTGAACAGTTGCCTGTGATGCACGAAATGAAGCGGCGAAAGCCATTAAAACGAGGGGGGACTGACGGCTTTTAGCTGGTTGGTATCACTAGATGTAGACTGAACAAGGAGGTTGTAAAGGCCCTGCGTATAATTTGACTATAAAATGATGAGAGATCTGTTTCATGGAGCAGAAAAAACAGAATACTGACGTCCATGACTGAAGAGAGAGGAACGAGGTGAATTTTTTTGTCGGAGTTAACCGATTATCTTGTCCAGTGTTGCATCAACTAATCATCGATCATACAAGTACCCCCGGAAATAACAGGGACAAATATATCCTTTCATAGCGGTGGCCTTTTATTTCAGAAGTATGTCCCTTTTTATCTCCCGATCTCTGCTTCAAAGCCGTATTTCTGGTCGTCGTTCTCTTTCTTTCTCGGCCAGATCTTCTGCAAAATTTATTAAAACGAGCGCTTACACTTCTGTACTCGCGTTCTCGGTAGGCATTTTTGCTGTATATTACTTCGATGCACGCTCGGCTCTCCACCGTTATGTCCTGACACCTACTTTACGCAATTTGTTTGACCCAGAGACCGGTCATAAATTAGCTGTAAAAGCCTTGAAAACTGGATTAAGTCCCAAAGACCCAGTGGCTGATGATGCAAGGCTCAAGTCGGAGGTACGCTAACACCGCCAACATTCGTTGCATTCAATCCTCATTTCGCTCCAGCTTTGGGGGGAAGACCTGTCCAATCCAATTGGTATTGCAGCAGGCTTTGACAAGGACGGAGAGGCCATCGATGGTATGGCTAATTTTATTCGAAAAGAACATCATTGAGGCGAGCCACCGCATCACAGGTCTCTATGGCTTGGGATTCAGCTGGGTAGAGATTGGCAGTATAACTCCGAAGCCACAGGTGTGTATAAGTTTCTTATCAGTACTCCGTCTGACTTTTGTCTCAGCCTGGCAACCCTCGTCCCCGCGTCTTTCGAATGCCTGAAGATGATGCTTTGATCAACCGTTATGGTTTCCCTTCACAGGGCCATTCCGCTGTTTTGTCACGCATCCGTGCTCGTTTGCCGCGATTTACTTCAGGTTCTGGCCGAGCTGCACTCCATGAAGGGTCTATGCTTGCCATTAACCTAGGTAAAAATAAAGAATCTCCTGCCGACTCAATAAACGACTATATCAGTGGTGTGAGAACATTTGGTCCCTACGCAGATGTACTTGTCGTTAACATTTCGAGTCCTAATACGCCTGGCCTACGGTAAGAGTATGATCAACTTCATGGACCGTGAAGACTCAGGTAAAGGGTGAAGTGGTCTGCAAGACAAGGACGCTCTGGAAAAACTTCTACATGGTGTCACAAAAGCTCGAAATGAACTTGAGCCCACGATCCTCACAAAACGAAAACCGAAACTCGTTCTCAAAATTGCTCCGGACCTTGATGAATTTCAATTGGCTGATATTGCGGGCG
>Ga0154000_1000566_pt1 | contig 10230 bp, 13 predicted proteins | sample TSNC084MetaG_FD_104674 | JGI IMG/M metagenome (GOLD analysis project Ga0154000, IMG submission 104674) | Attine ant fungus gardens microbial communities from North Carolina, USA - TSNC084 MetaG | ecosystem: Host-associated > Fungi > Mycelium > Unclassified | place: USA: North Carolina, Lumber... | reverse complement strand
GTGCTCGGTTGCATCGAACCCGATGACAGCCAGGTCACGAGGCGCTGAGAGTTTCAGGTCCTGCATGGCTGCCAGCGTTCGCAACGCGACATCGTCATCGAATGCGGCGACCGCCGTCACGGTGGGGTTGGCCGCGCGAAACTCCTGCAGCGCATTGGTTCCGGCACTCCTCGGGGATTGCATCGTGAACGATGTGAGCGGGGCCAAATCAAGCGCGACGGCGGACTCGCATGCAAAACGTAGTCGGATGTCACGCAGCTCGGTGCCGTGACTGGGCAGCGCCATAGCGATATCGGTGTGGCCACGGCTGGCCAAGTATTTGATCTGCAGCGCAGAAGTCGCGGCCAGACCTCCTGTCCAGCCGCCGTCGTTGTCGCGTTCGTTGCCGCTCAGATATGCCTCCCCGAATGTCAGGACCGCCCGCGGAGTTATCACGTCGAGGACCTGTCGAGTCGATTCCGCGGATGGGTGCCCGTACCTGACGAGCAGAACGTGATCGTGGGTGGCAAGTTCGGCGTCGAGGCCGCGAATGTAGCTACGCGAATAGTTGCTCTCTCGCCCGATCGCGATGATGAGGACAACGATGCGGGACGACCCTTCACGGAGAGCGCGAGCGGTCCCGTGCGGCACGTAGCCGAGGTCGCGTGCGGCTTGGCGAACGCGCTCCCGCGTGGCGTTCGGGATGGTCTGCTTCGGGTTGTTGTTGAGCACGAAGCTCACGGTGGTCACTGATACTCCACTGGCCGCAGCAACGTCACGCAAGGTTGTCCGCGTCGTACTCCGCATTTTTTCAGCTCCCCTCGACAGTGCTCACTGTATCGGTGTGCGGTCTTCCGATCTGCTACCTTATTCACTATATCGATTTACTATATCGATTTAGTGACAGCGAGAAGGAGTAACCACCCTCAATGACGTTATCCACTGCCGGTCATACGGAAGCTATGTCCGGGGCTATCGACGAACACCGAAGCAAGGCGATGACCATCGGCCTGGCCGTACTGGGAGTGTTCGTCACGTACGTTCCGATCACTGCTGTCGCCGTTGCCCTCACCACTATCGGCAACACCACAAATGCCAGTACCTCCGACCTTCAATGGATCTCAGACTCCTACGTCATACCCATGGCCGCCGCAGTCCTGTCAGCCGGCGTCTTCGGCGACCTCTACGGACGGCGGCGCATATACCTCATCGGCATGCTGCTGACGATCCTCGGAGCTGCCATTGCAGGAGTCGCGGGAACCTTGGCCGACGCCTCCGCCGTACACCTGCTGTGGGCCGGGCAAGCCGTCTCCGGACTGGGCGCAGGCATGCTGCTGCCCACTACGCTCGCACTCATCGGACACGCGGTACCCGATCCTCGCGAGCGTGGCAAGTTCATCGGAATCTGGGCTACCGGAATGATGCTCGGGCTAGCGCTCGGGCCACTGGTCGCCGGCGGCATCCTGGAGTTTGCAGAGTGGGGCTGGATTTTCGCTCCGACTGCGCTACTGGCCGTCGCAGCGGGCGCGTTCGCGATCGCTGCGCTGCCCGAATCCCAGTCACCCGCGGGTCGCCACCTGGACTGGCCCGGACAAATCTCGGCGACGATCGCGATCGCTTCCTCGATCTACGGCATCATCGCGGGCGGCGCCAGCGGGTGGACCTCACCTCACGCGATAATCGGCCTCGGGGTTGCAGTGGTCGCCTTCGCTGCATTCGTGATCGTCGAACTCCGTTCCACCCAGCCGCTGATGAATCTAGCGCTGTTTCGGACGCCCACGTTCTCGGCAGCGGGCTTCTCAGCATTCATCGCGCTGTTCTCGATCGTCGGCAGCATGTTCCTTCTCAGCCTGTTCCTGGGGTCCGTTCAGGAGCTCTCACCACTCGAAATCGGTTGGCGGTTACTGTTCGTCACCGGCGTCGGCGCTCTGATCAACCCTGTGGTGGGCTTGACGATTCATCGGTTCAATTCCATGACTCTCCTTGGCGGTGGACTGGCAACCGCTGCGGTAGGGATCTTGCTGCTGACCGGAGTCGACGAGTCGACCGGTTTTGTCGACCTCGCCTGGCGCCTTACGGTCTACGGCATCTCAGTTGCCGTCATGATGACCTCGGTGTCCACTGCAGCGATCAACGCTGTGCCTTGGCAACTCGCGGGGATGGCGGCAGCCGCAAATACGGCTATGCGGCAGTACGGTGGGGCACTCGGACCGGCTGTGCTCGGCGCCATCTTCGCGGTGCGGGTCAACGGCGGCGACACTCCGGCGGCCGCGTTCCACGTTGCATTGATCGTGACAGCAGTCTTGTTGGCCATCGCTGCCGCCGGATGCCTCGTCGCTGCCCGCAGTTCCATCGAACCGACCAATTCTCACTGAGCGTTCTGTCCGGGACCGGCGCTCCACAGTGCTCGCGGTGGAGCGCCGCCGGTCACACCATGCCAAACCCGTAAACGCCATACGTTGTACATAGCCCACTACAGCGAGGTCTGCAGCTAGCCGGGCGCCCCGGCTCATGCCGGGGTCCGTCGAAGTGCGATTCGGAGAACCGCGAAGACTTTTACAGCATGGTCATCTTGCTGTCGGTCCGGCTTGGCGATTCCCGAAGAGTGCACGGAGGCCCACCCACAGACGCTGTTGGTGTCCGGCAAGCTCACCGACCGCAAGGGCGCTCGAACGTGTAGACCGCCACCCGGAGTTTCTGCTCATGAAAGCTCGATCCGGCAATAGCGGGCGATTGAGTCGGATCTACACGTACATCGACGACAACACCGAAACCGGCCCCACACCAACTGGAGTTCAAAGCTTATGATAGACAACATTATTCACCCGCCGGAGGATAGCCTCCACCGCCCGACCCCGGCGCCATTCTCGCGCAGGCCAGAGCAAAAGCCTTCGCCAACCTCTCAATTCGCCGTCGCCCCAATCCGCGACAACCACCCCGGAAGATGAACTCCACGCAGGCCAATGCCAATGACAATGCAGCGACCTGAAACCCATCCCTCCACATAGGGTGTCGAGGTGTCCACCAAGAACACGAACGGACCGCGGCAGGTCGAACTCATGGGTTTCGCCGCCGGAGTGAGGACGTACTCAATCGCGAGTGGCCTCATCCTGTCGGGCCGATCGCCGGATGGGTCGACGGTTCACTGGCGACCGGCCTTTGGTGGGAAGTCTTCAGCTTCCCGATCGAAATCGGGCTTGCAGTCAGTACCTACGGATGACGCTGGGAGGAAAGGCGTTTCCGGTCCGCCGGGATCGCAGCGACTGCAGAGGTTCTCGCCGTCAACCGTATCCGGGGGACCGCGGCGAAGGCCAAGACATCGCCGAACTGACCGTCGGCATCAGCGGCCCGGGTTTTGAAAGGTTCGACGCTGACTGCGAGGTTCCCACAGGTAACGTGCGACCGCAGGTCGGTGACCGGCGCACGGTGTGATGGTGGAACCGTCCACCATCACCTTCGCCTTCGACTACGACGAACTTTTCCCCCAGGACTAGCACCGATAGTCCATGATCCGTGGATTCACACGGATTGGAGCCCCATCGACACAAGCCGATCGGTGAACAACACGACCACGCTGCTGACGCCTTCGGTAGAATATTCCGAACATTGTTGCAGCACATCCTTTTAGACCCACAGAATGACCTGTATTCCTCACAAGTACCGGTAACACATCGCAAGGGACATTTATGTCCACAGCGTTGGCATCACCACCTCGATGTAACCGTCACCGTTGCCTCGGCTTCCGTGGTGGACCCACCAGAGACGGGATCGATGGGATCTTTGGGCTCGATCTTCGGGAGCTGACCACCGGCCTGTCCCGTTCGCCAGCATATGCCGGCGAAGTACCTTGGTTGGGGGATTGCGCCGGCATATCCGCCAATTGACCTGCCACGGCGATTCGGCGACACCAGTCAGACCTCAACCCCGGCGGGAGTCGGTACACAACATTCCCGCGCTCGGGTCGGTTCTACACGCATCCAAGCATGCGCATCACAAGCCGAGCAGCGAGACAACACGGATCGTGGTCACCTCGCTGGTTGATATCGCCAAACGGGCCTGCCAAACCTGAGTAACACACGGACACAACAGGACTTAGTTAGGCTTTGGCTGTCTGGAGCGCTCTCGAATGGGTAGACACCAGTACAGAGATGGAGCACCACGTCAACTTCGAAAGGTGGCGGGAGGCAGCGCACACCCGAGGTAGATGATCCGCTGTCTACTTCGATGAAAAGGGCACCACATTGGAAGACCTCCGACTACCACTCGTGATCTCGAATCTGCGCCGGCGCGATGTTATCCATTCAGGGAGAGAGGATTGGCGCCATGCATCAAAATCGTCCAGCACGTTTCGACAGCGTGCTTGCGCTGTCAGCGGGGAGTCTCTCCGGTGTGGTTGTTGGCGCCATGAGTAGCAGCGCATGGGAAGGAATCTCCACCGGCTCCGCAATTGCCGCGGCCTTTGTCTTAGCTCGCTTACTCATACGAAGCTGACCAGAACATCAGTGACGATGCGATGTAAGTGCGTCATCCGCAGGCTGAGAACAAAGATCGAACGTCGTGCGCGAATTGAGCGCGAACCGCGTACCCGAGCCGGTTGGTCGATCTCCCGTAGAACCGCATAATCAGGGACCGATCATGCACCGGTTTCGGGCGATTGGGCCGTACGATCATCGTCAGCATCGAGGTATCCGAGTTCACGACACGAAGTAAGTCGAACGGCCGCTGAACGACAGTGCCGGATCCGAGTTCCGCACTGCGCGGAAGAGGTACCCGAGGAACACTGGACGAAGGGACCCGCATGAACCGAAACCGCCGAACTCGCAGAGTTTCTCAATATCGCATTACGCGGCCGGATCGAATCTGTCGCGCAGCTCGCCGGGAGGGTGAGCGATGAATTCGGACTCTGGTCGAGTGTTGTCGGATGAATTCGAGGGTCAGCGTGCACGGCTGTTGCGGATGGCATCAAAGGTACTCGGATCGAGGACGGATGCCGAAGATGCGGTGCAGGAGGCATGGCTCCGACTCGCTCGCGAGGACATGGTATCCGTCCGTAACGTGCCAGGATGGTTGACCACCGTGGTGGGGCGCATCTGTATCGATATGCTCCGGGCTCGGACCGCGAAAGCAGAGATCTCTGCCGAAGATGAGCGCCTCGGCTGGGTAGTGACCGCCGAGGATGACTGTCCCGAGCGAATTACGGAAACGGCAGACTCGGTGGGGTTGGCGCTGCTGGTGGTGCTCGACAGTCTCACTACAGACGAGCGACTGGCATTCGTGCTCCACGACGCCTTCGCTGTTCCCTTCGATGAGATCGGCCAGATCATCGGTCGAACCAGGAACGCCACCAAGATGCTCGCAAGCCGGGCTCGGAAGAAGGTCCGTGACGCTCAACACCCCGCCGACCGTCAGCGGCAGCGCGAAGTCGTCGACGCGTTCCTCGCCGCGGCACGTGATGGCAACTTCGACGCGCTGCTGAACGTGCTCGACCCCGACGTGTCATGGCGCGTCCACAGCACACGAGGAGACATCGTCAAGATCGGTTCGACGGAGCTGGCCGGAAAGACGCTGCTCGGGCACCGGGCGAAGGTCACCGCGCGGCGCGTCTCGGTCAACGGCGAACCGGGCATTCTCGCGTGGCGGCACGACGGCCGGCCCTTGGCGGTGATGGCGTGCACGGTCAAAGCGGGCCGGATCGTCGCTGTCGAGTCAATCACGGATCCTGCACAGCTCGCCTCGATGCACCTTCCCCACCTCGACGACCCCAAGGTCTGACCCGGCTGTTACGTTTTCGAACTGCGGATCGTCTTCTAGGTAGATAGCCACAACCAAGGAGGAAGATCATGTCCGCTCGGCTCACGTTCACCACCCCACCGAAGTTCGTCAAGCACTTCATCGCCGCCCACCGTGCCCTGGCCGACTCGACTGTGCCGCGCGGCACGCTCGAACTCATGAACATCCGGGCAAGTCAGATCAACGGGTGCGGCGCATGCCTGGACATGCACACGAAGGAAGCCGCTCACGCAGGCGAGACCACCCTGCGAATGAATCTGGTCGGCGCCTGGCGGGAAACCACTGTGTTCACTGACGCGGAGCGCGCCGCGCTGGAGCTGACTGAGCAGGGCACGCGCCTCGCCGACACGAGCGGGATTACCGACGAAGCGTGGGCGGAGGCCGCGCGCCACTACGAAGAGGAGCAGCTCGCAGTCCTCGCCGGGCAGATCTCCCTGATCAACGCCTTCAACCGCCTCAACGTCATCCTCAAGCAGCCCGGCGGCAGCTACCAAATCGGCCACGGCGCATAGACGACGCTCCGCCGCACAGGAACGTCCACGACTGATCGGTGTTCAGGTTCGGGTCGTCCCCCGTACGCGCCAGCTACGTCAAACGCCCGCATGGCATACGGGTCGGCCGCGGCGTCGTAGTCACCAATGAGACAGGGCACTCTTCGACGGCCGAGGGTGAATTCGGTGATCGGACATCGGGAGTCGCCATCATGCGCGCTCGGTTTTGCTGACGTGGCACCACATCGTGCTGTCCCGGAGTTCGAGTGCCTCGCCACCGTCGCGCGCGATGAGACCATCGAGGCGGAGTGTTCGCGGGGATCCAGCCGCAGTCGCAGCAGGGCGTTCGCTCTCTAGTCGATCTGCCCCCACGCGGCCATCGGGAGGGCGAGGGCGCTCGGGATGGACCCACCCCCGGCGAGTCGACAGCCGGAGGGCGGGCCTTGCGCGGCAGACTCGCGCCCACAAGAGTCGCCGCAGCAATCATCTGATTCCCGCACCATAAAAGGCCCAAACATGTTGCACGACAGAGCCCTCACGGAATCGCAAAGTGGGGCGTTGCCGTTTGCGCGGAGCCGAGCCTGCCTTCCGTTGCCCTCCCGACCCTGCGCGACAGAATATTCGGCGCGGGTACCGACACGTCGGTAACACACCTCCTCGCACTATCCCTTACTGAACATCATGGTCCAGGCGGTCACCGAAGCAACAGCAGTGCAGAACATGACGACTAGCGCGGCCTGCCAGCCCTTCTCGGGGTTGTAGCGCCGGTTTCTACGCCGTCGATTGAGACGGAAGTTTCTTTTCACGCAGGGATTTTGTCACCAAAACATTTTGTCTCAAATAGGGCGAAGGTCGCGGTTTCTCGCGACTAACCGCCTACCGGAACACGCCAACACGCCAACACGCCAACACGCCCAGCGACAGAAAGGTTCAGGGCTCAATGAACCCGTCGTGTTGGACGGTGCGCGGTTCAGGACCCGCGCGTCGGAGAGTCGCATCTCGCAGGCGGGCAACCCCAATGCTTTTGGCCCACATCAGACTGCAGCTCCGCCGTGATTGCCACTCACTCGACGGTCGAACCCCCGACCCAGTAATGACGCGGGCCGGGGGTTGATCGATCGTCATCCGCATTGAGCACACAACACGGAGACCCACCATCGGTGCCGAGCTGCCCCCTCATGACTAACCCCGCACTTTCCAAGGTAGGTCGCTCGCTGACATATCGCTCGTTTCAGCGAGAATTTTGTAATGTGTTTGCAATCCGAATACCTGGGGTAAAAGGTTTGGAGGTCGGGACACGCAGATCCGAGAGTGAACACGGACCTCGGATCGCACGACTTAGGCTCCCGGCGGTTGAGCACACCGCCGGCGGGAGCCGCCTGCTGGTATTCGTCGAACTGACAAGGCCTCCAGTCCTTTACGCAAGAGTCGACTCATCGCCAGTGCCGATGCCGCGATTCGCCACTGCGCCTGCGGGGCCCGACGGGCTCACGAGGCGATGGTCGTTCCGTCGGGCCAGAACGGTTATGCCACGCTGTTCACTCGATAAACCCGAAGAGTCCCGCCGGGGTGTGCGCGTTCACCCCGGCGGGTCAGCGTGCATGAACGGTCGGGGACCGACGCGCTGGGATTGGCCCATCAGGCGACCGGCCGGGGTCGAAGCCTGTGAGTCAACGTGTGTCGAATTCGTAGAAGGCGCGGCGTTCCGTTGATCGCTCGCCCGGCGAAATCGACACCTCGAAATAGCTTTCGCTAGCGCGAATCAATCGCGCATATAATCCCACCAAATAGTCGAGACAGCCCTCACCTCGCACCGTACAACGGCGGGGATCAGGTCAGTCCCACACTGGCGTGGGGACCCGGCCTGGCCATGTCGGGACCGGGTCCCGTCGAACGCCACCCGTGTTGAGCACACAACACGCATGACCAACCACATCTCGAATCCGACCCCTCGATTGAATCCGACTCATCAAACGTATTAGGCAAGCATCAAGCGAACACGCAAATCGGACAGAAATCCGCCAAACGAACGATCGTGGCCCCCAACCTCGGGGGGAGGACCAGAAGCACAACTCAATCCTATAGCGATCCCGGCGCCCTATCGCGCGTGAAGCAACGGTGGCCCCATCGGGTCAGTAGCAAGGCGCGACCACCGCGCTCGGCAGGTCAACATCCGTGAAGCGTGAACAGCCGCGACAGCGGTAGGCGCCCGTATCCCACGTCGCCCGCAGTGGTACGTGATTTCTGGGGAGCCCGCGAGCTTGGTGGATGAAGTCGCGGTATTCGATCCGATCGACACCGTTGTCCTGGCGGCCGGCCGCAACGTCAATTCTCGTATATTCGGCAACCTAACCACCGAGGCGTTCGACTGAAGGTGAATCTCAACGGCGCATTCCACGCCCTGCGTGCCACATTGCCGCAGATCTATGAAACACAGGCGACGTCGTAACCATCTCGAGAGTCGCGGCATTCTGGCCAGATCTCAGAGACGCTGCCTACCAGGCGTCGAAAACCGGCGTCACAGCCCTGGCTCGCGGCACAGTACGAGACGAACACGGAAACGGCGTCCGGATCACGTCAACTCCTCCAAGTGTCGTCAATACCCCAATCCTCGACAAGAGACCGGTGCCGCCTCCGGCAGAGGTCCGTGCATGGCTCATTCAACCGGAAGATGTCGCGACTGCCGGCTTGGCAGCAGTCACCATGACCGGACGAACGACCTGTACTGAAATGACCCCGACTGCAACGCGTTTGCAGTCGATCGGAATACACAGCAGGCGACGCCGGTACTGCCGGATTCGCTTGGTCTATCTTGCTGGGCATGCGACCGGACCTTTCGATCACTCGTCGCGCACGGCCGCGCACTCGAGGACGGGATGTCTCTCAAGCCACGCAGAACTCGTTACCTTCGGGATCAGCCATCACCACGTGGTGTCCCTCGAATCGATCCAGTACGCGCGCACCGCCTGCGAGCAACCGGTCCACCTCGACCAACACTCTCGTCCACTTCTCTTTCGGCGTGCCGTCTCCCGACACACGCAGATCGAGGTGCAAACGATTCTTCGCCACCTTCGTTTCCGGAACCTGCAACAAACACAACCGCGGAGCTACACCCGACGGATCATGCAACCATGCACCCCCCATCCCATCGTCACCGTCACTGCCAAAACTGGCCAGCCACTCTTCTCGACTCGAAAATGGTTGTGGAGCAGGCTCATCGACATACCCCGCAGCCAACTTCCAAAACGTCGCCAAACGATCCGGGTCCGCGCAATCCATCGTGAGATCAACTCGGGTAAGCATCCGTCGATGCTACTTCCTCCGACTATCGAAGTGGCTCTGAGAAAGTCAGTGCCGAGAGTTGTTTCGGGTCGATCCGTGTGGCACTGGCCCGATGAAATACCACCTGCAGCCTCGCTGAAGATCTCCCCACCGCACGCGCGATCTAGGCACCCTCGAGCCTCTGCCGACCTCGCACCGCCACGAATCGCGCACGGAGAAGAAATCTCACCTCATGAAAGACTTCATGCTCGTACCGTGCCATCGAACTGCGCGCCCCGGCATTCAGCGTTCCTTCAGAAGCAGCTGCGTAGCGCCTCCACTGGTTCGTCGAATTCTGAGGATGGGCCATTGGCGGGTGGTGCCCCCACTTTCAGAGGGTTGGGTGCACCACCTGCATCGGGGTTCGGGCGGGGTGAAATCAGTGATCAAACCTGCGCCACCTGCAGGGCAACCTCCCTCGGACGGGGTCAGACGACTGGTGAGCCAAGCCGACAGCTCACCACGTCACAGTCTTTCCAAAACAACGGTTTTCGTGCGTCTAGTCTGATTTGATGTGGAGATGAACAAGGCCTATGCCTCGGCACTCGTCTTGGTCTGTACATCACTGGTGGCCGGCTGCGGAGCGAGCGATGCACCCACGATCTCCGCTCAGTCAACCTCGAGCGCTCCCTCATCGCCCCTGGCGATC
>Ga0154000_1000563_pt1 | contig 10244 bp, 10 predicted proteins | sample TSNC084MetaG_FD_104674 | JGI IMG/M metagenome (GOLD analysis project Ga0154000, IMG submission 104674) | Attine ant fungus gardens microbial communities from North Carolina, USA - TSNC084 MetaG | ecosystem: Host-associated > Fungi > Mycelium > Unclassified | place: USA: North Carolina, Lumber... | reverse complement strand
ATAAAGGCACAAACGACGGAATCTTAGTAGACATGAATGTTATTGCTGATGGAGGACTGGTGGGAATTGTTGTAGACGTTGCGCCTAATTATGCTACCGTCCGTTCTATTATTGATGATTCCAGCAATGTCAGTGCTATGGCTTTATCGAATTCTGCCAGCTGTATTGTTTCCGGAGATTTAACTTTATTTGAAAAAGGATTGCTGAAATTGGATTATATAGATAAAGAAGATATTATTTTAGACGATGAAAAAATCGTAACCTCTAATATCAGCACTAAATATCTTCCCGGGATTTTAATTGGATATGCAAAGGACGTACAGGTCGATGACAGCAATATTACCCAATCGGGAGTTCTTGTACCGGTTGTCAATTTTGATTATCTTCATGAAGTGCTGGTAATTACGGAATTAAAAGAAACAGGAAATTCAGAAGAGTAGTTTATGAAAAAATAGAAAGGGAAAATATGAAGCGGTTAATTTCTTATATTATCATTATTATAGCTGGATTTCTGATGCAAGTTTCCGTATTTCCGATGCTTCCTTATGCTTTTTCCTCGCCCAATCTTCTTTTGATTATTGTTGTTTCCTATGGATTTATGATGGGAAAACAGGCCGGGATGCTGGCCGGTTTATTTTCAGGACTACTGCTGGATTTATTTTATGGTGATACGATTGGATTCTATGCACTCATTTATATGTATATCGGATATGTGAATGCAATATGTAATCAATACTATTATGAAGAATATGTAAATTTGCCATTAATCCTTTGTGGTATTGATACGATCGTTCTGGGTATATATATCTATGTATTTCAGTTTCTTTTTAGAAGCCGAATGGATTTTGGCTATTATTTCATAAAAATCATCCTGCCGGAAATGATATATACCTTAGTAGTAACCTTAGTGGGATATCAAATTTTCTTATTGATTAACAGACGTATGGAAGAAAAAGAAAAGGAGAGCGACACATTTGTTTAAGGATCTATATGAAATTATCAGAGATTTTATAAAGAACATTCTATCTTCCAGGTTATTTATCTTAGGCGTGATTTTTTCGGGAATGTTTGCGGTTTTAATCCTGCACTTGTTCAATCTGCAGATTGTCGAAGGACAAAACTATTTAGATTCCTACGTGATGAAAACGAAAGAGGTAATTTCTACTCAAAGCACCAGAGGGAATATTTATGACCGAAATGGAAAACTGCTGGCTTATAATGAGCTGACTTATTCCGTCACCGTTTCAGATATGGGCGCTTATTCGGACAAAGCTGAATTAAATAAAATGCTCTTAAAACTGGTTCATCTTTTATGGGAGCATAATATGACATTGGTAAGTGATTTTAAAATCGCGCTAAATCAAAACAATGAGTTTGTATATACTACTTCTGCCGAAAACGACAGAAACCGGTTCCTGGCTGATATTTATGGTTTGAAATCAACGGAAGATTTAGATAAAGATGGGAAAAACCCTTCCGATATTACTGCCAATGAAGTGGTTAAATTGATGGTAGAAAGATATAAAGTAGGTTCGTTAAAAGATGACTACGGCGATCCGATACCTCTTGACAACAAAGAAATACTTGCTATTATAAATATCCGCTATCCATTGGCTGCCATATCCTATATGAGTTATAAATCCGTTACGGTAGCATCTAATGTTGATAAAGAAACGGTAGCTGATATTTTAGAAAATGCATCCGATTTACAGGGGGTACAAATCGAAGAAGAAACTTTACGCAGATACAATGACAGCGTATATTTTGCCCAAATTATCGGCTATACAGGAAAAGCCAGCAAAGAAGAATTAGCAGAACTTAATAAACAAAATTCACAGTATGCCTTAAATGATATAGTCGGAAAATCCGGATTAGAGCAGGTAATGGAGTTGGAGCTGCAAGGGACTAAGGGTTCTCAAACGATGGTTTTGGATAGTAAAGGGCGGATTCTTGAAATAATGGAGGAAGAAACCGAAAATCCGATTGCGGGAAATGATATCTATCTGACCATAGAAAGGGATTTACAGGTCGGAGTTTATCAAGCGATAGAGAGCCAATTGGCTGGAATCCTTGCAAATAAAATCAAAAATAAGGATATTATTATTACGGAAAATATGGATTCTTCCAATATGGAAATTCCTGTTAAAACGGCATATTTTCAACTGATTAACAATAACCTGTTGTCTTTTCAAAAATTCGCTTTACCGGAAGCTTCTGAGATCGAACAACAAATTGATCATAAATTTATTGCCAGACAAGCAGCAGTGATAGAAAATATTAAAACAGAACTAACGACCAGAGAATTACCACACCAGCAGCTCAGTGAGGAGATGCAGGTATATATGCAATCGATTTATAAATATTTAACAGAAACAGGGATTTTAATAACGAATTCTATTAGTGAAAATGATTCCGTATATACAGCGTGGCTGGCCGGAACGATTAGTTTAAAGGAGTTTCTATATTATGGAATTTCTAATAACTGGGTAGATACGACTAAATTATCTGTAGATGAGAAATATACCAATATTGATGATGTGTATCAGTTTTTAGTGGAATATATCGGTAATAGCATGGCAGCTAATGTCAGATTTAATAAATATATTTATAAATATCTCATTCAGGATGGGACAGTAACCGGTAGAGAATTATGTCTAGCCTTATTTGAACAGGGAATTCTTCCCTGGGATGATAAAGCAGTCGCTGCTTTACGAGCGAATGGAAATAATTATGCGTATAATTTTTTTATGGAGAAGATTTCAAAGATTGAGATAACTCCCGCACAGTTAGCGCTGGACCCCTGTTCCGGGTTCTGTGTTGTGACGGATGTAAACAGTGGACAGGTTCTGGCTATGGTAAGCTATCCAAGCTATGATAATAATAAACTTTCGGGTACTGTGGATGCTGCCTATTACAGCCAGTTAATTGATGATTTATCCCTTCCGCTGTATAATAATGCAGCAAAGGTAAAAACAGCGCCAGGTTCTACCTTTAAGCCTTTATCAGCAATGATCGGTTTAGAGGAGGGCATTATTGGTGCACATACTACTATTACAGATACTGGTATATTCACTACAATTACCCCTAATATTAAGTGCTGGATTTATCCCGGTGCTCATGGAGCATTAAATGTAGTAGGGGCTTTGAGAGAGTCTTGTAATTACTTTTTTAATGAAATCGGTTATCGAATATCTACCGATTCTACCGGAAATTATAATGAAGATCTTGGCCTTTCTGTAATCCAAAAATATGCAAAAATGTTTGGATTAGACAGTACCGCCGGAATCGAAACAGAGGAAGCAAAACCAAATGTGACAACGAAGGCGCCGGTACCTTCTATGATTGGTCAGGGTTCTTACTCTTATACCAGCGTTCAGATTGCCAGATATATTACCACGATCGCCAATAAAGGAACGGTATATAACTTGAGTATTCTAAATAAATTGACCGATGTAAACGGAAATTTGTTAAAGGAATATAGTCCGACTGTTTCAAATACTTTAGATTTCAAGACAAGTACATGGAATTTGGTGCATCAAGGGATGAGAGAGGTAATTACGATGGGCAGTGTAAAAAGTATATTTAATGACTTGGAAGTACCTATTGCCGGTAAAACCGGTACTGCCCAGGAAAATAAATTGCGGGCAAACCATAGCTTATTTGTATCTTTTGGGCCTTTTGAGAACCCGGAAATCAGTGTGACTGTCCAGATTCCATACGGATATAGCTCAGCTAATGCTGCAGAAATTGCAGAAAATGTATATAATTTATATTATGGCTATCTATCGTTAGAAACGATTACTGAGAATGGAGCAGCAAATATTACAAATACCCAGGTCGGAGATTAGGGGGGAGAAAAGAGTGAATCAGTCAGTAATTATTAAAGGAAATAAAACCGGAATAACTGTGATATTAGATCAGGATCTTGCCTTTGAAACGCTTTTAACAGAAATTAAAGAAAAATTTAAAGAGTCCGCTGAATTTTTTAAAAATGCTAAAATGGCTATCTGTTTTGAGGGGCGTAAGCTGACGACGGAAGAAGAATATCGGATCTTAAAGGTCATTGAAGAAAATACTACTTTAAATATCGTTTGTGTTATCGATAAGGATGAGGAACGGGAACGCCGATTTGAAAACGCAGTCAATCAGAAAACAAATGGAGTAGAAGAGGATACCGGATTGTTCTATAAAGGAACTCTACGCAGCGGCCAATTGGTTGAATCGGCAGGAAGTATTATTATACTTGGCGATGTGAATCCCGGCGGAAAAGTGATTGCTAAAGGAAATATCATTGTTTTAGGAGCATTAAGAGGAACTGCGTATGCTGGAATTACAGGTAATATGAGTAAGTTTGTAGTGGCTCTTGAAATGAGTCCGATTCAGATCAGAATTGGGGATGTAATTGCCAGAAGTTCTGATCGGAAAAATCAAATAACAGATGAGGGACCGATGATTGCAATCGCAGAAAATGACAATATTTATATAGAACCGATAAATAGAACGGTCTTAGATGATATTAATTTTATTTAACGACTAGTATTATTTGGAATTTTCATGTAAAATTAGTAGAGAACACATATCTTTAGGAGGAAATTTAAAATGAGTGAAGTAATTGTAATTACATCTGGGAAAGGCGGGGTAGGTAAAACGACTACATCTGCAAATGTCGGCACAGGATTGGCAATGCTTAATAAAAAGGTAGTTTTAATTGATACCGATATCGGTTTACGTAATCTTGACGTTGTTATGGGTTTAGAAAATAGAATCGTATATAATCTGGTAGATGTGGTGGAAGGAAGCTGTAGAATAAAACAAGCTCTAATTAAAGATAAAAGATATCCTAACTTAAACTTACTGCCTTCTGCCCAAACCAGGGATAAAACCTCTGTTACTCCGGAACAAATGAAAAAATTAGTAGAAGAACTCAGGGAAGAATTTGATTACATAATCCTGGATTGCCCGGCAGGAATTGAGCAGGGCTTTAAAAATGCGATTGCCGGAGCGGACCGGGCACTTATTGTTACCACTCCGGAGGTATCTGCTATTCGTGACGCAGATCGTATTATAGGATTATTGGAAGCCAATGAAATTACCAGAACAGATTTGATTGTTAACCGTGTCAGAGTAGATTTGGTAAAAAGAGGCGATATGATGTCGACAGATGATGTCGTTGATATTCTGGCGATTAATCTGATTGGTATTGTACCAGATGATGAAAATATCGTTATTTCCACAAATCAGGGCGAACCGTTAGTAGGTTCTGAAGCTTTGGCAGGACAAGCTTATATGAATATTTGTAAGAGAATTATTGGAGAAGAGATACCGCTGCTGCAATTAGAGAATAATAATGGTTTCTTTGCAAAATTGTTTGGTATGTTCCGTACAAAAGCTTAGGAGGATAAATAGATGGGTTTATTTGATACATTATTTAAAAAGAAAAATTCTGGAGACATTGCAAAAGATCGACTGAAGCTGTTATTGGTTTCCGACAGGGCAAATTGTTCCCCTGAAATTATGGAAATGATTAAGAATGACATCATTAAAGTAATATCAAAATATATGGAACTTGATGAAGAAGGTCTGGATATTCAGATCACCCAGACCCAATCAGAAAATAACAATGGTACCGTACCAGCTATTTATGCCAATATTCCTATTAAAGATATGAAAAGCAGGAAATAATAAAGAAAAGGTGTGATTATGTTCAAAGAGCTTAAAATAAAAAATTTCAATTTTCTTTTATTGCTCAGCGTGTTGTCAGTATCTGTAGTTGGCATTTTAGTAATTCAAAGCGCCACGATTAATACGGGTGAGAATTTAGCCGGAAAACAAATGATGGGAATTATATTGGGAGTTATATTACTTCTTATTGCGGCTTTTTTTGATTACCATTATTTGATAAATCTGTCATGGCCTATTTATATTGTTTTGAATGCCCTGCTTATCGCCGTTATCTTTTTCGGAGACTCAAGTCACGGTGCTACCAGATGGATAGAACTCCCCGTTATAGGGACATTTCAGCCTTCTGAAATTGCTAAAATAGGATTAATTGTATTTTTTTCGATGTTTTTGAACTTTCTGAAGGACAGGATCAATAAGGTCTCTTCCTTATTGATTATTATTGGACTTTTGGCCATACCTGTCGGCTTTGTTCTGGCTCAGCCAAATTTGTCTACCAGTATTGTAATTATCGTTATGATATTCTGTATGCTTTTTGTCGCAGGGTTAAGTTACAAATGGATTTTTGGAACAGCTGCCGTGGTAATACCATCATTTTTGTTATTAATCTATATGGTCGCCCAGGGGAAGCAGACGTTTTTGTTAGGTTATCAGGTTCAACGGATTCTGTCATGGATAAGTCCTGCGGAGAACACCGCATCTTATTATCAGCAGGCGAATTCTATTATGGCAATTGGCTCCGGGATGCTTTGGGGAAAAGGCCTGAATAACACAGCCGTAGATTCAGTGAAAAATGGTAATTTTTTATCTGAATTTAAAACAGACTTTATATTTTCTGTTATAGGAGAAGAAATGGGATTTTTAGGCAGCCTGCTAGTGATCGGATTGTTGGCATTTATTATTTTTGAATGTTTTTTAACTGCTGCCAGAGCGAAAGATTTAACAGGAAGATTGATTTGTACCGGTGTTATGTCATTAATCGCTTTTCAAAGTTTTACTAATATTGCAGTAGTAACAGGAATATTTCCTAATACAGGTTTACCCCTTCCTTTTATTAGTTATGGGGTCACTTCACTAGTGAGTATGTATATAGGGATCGGATTAGTTCTTAATGTAGGGTTGTATGGTAAAAAATGATAAATAATTGGAGGGACATACTATGAATATTGGACTGATTGCTCATGACTCAAAAAAGAAATTAATGCAAAATTTTTGCATCGCTTATCGCGGAATTTTAAGTAAAAACCAGTTATTCGCGACAGGTACAACAGGAAGGCTGATTGAAGAAGTGACAAACCTGAATATTCATAAATATTTGGCAGGCCACTTAGGAGGAGAGCAGCAATTAGGCGCGCAGATCGAGCATAACCAGATGGATTTGGTGATTTTTTTGAGAGATCCGTTAACGCCAAAATCACATGAGCCGGATGTCAATAATGTGGTGAAGCTCTGCGATACCCACAATATTCCTCTAGCCACAAATCTGGCTACTGCTGAATTGTTAATTAAATCTTTGGATCGCGGTGATTTGGAATGGCGGGAGATATATAAATAATAGAGGAAAAAAACATGAGCAGATTAAGTTATCGAAGAAAGCGTCAAAAAAGACAGAAAATGATAAAAGGGGCGGCGGCTTTTCTGATTGCCGGTGTTGTGATTGCCGGTATTTATTGGGGGATAAGCGCCAGAACATTAGAGCAGCCGTATGATATGGAAAGCCGTATGTCAAAAATGGCTCTCACCGTGCAAGAAGAGCAATTACCTGCTTTTGCCGCTGATTTATGTGTGGTTTCAGACGAATCCGTTTTTCATGATACAAATCTAACCGCGCAAGCCGCAAGCATTTTTGGAGTTGATAGTAAAACTGTTTTATATAGCAATAACAGTTTTGAAAAATTATATCCTGCCAGTATGACAAAGATCATGACTATTTTAGTAGCATTAAAATATGGCAACCTGGATGGTTCTGTTACTGTTACAGACGGTTCTGTCATTACTGAATCGGGAGCTTCTGTGTGTGGAATAAAACCTGGTGATGTTTTAACTTTAGAGCAGCTTCTATATGGACTGATGATGCCCTCTGGCAATGATGCTGCTAATGCAATTGCCATTCACCTGGCCGGGAGCGTAGAAGCGTTTGCCGAAATGATGAATGAAGAGGCGAAATCATTAGGTGCGACGAGTACCCATTTTGTGAATCCTAATGGGTTACATAATGAAGACCATTATAGTACTGCTTATGATTTATATCTAATGTTTAATGAATTACTAAAATACGATAAATTTTTAGAAATAATTGGGGCTTTTTCCTATACTGCAGAATATAAAGATGCTAATGGAAATGCTCTTTCACAGACATGGACCAATAGCAATTGGTTTATGAATGGTGGTGCTGCGACTCCTGAAAATATCGCTGTTTTAGGCGGCAAAACCGGAACTACAAATGCTGCCGGCTATTGTTTGATTATGCTGAGTGAAGATGCTGCAGCAAAACGTTATATTTCCGTAATTATTAAGGCGGACAGCAGAAGCTCTTTGTATAAACAAATGACAAACTTATTATATAAAATTAATAATTAGTTATTGTGCTTTTTTTCAATTCATACTATAATTAAATAAGAGATTTGTATGGAAAGTTTTCATAAAAATCATCTATTTTAAGGAGGAGTTGGCTATGGTGCAGATTATCGCAGGCAGAAAAGGCAAGGGGAAAACAAAATATTTATTAGATAGGGCAAACGCTGCCATTAAGGAATCTGGTGGCTCCATTGTTTACTTAGATAAGAGCGGAAAACATATGTACGAATTAAATAACAAAATCCGTTTAATTAATGTTACAGAATATCCGGTTGACGGAGTAGATGCTTTTGTTGGTTTTATATCCGGTATTATTTCACAAGATCATGATTTAGAACAGATGTATTTGGACAGCTTTTTGAAATTGGCAGATTTGGAAGGTAAAGATATTACAAAAACGATCAAAACATTATATAAGATTGGAAAAAAATACAATATAACATTCATTATCAGTATTTCTTTAGATATAGATGAAATTTCTGAGGAAATTCGGGATTATGTAGTTATATCTTTATAATAGTAAATAAACACGCATTGCGTGTTATTTTATTCACAGATTGTTATTAACATGAAGAAAAGGGCTGGAAACAGCCCTTTTCTTATAACTTTTTGCATAAAAATGTCGTATTACACTTCGTCAGCTTCTCTGATACGGCCATATAGTGTGAATAAGTATAGACCAGCGATACCTATAACTGCGTAGATAATACGTGATAGTAACGTCATATCACCAAAAAGGACCTTAACTAGATTGAAGTCAAAGAATGCAATCAATCCCCAGATAACCGCACCTATTTGTGCCAGGGCAAGTGCTATATAATCAATACCTCTAATCATTAATAATTACCTCCTAATTTAATGATGGTATTAGTTTGTACTATAATTATAAAATTATGGTGGAAATAAATTACAATTCTCTTGAACTTTTACTTATTTCACCGTATAATATCATTTGTGGAGGTATCATGTATGGCAAAGAAAAGAAAAAAAAATCAAAAGATAATCCGTTATCCCAGAATTATTCATATTAATATAGGGATACTAATATTTATCTTTATTTTTATCTATATGGGATTAAATGTCTATACATACCTGACTAAAAATAGAATTCAAGTATATGAAGTTTTACAAGGTACGATTGTTGAAGATAAAGAACATACCGGTATTATTTTAAGAGAAGAAGAGTTAAAATATACAGAAAAAGCTGGTTATATCAGCTATTATATCCGTGAAGGTAAAAAGGCATCCATTGGTACTACAATTTATGCAATTGATGAAACTGGCAGAATGTCTGAGGTATTAGCAGCCAACCAGGAAGAAAATAACGCTATTTCCGCTGAAGATCTGGCAGAACTAAAAAAGCAGATTTCAGCTTTTAGTATTTCCTATTCCAATGAAAAATTTAGTGAAGTATACGAAGCAAAATATAATTTTGAGTCCGCTGCTTTAGAATATGCCGGCTTGAATAATCTGGAAAACCTGGAAGAGATTTTGAAAAGTCAAGGAATCACTTTTCAGCAGATCCGGGCAGATCGAGCAGGAATTGTGGCCTATACCACAGATGGACTGGAAGGACTGACAGCGGACGATATTTCTTCTGAAAGTTTTAATTTAGAAAATTATAAGAAAGAGTATTTAAATTCCCGGACTATGGTAGAATCAGGAGCATTGGCCTATCGGCTGGTCACGGATGAGCAGTGGTCGGTTGTATTTGAATTAACGGCAGAAGAAGCCGCTTCTTATCAGGAAACAACTGGTGTAACCGTGGATTTTCCGGATCAGAATTTATCTGCAGCGGCAAATTTCAGTATGTTTTCCGGCAGTGATGGTGGATATTATGGAAAACTAGACCTTAGTCGATATATGATTCAGTTCATTTCCGATCGATTTGTTAATTTTGAACTAGTGACAGATAATTTTAATGGACTAAAAATCCCCGTCTCTTCTATTGTTACGAAAGATTTCCAGATCGTACCGATAGAATATCT
>Ga0154000_1000556_pt1 | contig 10308 bp, 3 predicted proteins | sample TSNC084MetaG_FD_104674 | JGI IMG/M metagenome (GOLD analysis project Ga0154000, IMG submission 104674) | Attine ant fungus gardens microbial communities from North Carolina, USA - TSNC084 MetaG | ecosystem: Host-associated > Fungi > Mycelium > Unclassified | place: USA: North Carolina, Lumber... | reverse complement strand
GACTGCTGCAATCCGACCGTAGTAATTACAGTGTGGATTCCTCTGAATATCAGCAGATCAATGATCTGATTGCGATTGCCATTGAGAGAAAGCAGCAGCTATCCGAACCAGCCGTCATGTCGGTAAGTACAGAAGGTTTGGACGCCAATTTAGCCTCCGGAATTGGAGCGCTGCAAAACTATCAGCAGGCACTTAATGATTTGGAACGGGCGCAGGCACTTGGCTTGGATACAGCGAAGCAGGAGGAACAGTTAAAAAAATCATTTGAATTAATTACACAATTAGCCGAGTCAGAACCAGAAATCCTGGCGCAACTTCAATTTACCGGAACCACGCCAGAAGAACTGAATCAAACCTTAGCCAACCTGAATCCTCAGATACTGGCCCAACTCATTCCGGATACCACCTCAGAAGAGACACCTGCTCCAACGGTAACCGGCCAGGTTACCTACAGTGCCTCCTATGCCGAAATGCTGTCAAAGCCGGTGCCGCAGCGAAGAGGAATTGTAAACTATGTTGGAAACTTTTCCGGTATTAAAGTTCCCGCTATCCTTAAAATCTTAGGCTTTGCGAACGGCACCGCCCACGTCGGCGGCACCGCTCCCCACGTACGTACTGCTCACTGGGGCACTGCCCTCTCCTCCGGCGACTGGAGCCTCTCCCATGACGAAACCGCCCTCACCGGCGAGCTCGGCCAGGAGCTGGTCGTCCGTAACGGCCGCTACTTCACCGTCGGCGATACCGGCCCGGAGATGGCCCGCCTGCGCCGTGGTGACATTGTCTTCAATCACCGCCAGACAAAAGCTCTCCTTTCCAAAGGCTATGCCACCGGTCGGGGCCGGGCTTTCGCGAATGGCAGCGCTTATGCGGCAGGAACCTCCGGATCCAAAAATACAGGGGAGGAATTCAAGGAGCTCACCGACTGGATCGAAGTCCTCATTGAGGTTTTTCAGCGGAAAGTAAAGGACCTGGACCGCCTTGCCAACAATGTTTATCAGAAATATACCGACCAGAATCCGGTCCTGGATCAGATGGCATCGGACATCCACCGCTTCCTAAGCTCTGAGGAACAGCTCTATAACCGCTATATGCAGCAGGCCGGCTCGGTTGGTCTGAACCGTGATTATATCCAAAAGATCCAGAATGGTACCCTCGACATCGAGACCATCACGGATCAGGACCTGAAGGAAAAGATTACGGACTATGCTAAGTGGTATAAGCAGGCGCTGGATATACGGGACACCATGAATGATCTTAAAAAGCAGCTCCGTGATATTGCCGCCCAAAAGCTTGACAATATCGTGAACGACTTTAAACAGCTGCTGGATGTGAATCAATCCCTTGTGTCCTATCAGGAAAAATATATTTCATTGCTGGAAGAGTCCGGTAAACCGGTTGGGGAAGGCGACTATGCAATTTTACTTGGTCAGGAAGCCAATAACATCCGGTATCTGAATGCTGAGTTGAAGACCCTCACCGCGGAATACAATAAGCTGCTTGCTGCCGGCGAATTAGATTTTGACAATTGGAAGGAATGGCAGGCCACCCTTACCGATATTGAAACCAAAATCCTGGAATCGGAAATCGCCCTGGAGAAGTATAAGAAAGAAATCCGTACCGCCCGGTGGAGTGGCTTCACCAAATTTGTGGACAGTCTTGAGGATGGCAACAGTGCGTTAGGGGATATGCTGACCCTTTTAGGCGACAGTGGACTTCTGGATGAAAGCGGTATTTCAACCCGTGGTAAAACCTATTTAGGACTGATCTCCGAGCAATTAGTAAACAATAAGAAGCTGGCTGCCCAGTACAAGGCCGCCATTGCAACCCTTGGGCAAGAGTTGAAAAAAGGGACTATCACCCAGCAGGAGTATGATAAAGAACTGCTAAAATACCAGGAGCTGCAGCGCCAGGCCGCGATTGACACTAAGAAGGCCAAAGATGCCATCGTGGACTTTATCAAGGAAGCCATTGATAAAGAAACCGAGGCCTTTGAAAAGCTGATTAGTGTCAAGAAAGACGCCTTAAGGGTTCAAAAGCAGAACGACGATTACGCCAGGAAAGTCTCCGATAAGCAGAAGCAGATCAACGCGGTCAAATCACGTTTAGCCGGGCTTGAAGGAAATGACAGTGCCGCCGCTATTCAAGAGCGTAAGAAGCTGAATTCTGAGTTAAAGGGGCTCGAAGAAGAACTAGAGGACATCCAGAAAGACCGTCAGCTGGAGGTTTTGGAAAATACCTATGATGAGGCTTTGAAACTCTTTGAAGAACATCAGGACGAAATAAAAGAGCGGCTGGATAGTGATCTGGAGCTCCAGAATCAGGAAATCGCCAATATGCTTGTCACCACGAAGGATAGCTATAACGAGATCTATGATTATTTACAGAAACTCTCCGATAACTACAATGCTACTCTGACAGATAGTATTACCGCCCCTTGGGAATCTGGTACCAAAGCGGCCCATAATTACTATGAAGCCGTGAATAAACTGTCTGCGTCAACTGGTGTAGATACCAGTGCTGTCTCTTCTGCAAGTAAAAATGAATCGGATATCCGCGGCCTGTATCAATCGATTTTAGGCCGTGAAACAGATTCCTCCGGCCTTAATTACTGGCTGAGTAAGATGGATTCCGGTATGACTCTTAGCGAAGTCGAGTCTGGTATTCTGGGTTCCAGTGAGTATCAGGTGAAAGACCTATACCGATCATTGTTAGGCAGAACCGCCAGTGGCAGCGAAATCCAGTATTGGATCGACAAACTCAATAGCGGCATGTCTTTATCCCAGGTTTCCGACGCTTTCAAAGCCTCCCCTGAATACAAAACCCATGCAAATGCTTTTGTGAATGATTTATACAAGACTGTATTGGGCCGTACGGCAGGCTCCTCAGAGGTCAATTCCTGGGTACAAAGGATTTTGTCCGGTATGTCAAAGAAAGAGGTGGCGAAGGCATTCTATGGCTCTGCCGAATATCAGAATAAATATGCGGGTAAATCAAACCAGGAGTATGTCACCGCGCTCTATAAGTCAATGCTTAACCGCTCACCTGACTCCAGTGGACTGGATACCTACGTAAATATGCTGAATGCAGGAAAATCCCGGTCAGAAATAGCCAATATTATTTTAATGTCCAGAGAATTTACCGATCTTAGAGGGTATGCTAAGGGCGCGAAAAGAATTGCGCACGATCAGCTCGCCTATGTCGGTGAACAGGGCGTGGAAGCAATTATGACCGACAAAGGACTGGTTACATCACTCCCTGGCGGCGCTACTGTCTTCACGAATGGCCAGACGATGGAATTATGGGGAGCTTCTAAAGATCCCTCCGCCTGGATCGCGGACAACCTGGCAAAAGCGCTTCCGGCTTATTCCGCTCTCGCCGCCGACACCGCTGCTCCTCTGACCGTTCATATCGAAAGTATGATCGGTAATGTCGAGCATGTGGATAAGAACTCCCTGCCGGCATACGAAAAGTTATTAAAGGACAGTGCGGATTATACCATTGATCTGATCCGGGAAAATTATAGAAAACTCAACTAACCATTAAAAGAGCGGGGTTTTTTCCGCTCTTTTTCTAATAAAAGTAAAGGTGGTGTTTAAAAATGCCTATATTTGGGAAATTCACCTATGATGGAATATCATCGGAATCCTTTGGGAATCTCATACTTTGCACATTCGACTCCCAAACAGAAAGAAAAACACAGGCAAAAGAAACTTATAAAGGGGAAACGAATCCATGGAGAGATATACCGGCTTATTACGCGGATAAATATGCCGATCCGCTCACCGCTGCTCTCACGCTTGCCAAAGCCAATGGCGCTCCATTTAGCGGAGAAGAAGCAAGAAAAATCCGTTCCTGGCTCATCAGTCCAACGGGGTATCGTCTGCTGGAAATCGACGATGGAAAGGGATCCTATGACGATATTGAATTCTTTGCGAAATTTACCGCTTCCAGGGAAAGGGTGTACACCGGAAATACCGATGCCCTCTCCTTTGACCTGGAATGCAATGCCCCCTATGGACATACCAAAGAAAGGCAAGCAGCCTTTTCGCCAAACTCGACAATTACCATTAGGAACGATTCGGACGATACGGAACGTGACTGCTATCCGGTGATCCATATTACACCGGCAGCCACTGGTACGATCACAATTGTCAATGAGGCATTTCCCGGCGAAGTAATGCAGTTAAAAGTCTTATCACAAAATAACGTAGTGGTGGATAACCAACATAAGACCATTTCGGATGATCTTGACCTTTTTGATTTTGCGAATGATTTTAATTCCGATTTAAATTTCACTTGGATACGGTTGGTTCATGGCACGAATAAGATTACCGTAACAGGTGACTGCAGCGGTTATTTCAGCTACAGGTTTATAAGAATGGTAGGTATCGAGTGATGTTTATATTTCAAAAGGATCAAGCCAGGCCTAAAGATATTTACCTGGCAAGCCCTAATAACCAGATCATTGGATTATTAGACGGTGTCACTTCTGCAAGACTCACCCCAAGGTTTAACGATATTTGGGAACTAAATGTGGTTGTTGACCGGTATGCAGACGAAGTACCCAGCCAGCAGTATGACCACATCCTGCAGTATATGGAGCTTCATATCCTTGAAATTGGGTGGTTCCGTATTAATCAGCTTCCAAAAGAAACTTTTGAGAGTAACGGCAGAGTTTATAAGACATTTACCGCGCAAGGATATGAATGCGTCTTACAGGATGCGGATGTAACCCGCTTTTATGCTAACACTGGCGACGAACTGTCCTATGAATTTTTCCCTGAAAACACAATAACCATTGACGGAGGCGAAATTCCCATCCGTAACCTTCAGTTATATGTAACGGATGCTTCCGACGATCCGGCAGATGACAATTATTATGGCTATGGTATTCTAAACCTCTTAGAGCATTATTACTTTAAAAAATGGAAAATCGGTGCAGTGGACTTAGCATTGCAAAGTCTTCGGGGGCGTGTGATTTCCATTGACAGCCAAAACCTCTATGCCGCTTTAACGCAAGATATTGCCAAGGCATTTCAATGCGTTTTCGAGTTTGACAGGGAAAATTTTATTGTGAATGTAAGGGAGTTTAAGAACATTGGGAAATCCATTGGGATTCAGATGTCCTTTCGGAATCTAATCAATTCTTTAAATATTGATTCTTATTGTGACCCCTCCTACACACAATTCAGGGTTGCCGGTGGTAACGATAGTACCGTTATTAGTTATGTGAATTTTGGATCTCATGAAATAACGAACTTGTCTTATTACATGAGGCCTCCCTATGTGAATCCGATGACAATAGATAAGTACCATCAATATACGGAGTACCGGGAATCACAAAGAGAAGCCTATGCGAACCTGTCGAAAGAAGATAATGCCATTTTAGCAGAGATATCTGAGATAAAAAACCGAGTTCCAATGGATGCGGTAAAAACCTCCTGGGCTGCATACTCCCTTGAAGAGCTGCAAGAGGAACTGGCAAATTTTCAAATTACGCTCCAGGCTTTAATTAGTCTCGGCCAAAATGTAGAAGGACAAAAACAATACCAGACATACCTGTGTATCAAAGACGAAATAATTCCTGACATACAAGCTCAAATTACCGCTAAAGAGAATAATACCAGTGCCGATACGGGCAAATGGGAATTAAACTGGGATCTGTTTGGTATCGAAGAATTAAACACAAAAAGAAAAGGATATCATGCTCTTGTAAATGACTTAACGAGCAAGGGATATCATGTCCCATGGACACCTGGGAGTGAAAACATTTCGGAAGCAACTCATAATCTGCACTATCAGGACTATTTAAATTACAAGCTATATGTAGAACAAATTGACGCAAAATTAGTGGTTCTGAATGCACAAGTTGAAAGTTTAAATGCCCGGCGTAAACGAATCGAGCCTGAAATGAAAGAAATCAAAGACTCTGTTTCAATTACAAATCCTGATTTTGGCTTTACAGAAGCAGAATTGAACAAAATGGAAGCCCTCACTGTTAACACGGATTATTCAGACTCTTCCATTGCCGTACAGGATTATGGAGATATTGATGAATTAGTAGAATATGCATGGGATTTGTACAAGTCGGCCAAGGATGAGTTAGAATACCGGTCACAGCCACAATTAAATATCAGCTGTGAGGCCGAGAATTTATTCCGCCTTAAAGAATTCAAAAAGCCGGCCGATAAGCTTGAAATGGGCGACTTCCTCTTTATTGACTATGGGATTCCGGGGTATCAGATTTTAAGCAAGCAAAGAATTGTAGAATACACCCTTGAGCTTGTGGATATGTCTGACACCAGCTTTTCGCTTGGATTCTCCAATGTGTCCGTCGCATACGGTAAGGCCGATGATTACCGCTTCTTCTTTGAGGGTAACAGCGGCTCTGTCAGCAAAAACACGATAACGGGATCGTCCGCTAAAGCGGTTACCTCCATTGCCGCGAATGTTGCGATGAGTGTATTACAAGGATACCTTAGCGGTGGAAACGCACTTTTTCCCAATGGGTTAAGCGATGCGGACACCCAAAAACTCTTAGATGCGCTTTCGGGGTTAATCGATGGAAATTTATCTGTGAATGAACTGAAAGCAACGCTGGCCAAAATTGACACATTAGAAGCAAACAATGCCTTTATCAAATACCTGGAAGCATCGTTATTAGTGGCAGATAAGGGATATTTTAAGGAGTTAGCGGCAGAGACTGCCAGTATTAACAATTTATTGGCCGGAACGATTGGCGCCGAAGATGGTATGGTAATTAACCTGACGGCGAAAAATGTAAAAATAGAGGATGCTTATATCAAAGAACTGATTACTTCCCAAATAACGGTGGCGGATTTACTCTCTCATACGGTAAGCAGTAATATCATTAAGCTGATTTCATCCACAACCGGTGATCCCGCCATTGCTTTCAAGGATGGTACACAACAATTCTATGACGCGTCCGGTAACATTCGGATTCAAATTGGACAGGATGCCAATGGGCATTTTAACTTTATTGTACGCGGCGAGGACGGCACTACGGCCCTCTTTGACGAAAATGGTGTCACGTCCCATGCCATCGCGGATGGTTTGATCGTGAATGATATGATTCAATCTTCTACGCTCTCAAAGGATAAGCTGAATTTTCCTATTGTCGAAGCAAATGCGTATGGGGGCGTCAATATCACGCAGATTTATGATGGTTCCGGCGGATTATGGGGCGTTGAGATGACGGAATTTAAAGAATCCGCTTTAGAAACGATGAGTGGGATATCTTCCTCTGTCAATGCCGTCAGCCAATCGATTACAAATAAGGTCTGGCAGACGGATATAGACAGTGCGTCCGGAATATTAAGCAACAGGATTTCGGAAGTGGAACAAACCGCACAAGGGATTATAAGTACTGTCTCGGATGTATCGAATGATTTATCTACTGCTAAATCCTCCATCACGCAGCTCTCCGACTCTATTGCTTTAATCCTCGATGACGGCTCCGACGTTACCGGAATAACCCTGACAAACGGCATGATTGATGTTATGAGCAAAAAATTGACGATTATGAGTCCTGATGGGAATCATGTCGTCATTGAGGACGGTCAATTATCATCGGATGCAATTAAATCAAAAAAATACGAATACACATCGGGATACTATTCAGATACCGGCACATTTTTAGATCTTGATACCGGTGCAATTAGAAGCAAAAATTTCGCTATTGATTCTTTGGGGAATGCTTATTTTAAAGGAAAAATAGAAGCCGATTCTGGAATGATTGGCGGTTGGAACATTGATCCAAATAGTGAAGGGGGGGGGATCTTCTATTATTCAGAAAATAATAATGGAATAATGTTGTCTGCTCTTAATAGAGATGGTTATACTACGCGATTTACTGCTAAAGACCCATTAACCAATCATTATACAGAGGAATTTTATTGCTCATTAGGGGTTACGGGACTTTATGTAAGTTACTATGATGTAGAGGAAAACATTGAAAAAAGTTTTGAGCTGTGTGCATGTTCTGGTAAATTTGAGGGAGAGATGACATTTAAAGACGAAGTTATATCTACAACTGCCAATTCCTTCAGAATGGTAAATGGTAATTATGCTGCACTTTGGAGAAATGACGGAACTAGTCTCGATTTGTTACTTACTAATGCTGGCAATCAATATGGAGGGTGGAATTCATTCAGGCCTCTTTCAGTAAACCTATCTACAGGCATATGCAACATCAACGGAGTGGCTAGTGGATGTTTGCCTCTTACTGGCGGGACTCTGAGTGGTAGTATAACTTTTAATAATTATGCTAGTGGTCTTGTATTCCCCATTTCAACAGGGAAGATACATGTTACCACTCAAAGCACTGGTGGTTCATTTAATATTGCGTATATAGCTACCGGCTCTTCTTCATGGACGGCCACTCTTCTTCATGCAAACACCTCTGGTATTTGTACGGTAAACGGTTGTCTCCCTCTTACTGGTGGAACTTTGACTGGAAAGCTCAACCTGCCCTATAATGTATGGTTAACATTTGGCGGCACGGCGCATATCAGCACAAATACGAATCAAGCACTATACTTTGCTGCATCCGGGGAATCTGCTTATGAAGTCTTTTTAGGGGTCAGAAACAATATGTGGACATTGTGCCCTGCAACCAATAATAACATCGCCCTTGGGACAGGCAGTTACCGCTGGAGTCAATTGTTTGCGACGACATCTACCATCAACACCTCGGACCGCAATGAAAAAAATTCCATTGAGACCTTAGATACAGACCTTTGGAAAAAATTCATAATGGGATTAAACACGGTTTCGTATAAACTCAATGAGGGAACATCCGGAAGAACCCACCATGGCTTAATTGCCCAGGACGTAGAAGCACTGCTAAAAGATATAGGGGTTAACCCCGACCATTTTGCCGGATTTATTAAATATAAGAAAGAAAAACCAGTCAAAAAAACCACCCAACATACCAATCAAGATGGGATAATTGAAGAAACAGAGGTTGAAGAATCCGAAACAATCTTCGATGAAAACGGGAATCCTGAATATGGATACGGCCTGCGGTACGAGGAATTTATTTCGTCTATGATTTGCGTAATCCAAAGCCAGCAGAAAGACATTGAACAACTAAAAGAAACTGTAAAAGCATTCGAGGGCCACTAATCTGGCTCTCTTCTAAATTAGGAGAAAAAGGAGTATTTAAAAAATGAAGACAACATTTATGAACGCGGAACTGATTGCAATTATGAAGAAACTGAATGATTTTTCCACAAGTGACACAAAATTCCCTGGAGGGTTTCTTTGGAAAATGAAACTGAACAAGAAAGCCATCGCCGATATATTAGCCGTCTATGAGGAGTGTGAGAAAGAGCTGCTTGAGAAATACGCGGACGATTCCAGATCCTACGAACGGTCTGTTCTGGATGAGAATGGAAATCAAACAGAACAGAAAGAGCGCATTATCCGGCCAGAATACTTAGCGGCCTGGCAAAAGGATATGGGCGAGGTTCAATTCCAAAAAACTGAGGTGGAAATTAAAAACGTTTCACCTGAATCGATTGCAGACCTGGCACTCAGCCCTTCCGAATGGAGCGCAATCGAATTCATGATCGAAGAAGAATAAAAGACAGGAAGGAAACCCTTTATGGTTACAGCAAATAAGCTAATTAGTAAAACGGAAAAATACATTGGATATCTTGAAAAGAAAAATGGGGATGAAAAATATCTCACCTTTGACGCGGATGTCTTCCGGCAAAACCCAGGATCGGCCAATTATACTTGCTTTGGCAAATGGTACGGCACACTCACCGGAGTTGGAAACCCGAACGCGTGGTGTGCCTTTTTTGTTAGTAGGATTATGTATGAGGCTTGTGATGAGGACTTAAGTAAGACCAGAGAAATGTTATGCGGGGGCTTGTTTAGTTATACCCCCGCCGGTGCGTCCCAGTTCCAAAATAAGGGACAGTGGTACACCAGGGATCCACAGGCAGGAGATATTATTTTCTTCCAAAACACGCAAAGAATCTGTCATGTTGGTATTGTTTATAAGGTAGATTCGTCTTATGTCTACACAATTGAAGGGAATACGTCCGGCGGATCCGAAGTCATTGCAAATGGCGGCGGGGTGCATAAGAAAAGCTATTTAAGGACGAACAGCAGAATCACCGGGTATGGCCGGCCAACGTATGACACGGAACCAAAGGAAATAACCGAAGCTGCGGATACGGAAGTTAAAGCCGTCCTTTCATCCGAAGAGACCGAAGTGAAAAATTATCAGGATTGGTTGAACCGCTATTTATCAAACAGCAAATTCCGCCTTTCTGT
>Ga0154000_1000555_pt1 | contig 10312 bp, 8 predicted proteins | sample TSNC084MetaG_FD_104674 | JGI IMG/M metagenome (GOLD analysis project Ga0154000, IMG submission 104674) | Attine ant fungus gardens microbial communities from North Carolina, USA - TSNC084 MetaG | ecosystem: Host-associated > Fungi > Mycelium > Unclassified | place: USA: North Carolina, Lumber... | reverse complement strand
CAATCTTCCTATTATCTTATCCAACAAAGTTGTCTGTCCAATACCGACAGAACGAAAAGGATTGTCTGTGTTAAAGATATAATATGCACAACCATAACTCAACATCTCATATAGTCGTTTCAACAAATTTGTTGCCTCTTTGCCCTCAACTCCCTCGGGTGGAATGCTTTCTAACTCCTTAATAAAATTTTTTACATGAAATCTCCATTTAGGTCTTTCTTTTTTGTGGACAAAACTATTCGGTGCAAAATAATATTGATTATAGGCGAAATCGATAAATTGTTCGATCTGCGGCTTTAATTCTGTAATATCACTTTTTTTGTTCTGATCCCTATTGACTTTTCCTATCCGTTTATACGCATGAATATCCGTTACCATCTCATCAATATCTTTATCTTCACGCATTTTTTTAGGGATAGATTTATACATTTCGGATATTAACAGTCTTAAATCTTCCTCCGTATATTGTTTTAGTAATTCTTTCACTTGTGGTAAAAGCATTGTAAAATCTCCTCCTTATAATTCAAATGCTACTTTCTGTTTTGTTCAATCCACCAAATGGCATAATCTACCAGTCCCCTCTGCTTCATGCATTTCACAAGTGCATTACCCATATATGTTACCCATTTTCTTTCTCCGTTAACAAACATTGCGCTGCTAGCTTTGACGGTATGTTTGGAAGGATACTTTGCCTTTGCATCTGCCAGGTGAATCGATACCAAATATATTTTCTAAATCATGCTTTTCTGTCAAATGCGCTGCATATTTTCCAACTGCAGTAACAGAGCGGGCGGGATGATCGCTTCTATATGCTTCCGGCCAGTTACGAAATGTCTCTGCGATGATTCCCATTGTATTTGTTGGCGTTATGTCTTTATCATATGCCGGCCAGTTATCACGGATTACCTGCCACCACTCTTCCGGCTCTTCCCAATGGACACCTTCCGTCGGATCTAAGTTCTTCCATGACTGGGTTGGCATCATCAGGGTTCCTGCCTTACCTATAGCTTCCAGTAATGCTTCAATCACAATTTGAGCACCGCCACATACGAATCCCATATTTCCAAGTGAAGCATGAACCATGATAGTATCACCTTCATGTATTTCAAGTTGACTTAGACTTGCAACAATATCTGCTTTTAATACTAACTTTCTTTCTTCTCTTTTTATCATTTCCGAATACCTCTACATATCAGCATTACTTTTATACTGTAGCTTAAAGAGAAAGAGCAGTTATCTGCCCCTGTGTTTCTCTTTCTTTTTCTGTTGTTTCAAGTCGAACTGACGTGTTTTTTCATCTTCACGCTGTTTGCGAGAACGCATCTTCCGCTCCAACTTTCCTTGTTCTTGTTGTCGTTTTAATGCCTGCTGTGATTTTGTTCCCATTCCCACATTTTGAAGCTGCTTCCTAACTTTTCTTTGTAGACGTTTAGGATTTATACGTTCCTCTAATTCCACTTCAGAATCAACAGATGGACTAAAGCGAAGTTTATCATAATTTTCAAGAATAAATTGATTAACTTCATAATCTTTAGGTTCTGCCCCGAATGAGACTTTGCAAACTGACAATGTCCCTTCTTCTACTCGTTCAAAAATACCAATCCAGAACGGTTCTTCGAAAAACACCAGTAGCCTTCCAGTTACTTTATTCATTACAATCCTTCCTTTAAGATTTTAATGAACAAAGAATGGACAACCAAGGAGGCAGGTTACTGACAGCATATTTGCTGCATCCGGACTACCTACCGGATCGTGTTTTTATCTTTGTATAATTCAGTATAGCATATAATTTTTATTTTTCAATTATCTAATGTCAAAATATCAATTTTAGCGCTTCTTAATGACTATGACCCCTATATAACACATAGTCCTGCATTTCCTTTATGAAACCAGCATTTTTTAATGCTGGGGCTGCTTCACTTGGATATTGTTTTACCATTAAGCGCTTTAGCTCCGGAAATATATGACGATTTTCATAAGCATCATGAAAATTACGCAGGATTTCAGGCAACGATGAGACATCAAAAATGCGGAGCGTTTTACCCTTTCGCTCAAATACGGCTACAGGAACTCCGGAATGTAAACATACTGCACTGCCAGACACATTTACAAATGATCTGTCCGGCATATGAGGCAGGCTTTTCCCCCAGGGCTGTGCCGGATCTGATGCCGAAAGCCAGATTATCCGCTTTTCCGGCTGTTCCAGTATCCGCATTGTTTTTGAAAAATCCTTTTCTCTGATAAACTGCATACCGGAAAATCCTTCGATAAAGTAACCCCGCCTGACACGTCTGGTATATTCCCATATCCGCAGGGTCTCAAGTGCTGTTGCCCACGGCAGGCTTTGTATGGTTTCACGGCAGAGCAATACTGTCCGTTCAAATTCGGATTCCAACGACTGTTCAATTGTCCGAGGTATCAGCGGACGTACCAAATCCCATCGGCCGGTGGACAAAATCTTTACCCGTGCATTCACTCTCTGCCTGACAGCTGCATTTTTTAGCTTTTTCATATTTAAAATCTGACGTACCGGACTCAGGCTATTAGAATATACAAGCCCTTTTTCCACAAGACTTAACAATGTGTCATATACTGAAACCACGCCGGGAATTTTAGAAAGCATCTGGATAAAGCTTGCGCCCCGCTTTTGAAGGGCATCGTATATTATTTTTTCACTATCTTCCAAACTGATCCCTAGAACACTTATGTCAGCATTCCAATCAATATCTTCATATCGATGAAAAGTAAGACCTGCTTCCGATGAGAGACGCCAAAAGAAATCACCCTGACCAAGCAATTTATCCAATAATTCCGGGCGGTAATTTCTTACCCGTCCCGGCAGCAATACGCTTTCCCATAGAGCAGTCGGATAGGATTGATCGCGCAGTATATGAAGAACACCTGCAAGCTGTTCCGTAGACGGTGCCATCATATGGATACGATTTGCCATCAGAGCGGCATAACGTTCGGGTGGCAGCGTCTTAATCTGGCTACGCCGGTTCTTCACTGTTTCCCGCTGTGCCCGTCCATACAGTTTGGCGTGAAAGTAAATGCCTTCGCCCGCCACTGCATTTCCTTGCTGACACAATGAATTTAAGACAGCTTGAGTCTCTTCCTTTGTCCAAATATATCGATTTTTAATCTGTTCAGACGACTGCGCACCACGATAACGCAATACTCTCCGAACAATACGGTTTCTTGCCTCCTGATCCCCAGCTATCAACGCAGCACTATATTCTTCTGACTGTTCAGCGGCAATCCATAGTCCCGGTTCAATATATTTCACTTGCCCACGCTTTATAAGCATCTCAAGCCAATCAATCGGGACATCTAATTCCCCTGCTGCCAGATCTCCCTCTATCATCAGTAATGAATGTAACTGTTTTTCATCTTCTGGCAATCGCCTTCGTTCTGATACTTTTTCCAGCTGCTCCGGTTCCGGTTTTATCATTTCTATTTGCTTTAATGCTTCCTCAGAGGCTTTGTGTATCCCGGAAGGTGTTGGCGAATAATCATACATATTATCTGCTTCTACCTGCCACTGCAGCGGCAGGTACATAGGAGATAAGGTTTCGACATAAAGCTCGCACACTTGAATAGAACCTGTTTGAATAGCATTTAGTACAAACTCTAGACCATCTAAATCCCATTGTTCTTCAAGACACTCTCGTCTTGTCTCTCTGATTATCGGATGTTTTTCATATTTTACTATTGATTCCAGCATTTGCGAACTCCGCAAACACTGAACCCATAATGGCTGCCGCCCTGTCGTCCGAACCCCCATCATCAGCGCACGCGCCGCATTATAACGAAATGTCATATTAAACAACGGCGTTACCGACAGCAATGCTTCCAGTAATGGTCTGGCCTTTTCTGGTTCAAGTCCCTGAAGCAGACCCTCTGGCAGCTTATCTCCCCCATAAGAATAAACTAAAAATCCACTTTCTTCATTCACACAGCCAATATCCGTATTAGTCAGGCGCCTGGCTGCTTCTTGTACGAGAATCGCCAGAGGTGCATTGACCTGACGTCCAAACATAGAATGCACGGCCATCTGGTAATCACCTGATTCACTGAGAAAATGTTCAATGATGATTGTTTGATCATTGGGCAAAACTCCCGTTGCACTTATCTGCCTCTTTAAAAAATCTTCGGCATTTGATGCGGCTGCCTCATCGAGACCCAATCTCTCTAATTCCTGAAGTAAATAACCGTTCTCATGTGCACTTCCAAGTTTATTAAGGATTTTACCAAATTCAAGACCCGTCTGTAATCCCCTTCCCTTCAGCTCGCCTTTCCAGAAGGGCAGTTTAGCACCCTCTGTAGTTGACTGTTTTACGATGACGGTATCTCTTTCCTGTTTGACAATCTGCCAAGCGAAAGTACCAAGTAAGAATTTATCACCCAACCGGCTCTCATATACAAATTCCTCGTCTAATTCTCCAAGCTTCACGCCACCTTCTGTTTTCACAGTATACATCCCCTTATCAGGGATAGTCCCGCCAGCCGATATAGCCAACATACGGCTATAGCCATCTCCTTCCACACGGTCATGGATACGGTCGTATAAAATTCTTGGCCGGACAGGGATATCGAGTTCATGTTCAAAATCGCCTGCCAACATACCCAGCACATCACGGACATCTGCCAAAGTCACTTCACGAAAGGGATATGCCCGGGGCAGAATCTCCATAACCTCAGACAGATGATATTCCCTGCCGACAGCCATGGAAACAAGATGTTGGGCGAGCACGTCAAAGCATAATCTTGGTGGATTCGAATGCTCTATGCCGCCATTACGCGCCACTTCGGCAGTCATTCCGCAATATAGTCCTTCTGACGCAGTCCGCGGAAACATATACATGACACTGGTACGGTTTGGATTATGTCCCGCCCGGCCCAGCCGCTGCATCGTACTGGAAATGGTTCGCGGGCAGCCAATCTGAAAAACCTGATCAATTTCACCCACATCAATGCCTAATTCCATCGAAGATGTGGTGCATAAAACCCTCAAACTGCCTTCACGCAACGCATTTTCCTCTTCAAAACGTCGTTCCTTCGATAAACTGCCGTGGTGTGTCCTGGCGAAGTCCTCGCCAGCCACCTGATTGATGTAGTAAGCTAATTTTTCCGCATACATTCGCCCTTCTACAAAAACAATCACACTGCGGGCTTTTTTACAATGGGCATAGACTGTATTGGCCAATTCCCGCCAGATCGGATCTCTCATCTTAACCCGGGTATCGGATAAGGGACTTAACACCTGCAGCCGGATATTCTTTTTCATTTTAGGAACTGCTAAAGTAACCGGGTCAGGTGAAAGGTATTTGGCAGCCGTATCTAGAGGTTCAATGGTTGCCGAAAGACCGATACGCTGCAAAGGTTTCTCGCAAAGCTTGTCCAGACGGGCTATTGTCAGCATCAGATGGGCTCCGCGTTTTGAATCGATGAGGGCATGCAGCTCATCAATAATAATTGCCCCCGCTGTACGCAGTATTGATTTTCCCGACGCGCTGGTTATCATAAGGTATAGGGATTCTGGTGTTGTAATGAGTATATGCGGCGGAGATTTAATCATCTTTCGCCTTTCATTCTGAGGCGTATCCCCGGTGCGGATTGCAATATTTAAATCTGATGAATTTCCGGCCTCTTCTTCAGAAATTCCTTCTAAGGGCCGGCGCAGATTTTCCTTGATATCCCCCGCCAGAGATTTAAGGGGCGATACATAGATTAATTGCAGTTCCTGATTCAATATCCCTTCCCTTGCCTGTTCCTTTAACTTATCTATGAACACCAAAAAAGCCGATAATGTTTTTCCTGTTCCGGTAGGTGCCGATACAAGTGTATGCTCACCGGCGGCAATAGCCGGCCATGCGGCCTCCTGAACCGCCGTCGGTGTCACCAGTGAATGAGTAAACCAGTCGGCGGTGTACTGATTGAAAATATTGAGTGAAGACATTAGCGGCTCCTTTTTCTTCTTCTATTCGTTCAAAAACATTCTAATACAACAGCAGCAGCTTTTTTCCATATGGGGTGGTATAATTCTTCTAAGGCCTTTGCCGACTCCGGTTGGAGATATGTGCAATATTCTTCTATTTGCTTCATTGGGATACGGCCGCCAAACAGCGAACAATTAGTTATTTCCGTCAACGTAAGTTTCTCTCCACTTGCCAGCTTTGCTAAATCAAAAGCACCTTTTGAGCTAGGTGCTATCATGTCATTTACCACCTGTTCATCCTGTCCGCAAGGAGGAATCGAAGCCAACAAAACAGCTGCCTTTACATGCCCTGGATTTTCACCAATCAATTTCTGGACAATCCCGCCGCCCATAGAATGACCAGGTACGATGGCATCGCCTTGGAATGGTGCGAGAACCTGCAAAACATCCTGTACATAATCATCCAATGAAAAGCTGTCAAGTTCCTCTCGCCCTTCACTGTTATAATGTCCGCGTAGACTCATGGCATAACAATCATATCCTTTTATGGAAAAATAATCCATGAAATTTCCCCATGCCCATGCACCGTGGCAGACCCCATGCACAAAACTTTCATAATAGGTTGATTTTAACATACCCACAGACAATATTCAACAAAATCATAAACCAAGCAGACGACACTTCACACATTTTTATGGGAAGTGCCATCTGCTTTTAATGACTTTACTTTTCTAACTGTTATTTTATCATCTGATTCAAGATTCCCACAGAGCAGCGGCGAGTTAATATCATAACGTTTAACACTTTCCTTTACTTTTACATCATTAAAATTAGCATAACAATATTTACAGCCATTTTTGCACGTATTATACGTTCCAACCTCAGCGCTTTCAATGCACCCGCATTCCTTTCTCTGATTTTTATCTTTTCCGGCTTTCAACTTATAACCAATGATTTTCTCGATCAATTCTTTATCTATACAGCTGCCGTGTTTTATTCCTATATTTTGTAAATCGATTTGTTCCGCACATGTTTCAATCACTAACTGATTGCTCCTGGCGATTTGACTTAAGGCTTTTGCAAACTCCATTGTTTCTGTATTACTCATTTGTTTTATATTTAACCCATCTGTATTCCTTTGTGTTTTTGCATATAAATCTACAAAGCTTATCACTACTTTTCTGGTATAACCCTTTAAATTACCGGCTATTTCTTCAAATGCTTTCAGGTGATATTCCAGAACGTACCTTTGATTTAATAAAATCGGGTCATACCGCCATATAACTCTCTCACTTCCTATTTTTTCAGACAACTTCTGAAATGTTGGTATTAACGTCTCTCTTTTACTTGGTAAATTTGGTTCAATGTCCTTCCCATAGCCGGTAAGCGTAAATTGAAAATAGTATTTATAAGCTCGTAATTTATCAAGCCAGTCAAGCATATTAGCGGGGTTCTTAGTCCAAAAAACAATACAGTCTACGATTTCCGGGGATAAGTCTATTTTACTAATCTGATGTGCATTCATCGGATTTCTGACATATAAAAATCCCTCTTTTATTCTGTTGTAAAACCAATCTGAGTAATAATTTGGCAGGTCTGTTCTTCTGCTTGCGCTTAGTATCATACTTTCTCCCTTACTGAATACACATCATGTTCTTATTAATCAAAGAAATGGCATGATTGCCACGCATCAAATAAGGTCTCTATTGGCATCAATCATTTCCTGTACATTTTCACGATTAATTTCACCTTCCATCGGTCCAAAAGCCGCAGCATTTAGCGCCCCGGCAGCAGCCGCCATTTGCGCTGTTTCTTTGAGAGACTTTCCTTCTAACAGACCACAGATAGAGGCACCGTCAAAGCTATCTCCGGCACCTGTTGCATCTTTTTGCTCTATCGGATAGACGCCCATATGTAAAGTCTCTGTTCTTGAATAGACGATGCAGCCTTTCAAGCCATTTTCCAGAACCAGTATTTCCAGATTTTTGTTTTCAAAACTTGCTTTTACCGCTTCTTCAACTGTATTTTTTCCTGTAATACTCAAAAGCTCCTCTACGCCTGGCAAAAAAATATTAGTGTACTTTATAACTTCGTTTACAATTTCAAACACGGATTCGTCCATCAATAATTCTTTGCGGATATTCGGATCAAAAGATACTTTTGCGCCTTTGCTTATCGCCAGTTTCATGGTTTTTAGAATTTCTTCGGCAAATTCTTTTTTCGCCATTAAAGAACAACCCATGATATGAAAATACTTAATCCCCTCGAATACTTCTTCTGATGGCATCTTAGCTTCTACCGCCGGCGTATTTCCCATATGGTAAATAAATTCCTGGAGCCCTCCGAATAATAAGTTACAAAAGCAACTCCGGTTGAACAATCTTTACTTTCAAATACCTGACTTACATTGACACCATCTTTTTTCATTCTATCTAAAAGATTTTTTCCAAAGTCATCTTTTCCGACGCTGCCAATAATGCCGGCCTGATGACCTATCCGTGCTACAGTGTCAATAAAAATCGCAGGTGCTCCGCTTGGGAACGGTCCTTTGAATATCCCCGGTTGATATAACGGAACATCATTCTCCACCCTCATAATCTCAACAATCATTTCACCCATTGTCCAGACATCTACCATTATTTACCTCCCCATGATAAGTTTCACAATATATTCACTTTTAAAATACATTCTTTGTCAATAAAGTTCTATTTAAACAATTTTCCCTGCAATAAAAATACTTGTTGGACCATCTGAAACACCAATAAAATGAATCACTTTTTTCTTCCACCATTTTATAATGATCCATAGTAAGATTCCTACTATAAATAATGCTCCTATTATCCCTATCATAGTCTTACACGTTTTCCCACTTATGAATACTCCTTTGCAAATTCCCGTTTATTATTGAATTTTCTGCTAACTTTATAGGTCTAAGGGCCTACGGCAATGAAATAACCCTTTTTCGAACCTTCTCTATCACGCTTCGAATGGTTAGATATGTCACCGGCCTGTTTTTCCTATCGCCTTCATAGGTCTTATAACTTTTAAAAAGTCTCCCCATATTTATTCTTCCGGTTCTCCCCCACTCCCTTAATATAGGAAAACTCATCCAAGGTAAGAGGAAGCACACGGCACATTTCGATCAAAGTACTATCGGGGAAAATCACATATGGCGGATAACCTTCCCGTAATGCAAGTTCCTTTCTTTCTTCCTGATATTCTCGAAATTCATCATAACCAAAATATTCTTTGAGTGCTTTATATATTTTTTGAATCATCTGTACTCCTTTACCCGTTACTTGCTACTTTTGGTGATATTATCTCCATTACGCCTGCTCATGCACTCTGTCTGCCATAAATTTATCCCTATGCAAATCAAAAAACTCAAAATATGCACGCACATTTTTCAATTCTATCCACTGCTTAATATCGACCGGATCCTCATCCAGAATATACAATCCATTCTCTTCTATTTTCTCGGCAAAGTAATGAAATGCGCTCTCGCCATTTGAATATTCCCTTATATTATCCATGATTCTGCCTCTTACAAACTTCGACTGTGTTTTACTTTTTACGGCATTTGCCTTTTTCAGTTGTTCATAATCTGTCATAGAACGCATTTGGAAACCGGAGTATTTCGTATCCAAATAATCTTCAAACATCTCTTCCCTCTTCATATCGATGCCATCGTTTATGTTCCGGATGTTCAACATATAATCAAACACATCATCACTCGTTATGATTCTGCTGTTTTCTGGGATTTTCCGGGCATTCACTTCACAGAATTCAAGATAGCTTGAATAAAAGCTGGACTTATTAAAATTCGAATCTCTTTTTATATTAAGCTTTTCTGCAATCACATTCATAGCGGTTGTCTTGCCTGAACCATTTCCACCATACAAAATAGTAATCGGTTCAAAATCAATCCTCTCAAATCTATTTCTGGACAAAATTAAAAACGGATAAAAAGAATCGTAACAAGTTCTTCTTATTTCAGCAATAAAAATACTCTCTGCTTCATCATCTGGAAATTTGACTGTGTTCAAATACAACATACCAACGACCTTCTTCTCTTTTAATTGTATTGTCCAATTCATTTATTCTACCATAAAATATGCTTATTTGCTATCACAAAAAGGTTATCTCAGTTTTGAATGGTAAATTAATTTATTTATAGACGACATCCAGCAAAAATTTATTTTGGGAGGATATCCACAGCACCCTTCATTTTTTAGAAGGTTATCCACATTTATAGGGTGTGTTTCTTCCACTTTTGATTTTTTGTGGATTGTTTTTTATTTTTTTAAATTTATCTTTTCATTTACCACTTCCTTTGTTATAATTATCTTCAAGAGACACTTATTGATGTGCGTT
>Ga0154000_1000554_pt1 | contig 10314 bp, 16 predicted proteins | sample TSNC084MetaG_FD_104674 | JGI IMG/M metagenome (GOLD analysis project Ga0154000, IMG submission 104674) | Attine ant fungus gardens microbial communities from North Carolina, USA - TSNC084 MetaG | ecosystem: Host-associated > Fungi > Mycelium > Unclassified | place: USA: North Carolina, Lumber... | reverse complement strand
TTGTTCTTCTTTTCATACTATCTGGTCAATATTCACAAGCATTAGACGAACTGGAATTGTAAGTTTTCGGACAAAACAGGTAAAAATACTCTGATAATCATAAAGATATCTTCCTTCGTTTCCTTACCAAGATAACCCTGTTCTCCACATATATGCTGGGCTTTTGTGTCTGTACCTCGCACAAAGATTGAAGGGTGAATGCACTAAGATTGTTCTTCGTCTACACTAATTTACACCTTTTAGAATCTCAGGTACCGGATAATTCTTACCTACGAGATGCACAATCACATTTCGGTCGGGCGAAGTCTATTGATCCATCTAATGCAGTAGCAGAAGCTTTCCTGGAGAAAGTAATTACATCTCCTGTTGGTCTGATTGACAATGAAAACTAACAGTTCTTTAGATAAACGGGCTGCAGAAGCGGAAAGATGAAGCAGTTGACTCCGAAAACGAAGGCGGGCAGGCTGATAATCTCAGTCTCCGACAAAAACGCTTGAGAACATCCATATCGCCAACATGAAATGATATCATTCTGAATCTGAATCTGAGTCCGAATCCAAGTTCAAAGTTGGCATCTCCTCGTCCTCGTCCTCGTCCCCGTCCCCGACTAGAATAGGAGTTGAGTTTGAGGGTCCAGACTGCTGAGCTCTCGATGGGAACTGTGAAAATTGTAATATAGGAGCTTCTATAGCAGATGGTTGATATGGCATCAACTGTTCTCTATCCACCTGAGCATCTATGGGAATGGGCTTAGGAGATGATATGGCCTTTTCTTTTATTTTAGGCTGTGATTGTGTTGCCGATACCAGCTCTTGTCGTACTACAGGTGGAGTAGTTTCCGAAGGGTTCGAGGGATAGGAAGATGTATGTATCATGGGTTCCTCGGGTGGTTGGGGTGTAGAATTATCCATCTCGATGTCCAGATGCTGCTGTATCTCGGTTTGGTTTGTGTATAATCCAAGGGATTGACGTAACCCTGCTTCCTCGTGTGACTCCTCACTGTAGATGAGGGAGATGTTCTCAGCAAGAGGCATCGACCTCATGAGAGGTGGCAAGCGAGGATGGAGTAGCAGATCGAGCTGTCGCTGGGGTCCCTACATAGAAAGTCAATCCTGGTTTGCTTAGACTACTTAACTTTGATATTTACGACGTTACAGCCACGACAGATTGTCATGATAATCAAGGGTAGGCTCTTTGACAATGTACTTGATGTGCCGGATGCAATCTCAGCAACGATCTCGTGTAGTCTGTTGATCACCTGTGGATAGAGACAGGGATCGGGTGAAAATCTTGCTGGAGGCATGCGAGTGATCTCAAATAGCACCGCAAGTACTACTCGAACCGATATAGATTGCATTGCAGCCGAGAGATTGGGATCTCGCAACAAGAATCTGACCACTAAAACATTTCGTCGGATCAGGGTATTTTGAGGCATAAATCTAACTCACCCTCTAATGCGGTCAAAAATACTTTTCCATCCAAATCTGTTGGGCATATTACAACTCTTGCGAGAGAGAAAACCTCATCTCCTTCGTAATCCTGTATTTTCTTTTTACCCTTCCTTCCCTTAGCAGGCGCCGAACTTTTGGATCCAGTGTCTGGGGCATTCCCAGAATTAGATAATACTTTTGAGATGAAAGGGATAACGGTCTTCATTAGACGCGTGGCAATCTGGGGTGGGTGGGACGAGATCTGGCCTTTTAGAACTGTCTCAAGTGTATAGAATATGATACGGTGGTGTTCACTACATCGACCATGTTAATAAGTAGACTTATACTTAGAGCACCGGGACTTACGCGAGGCGATGCTTTTCAATGATATCAGCAAGGGCTATCAAAACTTGCGTGATGTATGGACCAAGATGACAGCCAACTCTTGACAAGGTTCAACCGACCATTGAGATTCTTGGTGAAATGAGACAAACCTTTCTGCAAGAGAGATTACAAGGGAACAGCCAAAAATCTGAATCCTTGGGATGACAGAGAGCTCGACTGTATGAATAACTGGGTCGAGGAAACCGTCCTGTGGGCCATAACATGAGTGGTCCAGTATCGGATTATTCGATGGCGAAGGCGCTGACCTTGGGATTGTCCGTGGTCCTGAGAAGCTGTAGTGCGAATCGTACAATGATTCCGAGAGGTAATTGAACTGGTCGATATACAGTGGCACTGTATTTGATGTAAGATCGCATAGAACGCGTGATTAGGCGGACCTACCCCATTAAGTCGTCTAGTATGATGATGGCACAGTTGAGCCTGTCGAGCTGGAGTGGGATGAATGTGACCGGATCTTCGTTATGTGGCACAGATATGTTGACAGGTGCTGTCGTTACAATGTCAGAAGAACACAGTGATTTTGCAAAGAAGTCAAACATGCCTTGTGCAGCGAATGTTGTTCGAAGTGACCAGAATGCATTCATACCGAAGGCCAGAGTTTCATCGAGGGTCTTCCGCCATAAGCTGGAAGCTCCTAATTTGCCCCCTGTTACATGTATCGCGGAATATAACCGCGACGCTGCATCCAACAGGTTGTGAGACACTGGAGCGTAAGAATTTCCATCTAGGAAACGTAACGCCAAGCTGGAAAGTGCAGGGTAAGAAGTCTTATGTAGTGTTGGGTACAAGGAGATGAGGTTGACTAGGGTTATCATTGCTACCACCTACATATTATTGTATAGCATAATTGAAGATAGAAAGTATATTCCACACCTTAAGCTCTATGTCTTTAGCCTGTTCGACTAGGGGCACCAATGAGGTGAGGAGCTTGGGAATGATTGGGGTAGCAACTTGGCGCCGAAATTCTGAAACTTCATGGGTATGTGTTAAGATTGTTTTCAAGAGACGGATTGCAGCTTTTAAGACAACAGGTGTATCGTTTTTCTTATATGGAACAATGAGGGAGACTGAGTATTAATCCTAATCGAACAGACGGACTGATATTGAGAGAAGAGCTACTCCAGCCCAAGATTGTCCATATTCTAGAAGCAGTCCTTGAGACAGTAATACAGTCTTTTGTGCAAGAACCATTCCAGCCCAGCGTCCACCTGTTTCCTTTGAATGCAGTAAAGATTGAACTCGAGCGATCCATTTCGGCAAATGAGATGAGGGCGCGAGATTTTCAGATGTCAGTGAGTCCAAGACAAATGGGAGGTGAAGAAGCACAGAGACATCCGATGCAAGATGTATATTCAAGAAAGTCTTGAGAGGATGGTGTTCACTCATTGGCAGTTCGTGAAAATCCATTCTTAATTTTTTTCGGGAACAGGTTATTGACGCCTGATGATAATATCTACAAATAGGGATCGGCTTTAGCAACCAAGCGCGTCAATGTTGCCATGCTCATACTTTCCGTCCGACCATCTATTGGCACACCGAATTTCACTCACTGGCCTACAGTATATACCAATTCTTACTAGGAAATGGCATCACCCTCGTTTTTCTCTCATGATATCGAGGAACACCTGCAGTTGTCAGCGTTCAAGGTACATCAGCAGATCTCATATCAACAAAATCGACTCAACAGGTTTAATAGGGAAAATTTGACAGCACAAATTTTATTTCTTCAATATCAGAGAAGCTTATCACCCAGTCCAATGCCGACAATGGACGTGCGTGCCAAACAGTTCTGAGACCCCTGAGCTGATCCTGACTGTTGGTCGCATCGTTAGCGTTTGATCCCAAGCCGTTCCTCCAGACATTCGAATTCGCTGTTGATAAGTTGATTGCGTTGCGAAAGGAAATACAGGAAAAGACGGAACAGGTGGAAAAGAGTGTGAGGGTGGGAGAAAGAGAATACTCCAAAAAGATGACAGACCTGAATCGCAGTTTCGACGTGAGTTGATCTCTCCCTAGATTAATTGTACTTCATTAATGTAGCATCCCACTTAGGCTGTAGGAAATACTTTTTCCGGGATGGAGGGTCGAATGAATGATGTCATCAGTACTGCTGTTCGGATAGGTAAGTGTATTTGCTGGATTAGCTATCTATTGAACGAATTGATTCCAGGTGACCAGCTTGAAACCGTTCATGTTGAACGGCAGAGAGCACAGGCAGCATACGACTTGATAGACTGCTATAATCATTTCAGCAAAGGAGAAACAAACCGCTTAGACACTCTACGGAAAGAAGGCCGTGCGGGTCGACGACAAGTAGCCATTATTCTTCGGAGATTGAACACAGTAGCAAAGGAGGTCGATCTTCCGTCCGCCGAAAAGGTGGGAAGAGTAAACTAGATCCATCTTGCAGCTGAAATGAAATGTCCTCTCAGACTAGGGAACACATCGAGAAATATTGTGAAAAGTTCGAGAAGGAAATGTTGAATCTCTTCGATCGTTGCTATCGAAAAGGTGATCCCAAAATGATGCATGTATGTCCCATATATACGAGAATATAATCGGCATCTCATATTTGCGTGATTTCTCAGCATTGTGCTCAAACGCTGCTCGAATTTAATGGAGGAATTTCATGTGTCCAGGTTTACGTGAACCAGCATGACTTTTTCATCAACTCAGATCAAAAAGCTAAGCCTTCCGAGGATGCTGTGCTGTGAGCTACACTTCCTCACAATGCCTCAAACAATCACTGACTAGTCCACAGGTGGCGTTCAATAGCTGATCCGGACGTCGTTCCTCCCAAGAGTGAACTTGGCCTGACTGAACTGTTTGAAGAAATCAGAGTCACTGTGGACCAGGAGGCGCAAATTGTGAAGGCTGTTTTTCCAAACCCTCCAATGGTCATGCAAGTTTTTCTTCAGCGTGTGTTCGCTCAATCGGTAAAAGGTACTCCTCATCACTTTAAAATTAGCTCTTATTATCCTTCCGATCAGATACAACAATACATGGAACAACTCTTGCACCGAGGATCTGAGATATCTGAACTAGCCTATCTCCGTGTGCTTCAGATGGTGCACATCCAGACATCATCTCTGGTGGACGATCTCAAGAATCATGAACTTCCACATGTATCGCCTCGTGAAGCCCCAGAATTCCGACGATCGCTGACAGCCTCAGCTCCTATCACTGGACATGCGACAACAATGAGTATAAGCGTAATGCTAGAGACTGCGATGGAGGAACTTTTTGTCCCGTACACGGAGGGCCAACGTTACATGGAACGTGAAATTAAAAGCCTAGGGGCACTATGTGTCAATCTACTAACTTCATTTTCACGCTATCATGTATGCTTCATTTATCCACCTTGAATATGCCATCTTACTGTTTGGCAGAAAACCTCGAAAGCCAAATCATCGGTGTTCGATCGTGTTGTTAATCAAATCAACGCTTCAAGCGTGGGTGCAACGACATCAGCCCAGGCTGCTGCAGCCCTTATGAGGTTCGGTGGTATGACAGCAGAGCGTAAACCAGATCAGATCAACGAAGATCCCGTGAAAGAGGAGGATGGTTTTCTGTCAGTAGAAACAGCAGAGAAGATTCTGAAATGGCATGCCGAGGCTACAGGACGATGTGTGGAGCTTAGTCCATCTGGTGACGTGTTAGTATCTCTCATTCGATCAGTTTGCAATACTTAACCAGATCTAGCCCTAAACATACATTCTCCTTGTTGCGCGTTCTGGCTGATGCAATTGCGATATCTTACATAGATGAAGCCATTGAAACGTAAGATTTGCCATCGGTCAAGATATCCTATTTCTCATATCATGCAGAGCCCAAAGTCGATTAGATGCCGCAGATACTAAAACCGAACCCTCCTTTCAAGCGCTAACAGTGGTTCGGTCGGTCGATCTCATTTGTCACCTCTGGCAACAGTACATCCATACCGTCATACTGCCTCTGGCCAGCTCCTCGGTGACATTACGAAGAGAGATGGTTGTATTCAATAATCAGACTATTAGCAGGATAGAAAATGGAGCCAACAGTCTACTTCAGCGTGTTACTGATTGTATGTCCCTTATTCTGGGATTTGACCATTCTTTTGACTGGATTGCAGCTGTTATCTCTTGGTTGTCACTTCAACTTGGAAAACAGAAGAAGAATGACTTCAAACCTCGGAATGACGATCTCTCATTTGCCCGTGTTAACACCGAACCCTGTATAGCCTGTTGTGACATGCTTGAAAAAGTTCGAGATGCAGCTCGACAAAATCTGGGCGGAAAGAATCTTGAAGTGTTTCTGACCGAAATTGGTATAGCATTCCATAGCCTTCTGCTTGAACACCTACGCAAGTTCCCTGTTAGTGCAACAGGTGGTCTCATGCTCGCGAAGTAAGTTTCATGAAATGCGCTTATCGAATAGCAACTCCATATCTTCTTAAACAGGGATATCAAATCATACCAAGACACGATAAGTACCCTCGGAATTCTCACTTTAGACGATCGTTTCGAGTTTATTAAACAACTGGGGAACGTGTTCCTCGTGCGGCCTGAAATCCTCAAGTCATATATTACAGAGAACTCTCTTGGGCGCATTGATGTATCACTCCTGAAACCTTATCTCACATTGCGTAGCGATTGGGGGCAGTTCGAAAAAGGATTTAATGACGCCACTGACGAAACACCAGATAGTTTTGGTACAAGTGGTATTAAAGATCGATTTGGTAGATTGAGTGTAATGATGAGGGATTTGGAAGGATCGAAAGTCGTGGATGGCCTGAGCTCCTTTACTATGCCGACCATGCCAACGATACCCGCGAGCTTTGCTGGCGCCTTTTCAATACCTGCACGGTCATCTAGTGGTGGTGTTTGATGTGTTTCGAATTTCGAGCGTAAACTACTATATTCTTGTAACTATTGATCCTTGCCAGTCTTATTCGCCTCGGAAAACTGGTCTGCGTTTTTCTTTGAATGCAATCAAGGCTTCTGTGCGATCCTTTGTTGGCAATAAGGTCTCATATGACGCCCGTTCGAAGTCTAAGCCGGTCTCAAGTGCAAGATCTTCAGAACGATTGATCGCCAATTTCGCTGCTCCCAATGCTAAGGGTGCTGAGAATTATTAGGCCTGAATCATCGAGCAGAAAGTGGCACACCATTTTTGGCGATAGAATCTGCTAGAGTAAGTGCTCTGTCGAAGGCAGTTGTGCTAGAATCGGATAGATAGTTGACGAGGCCTGAAGGGGAAATACCATGGCTCAGCTCATTGTCTTGGTACTGCAAGATTAATTACCCCAGTCGAGTGCTTCTTGCGCATTGAGGGAGCGTGCAGTAAGGATCAGGTCTTTGGCTCGAGCCAGACCAAGCACCCGTGTTGCCCGCTGTGTGCCACCGGCACCAGGAATAATGCCGAGGGCTGTTTCTGGGAGACCAATCTTGGTCACTTCACATCCTGATCAATAATAGATGATCGTTGAGTGCAATGGGGGTTGTACATCATCGGCCAAGACGGCTTACCGGCAACACGAAGATCACAGGCGAGACTCAGCTCTAAACCACCGCCTAACGCTGGGCCATCAATTGCCGCTATTGTTGGCATCGGAAGAGCCTCGAGTTTGCCAAGTGCGCCTCGGAGTTCGATCAAAAATTTATTTACTTGGAGCTGGTTCATACTTCGTCTCTCTACAAGGTCTGCGCCTGCACAAAAGGATCCGACTGTCGTAGACTTGAGGATAAGAACACGGATACTAAATATGCAACTGAGATGACCGGAAGTGTATGACGGCAAGAACGAACCTCTTGTCAAAATGGGCTTCTTCCAGGCACTCTGTGAGTTGCTGTTGAAGGAAGTAAATACTCGGTATATACTGGTTCTAAGGTAAATAGTACCTTGAGAAGGTTGACGGAAATTGCATTTTTGGCCTGTGGCCTATTGAGGGCGAGTGAAACAATCCCAGGGTGCTTTGGGACTGCCTCGAGAAAGGCGTCTTGTTGTGACACCGTAGAGAGCAACCTACGGGAGGCTCTGACCAGGTGTGCTGAGGTTCTGTATGAACGAATGAGGTTGAACCGAAGCATACTGGTTGTGACTCAAACTGGACTTGGGTTGGAATAAGCTGCGTGGACAGTTAGTCTGAATGAAGGCTATATGTGTGACCGCGTGGCTCCAGCCTTGTTAATATAGGAAATACGAGTTGCCAACATCACTGATTAACCTCATGGAGATGCTATTGCCGCCGGTACTATGTTAGAGAACTTCATTGATTGCAGCTGGCTGTGAAAGTACATAGTCATTGCTCGTGAGAATAGCACCTCTTCTCCCTCAGCCCTGATCTCGTCCAGAATGCTGCAGTCGTTGTCCACGATTCTGTGGGACAGGATGGTGAGCTATCATAATGTCTGTTGCTTCCTCTCACATATCATCCGCAGGCAGATTGGAGCACGGGGTTTCTGGATTTTCTCGATATCGCCGTGCCAGGCTGCGTCATTGCTGTTTCAATTTTTGAGGTTCTCTTTGTTGTTCTACCCATTCCCAAGGTCCTGCGGAACTCCCATGGGTGGTTGATGTCGCCATTTCGGAACTTTCTCGCCCTCCAAGATCTGGGCGAGGCTCCTGGACCTACACTCGATGTGTCATCCTCGAAAATGCTGGTCCTTACTGCATCCTCATGCCTTGTCTCGTTGTCTAGCTTCGTCTCTCTCGTTCTACAACTTCTTCTGGGTGACCTGAGTTCGGCTTTCAAAGCCAGTTTTCTTTGTTTTACTTGGGTCAGTACCGAATGATAGATAATGAGTCATCTCAAAATTCGGTGCAACTGACTATGCATGAAGTGTTATATTTCTTTCAAGATTTGCTCTAAAACCCACAAAACGCCACCATATCTCTTTATCATTTTTGCATCTTTACATGCGCTTAAATTGAGCATTAGTGTCGGTTTCACTCTACTTTCCGACATGATTCAATGGTTTGACCTCGGATTATTAATTTTAAATCTCTCATTTGTTGGAGCTTTCATCTATATCGCCGGGACACTTCCACTCACGACTTCACTCCCATGTGAAAATGTGGCAAGACCTCACGACGTGTGTACTATCCAGAACTAATTATGGCGGTTCTTGAATACCTACTTAGGTCCCGTCACGTTTGCTCTCCAATCCTGAGGATAATGTTACACTGTGGTCTTGGTGCACCTTCAAATTTGTTGAACCCCTCATGATTCTGGCTACAAGGAGGACACTTAGGGAGACAGATGTCTGGAGTTTGTCTCCGTACTTTCGCCATCGTAATCTATTTAATAAGCGTTTGGAATATCAATCTCGGTATGTAAAGCTCGGACTGGTGACTTCCTAATCCTCACATGCCAGACAGACATCCTGCCCACTCGCTTCTCCGTTTCTTGGTTGTATCTAACTCACTTGATCTGTTCTTAGATTTAGTTTTGGAGCTTTGGAGTGCCATCGTTGGTAAGCCTTGGTCATAATTCCCCTTCTCGTCTATCCACTGTCGATAGGTTTCGTCCCACCATATGCATTGAAGGAGATACTGGCTGCCCTGGCGCACGACACCCCCGCAGCACGGCAGAAGGCCTATCTATGGGCGATCGCCGCCTTTTTTGCCAATCTATCCTTCGCACAGGTTGATCTTTTCCAAGCATGGCATACAAGACGCTGCTACGAACGCACCCGGGGGCAACTTTTTTGCGCCATACATTACAAGGCTCTCATGAGGCGGGAAGTCAGTGGAAACCTTAACAGCAATGAAGCAAATTCCAAACTTGGAAAAGTTGTTAATATCATGCGGTGTGTCGCACTTCAACGTGGGTTGAATTTATCAATTTAGTGGTCATCAGCGGAGATTCATATGCTGTCGCGCAACGGTTTTGGGAATTTTCTGGGATTTGTACGGCTCCCGTTCGCCTTGTAATCGCGTTGATATTCCTTTACAAGTTCGTTGCTCTTCTGCTTGTTCGTGACTTTAAATCATGCCCAATGAATCAGTGTCCTAGGCTGGAGTTCTCTCGCCAGTGTAATGATCGTGTTGATTGCATGGTTGCTCAGCTATCCACTGATTCAAGTGAACATTTCGGTAAGTATATGATCCTTGAACAAGTTTAGTCTATCAATGATGGCGCAAGATCGCAAGGTCAATGCTCGAGGCTATGGACAAACGTCTCAATACTGTCAATGAGCTCCTACAGAATATACGTTTCCTCAAATTTTACGGATGGGGTAGGTCTTTTCACCTTCTGTATTGCCTGGTCCTATTGTTGATCTGCCCAGAAAACTATTGGTCTTCCCGAGCCCAAGGTGCCCGAAGTGACGAGTTGCTCTGGAGGATTCGTGCCTATGTTATAGAAGTAATTGTGGGATTTATCTGGTCAGATATTTTCACCCTACCCAGAAATCAACTAGAACCCCACTCTATAGGATCTGGATTCCCTCTGCCACCGCACTTGTTGCCTTCCTATGCTACACGCTTATCGAAGGAC
>Ga0154000_1000553_pt1 | contig 10316 bp, 9 predicted proteins | sample TSNC084MetaG_FD_104674 | JGI IMG/M metagenome (GOLD analysis project Ga0154000, IMG submission 104674) | Attine ant fungus gardens microbial communities from North Carolina, USA - TSNC084 MetaG | ecosystem: Host-associated > Fungi > Mycelium > Unclassified | place: USA: North Carolina, Lumber... | reverse complement strand
CTGGAGCATGCATTTTCAGCACAAAAGCGGTTCAGCACAGCCGCGGCGCACGAGCTAAAAACGCCGCTTGCCGCCATCCGTACTAATATTGACGTGCTTAAAATGGATGAAAATCCAACCCCTGAGGACTATGCAGAGCTTATGGACGTCGTCACAAGGCAAACCGAACGCATGCGCCGGCTCGTGGATGACCTTTTTGCAATGTCCTCCTTGCAGGAGTGCAATATGGATGATGTTATTGAGCTTGACGATACGCTAAATTCGATTACAAGGGAACTTACCCCCGCGGCTGAAAAAAAGGAAATTACCCTCACACTGGATTCACATAAAGCGATCCTTCTCGGAAATCAGGTGATCTTCAGCCGTGCTGTATCCAACCTGGTTGAAAACGCCATACGCTATACGCCGCCCGGCGGAAGAGTTGATGTATGCTGCAAAATTGAAGGCGACAAGTTGCTCATAACCGTAGCAGATACGGGTCCGGGAATCCCGGAGGAGCATCTTCAGGATATTTTCGACCCGTTTTACAGAATTGACCCCTCCCGCTCGCGTAAGCTGGGCGGCGCCGGGATCGGGCTTGCGATTGCATCGGAGATAATCGCTCTGCATAACGGGCGTGTCGAAGCGGCTAACCGCGATGACGGCGGTTCTGTTTTCACCGTTTCCCTGCCATGTGATTAATCATTAACTTTTGAATAAGGGATGCTGCATCATCATAATGCGGCATCCACTTTCAGCCCTGAAAGGGAAGTGCCGTACAAATGAAATTTCATGACCTCCACAAGTCCGTCCTCGGAAGTCTTTTTCAGTGCAAGCGTACTCAGTCGTAATGTACCTTAAACATATTTAATTTTCATCTTTTTAACGGGTGCATTTGCGACCTTGAAGATAATCTCGTCAATGCAGTCCGTGTATCTACCTTGCTGAATAAGTTGATTTTTTAATTCAACAAGACTATGTAGTAGGATTGTTCTTTCTTGGCTATCCATATATAACTGGTTTTTCTTTTCTCTCATATCCGCACCTCCATTCTTTGGTTTCATTATATTGAGGTAGTATGGGATTTTCAAATATGCAAATTGGAAATTGTTTGTTTAATTTGCTTTGTAAACTTTAATACTATAACTTCCGGTAAAATTGCTACAATCTGCCACTAAAGTATATGTATCTGAATTACTCAAGTTGAAAAAGGTTTCCAATTCTTTTGCTCTATCCAATTCATACACTTCATTCCCCTCTGAATCATATAAAATTATATCTAAATCTCCACTTTCTATATTAGACCTAAACGAAAATTTTATTCTGTCGCCTGTCTCCCCTAAAAATCCAACAGCAGAAGTGTTAGTTGTCTGCTCTGAGTAGCTATGATTCATACTGCATAATACTTTAGAGGAGGTTAGAAGGTAAATGCTTATTACTACAACTATTACAACGATGATGCCAATTATTATACTTTTCTTTTTCATTGCGTTATACCACCTCTACAAATTCCTATTTTTCTATCTACATTACACCCGATTATATCACAATTTCATCTGCAAATCAGAACTTACTATACCTACTTAACGAGTCTTTGAACAAGGAACACTCGCCTTTTAAATTAGCAAGGTTTTTAGCACGTTTTTTTCTCAAATTAGCAGAGAGGGCATTTTGATTAGCAGAATCCGTGAAAATCCTGCTAATCATTAGCAAGCTAATCCGTGATTAAAATCAAAAGTTTGATTGGTCTGGGGTCAAATCTGATTAGCAGAAATCGCTTCTGCTAATCGCAATTTGTTACGAGTTCAATTTCTCTCGGAAAATATATAAAGCCGAAAACCTTGATTTTACAAGACTTTCGGCGTTTTTTGTGGCGTCCCCGAGACGATTTGAACGTCCGACCCTTCGCTTAGGAGGCGAATGCTCTATCCACTGAGCTACGGAGACATTTATATGATATTCTTACTTACAATCCAAACTCTACTCTTCCCTGCATCCAGATATCTCCTTTAAACCGGCGTCCCACGGCTGGCTCTCCCAGCAGGTCAAGTTTGTTGACAACCACATTCAGTTTCATATCGTTGCATTCTACCTGCATCCGGTAAACCTCCTCGCCGGACAAAGTATTACGCACGGTCTCCACATCCAGAATCTCACCGATAATTGCATACTGGTCACATTCCAGCCCATAAGGCATAAAGCAGGTATCAACGATCGAATAAATATCTTCCAGTCCAATCCGGTTCGAAATCTCCTGTACCAGATTCATGTCCTCCATCGCCAGGCTTTCCATCGCCTGCTCATCCCCGTTCCGGGCGGCCTCGATCAACGTACCCCGGGTCTTGTTAGCAGCGCTGCTGTTTGCTCTTTGCTGCGCCGTCTTCTTAACCGGCAGCAGGATCTTACCGTCCAGGCAAAGCCCCGAAAGGTACACCGATACGATCTTTGTGCTCTCCGTCTTGCTGACCAGTCTCCTGGCATATTCCATACCGTTGCTTATATAGAAGATTAAAGATACGCCAATAGACGGCTCCTCACACATGCCGCCGTAGGAATTCTTGTCACTATGGCGTTCCACTACACAAGAGGCCGTCGTCGATACCACATCGCTGTCTACATAAGGGAAAAAATACTCCTCGCGGAAATCCTTCCCTTCTTCAAACTCACCGTAGACCCGGATGCCGATTCCATCCCCAAAGGATTTGCTCAAATAGCCGTAAACTTCCTCTCCGTCACAAACGATCGTAGATGACGAAGACGACTGGGCTGCCGCCTCCAGCAGCGGCTGAACATCCTTTGTTTTCTTATATTTACTAAAGCCAATGGCTCTAAGATATTTGTGCATTCTTTCTCCCGGTAAATCGCTATATATACATGAGAAAGCAGCCCGAATAGGGCGGATTTCGAATGTTTTAGGATTGCGGAAGCACAAAGTGCGTAGCAATCCGCAGTATCAGGGGTCAAAATACCTTTTGGCCCACACATCATTATATAATAATAAGGCACTTTTTGCAAGTCCGAACAATTTTCTTTTATATCTTAAAAAATTTTCTTCTATTTCTTTTGATTAAATCGTGACTTTAATGTATAATAGCGTTATATTTGATGCGTGGAATGCGCAGAAAACACTCATATTACGACAACACAAAATCTAGGAGGAAAAGTAAGTATGTCTTATGTAGATGAGGTTTTGGCTAACGTTGCAAGGAAGGATTCTCACGAAGTAGAATTCCAGCAGGTAGTCACGGAAGTATTGGAATCCTTAAGACCAATTATTGAGGAGAAGGAAGATCATTATCGTCGGATCGCTCTGCTAGAGAGATTAGTCGAGCCCGAAAAGATCGCGACTTTCCGCGTACCTTGGGTCGATGACAATGGCCAAGCTCATGTAAACAGAGGATGGCGTGTACAGTTCAGCAGTGCGATTGGACCGTACAAAGGTGGGCTCCGATTCCATCCCAGTGTAACTTTAAACATCCTGAAGTTTTTAGCCTTTGAGCAAATGTTTAAGAATTCCCTGACGGGACTTCCGATCGGCGGTGGCAAAGGTGGCAGCGACTTCGATCCAAAGGGGCGTTCCGAAGGCGAAATCATGAGATTCTGCCAATCTTTTGCTACCGAGCTTTATCGCTATATTGGGCCGGATCTCGATTCTCCGGCTGGCGATGTAGGCTGCGGAGCAAAAGAAATCGGATATATCTTCGGCCAGTATAAGCGTATTGTCGGTGAATACAAGAACGCCTCTCTGACCGGCAAAGGCATCCCTTATGGCGGAAGTGAAATTCGTAATCAGGCGACCGGCTTTGGTGCCGTATACTTTACAGAAGAGTTACTGGCTTCTCTGGGCAAAAAGATCGAAGGATCTACCTTTGCATTGTCCGGTTTCGGAAATGTAACCTGGGGCGTTGCCTGTAAAGTCGTAGAATTAGGCGGTAAGGTTATCGCTATCTCCGGTCCTGACGGATACGTGTACGATCCAGATGGTGTAACCGGTGAAAAACTGGATTACCTGGTAGAGATGCGAAACTCTCTGCGTGACCGTGTGCAGGATTATGCGGATAAGTATGGGGTGGAATTCTATCCGGGTCAGAAGCCTTGGGGCCGCGTAAACGCTGATATATACATGCCTTGTGCTACCCAGAATGATATCCATCTGGAAGATGCAGAGCGTATGATTGCAGAGGGAAGTACTTCGGTCCTGATCGAAGTCGCTAATATGCCGACCACACCAGATGCCACTGCCCTTTTGGTAGAAAAAGGCTGGGTAATTGCTCCCTCCAAAGCAGTAAATGCCGGCGGCGTAGCGGTTTCTGCTCTGGAAATGAGCCAGAATGCAATGAAGATGTCCTGGACTGCCAATGAAGTAGACGATAGACTCCATGAAATTATGTACACCATCTTCCAAAATATTTCGGCAGCAGCTGAAAAATATGGAAAACCTGGGGATTTACTTGCTGGTGCTAACCTCGCCGGTGCCCAGAAGATCATCGCAGCAATGGAGATGCAGGGAATTGTGTAATTACTTATCGTAAACAGAACACAGCCCATCCATTTGGATGGGCTGTGTTCTGTATTAATGTACCGTACATTAGTCCTCTGACTCTAATGCTCTTATTCTTTTTTCCATTGCCATTTCTAACGCTTGCTTCTCTTCTCTTCCCAATGAGGTCTCCGGCTGTCCCTCTCTAATTTCCTTCACATAAATGTAGCAAGAGGTTCGGCTATGCATTGCATTAAACAAAATTCCGGAATTATTCTGGTCTAAAAGAGCCAGCGCAAAACTAGATTGCCCTCCCATTCCCTCAAAAGCATTGTATTTCACAATCCCAGTCTTTTGAAAACTATTCACCATGCCGCGGCTTAGCACCTTCATGACATCCCGGTTTGCCAGATCCTGATCTTGCAGCCTGTGTACCTTTGTATAGATTTCTGCAATTTTATCTTCCAGTGTCTCTGCGTCTTTTCCACGCATAAAAATGTCATAGCGCCGGTACAATTTCTCCATTTTTACAATCATGATCAATACAACGATGAGTAAAATAATCACGAGCGCTGCCAATATCAAAACTACTATAGCGGGATCAAGTCCCAGATTTTCAAATATACTGCCGGTCATGTAGTTCCCCTCACTTAATCCTGCGGAAAAGTTCGATTAAACGCTCCAACTCTTCCACCGAATAATAATCCATTTGAATTTTTCCTTTATCTGCATCTTTTCGTTGTATAACTACTTTCGTACCCGTCACAACCCGAAGGTCTTCTTCCAGTTTTTCATAGATAAAACGATCCCGTTCCTGCCAATCCGAAGAATTCTCTTTCTTTGGCGGGGGATTTAAAAGGCGCTTTACCAGTTTCTCCGTCTCCCGGACACTTAAGCTCTGCTCTGTAATCATTTCTGCCGCCTGCATCTGCAGTGCCTCGGATTCCAGCGACAATAAAGCCCTTGCATGTCCTTCCGAAAGCTTCCCCTCCGCAAGCATTTCCTGGACCGTGAGAGCCAGCTTCAGCAGGCGCATCCGGTTCGCAATCGCTGCACGGCTCTTCGAGACACGCTTCGCCAAATCTTCCTGCTTCAAGTGAAATTCCTGAATTAAACGCATGAAAGCCTTCGCCTCTTCAATAGGATTTAAATTTTCGCGCTGAATATTCTCAATCAAAGCAATTTCCATTACTTCCTGATCGGTATATTCCCGGATCATCACCGGCACTTCTTTCAGGCCGGCCAGCTTTGCAGCCCGCCAGCGGCGCTCTCCGGCAACGATCTCATAATGATTCCCCTTCTTTTGCACCAGGAGAGGCTGGATTACGCCGAATTGACGAATAGATTCGGCTAATTCTTCCAAAGATTCTTCCTCAAAATTTTTACGAGGCTGCCCACGGTTTGGCTCTATTTGTGATAACTTTAACATTTTATCCGGCGTATTTTCCTCCTTATCCACTGGTTTATCCACATTCTTGTCTGTTTTTGTGGATAACTCCATGGATTTTTCCACATTTTTTGTGGCATCTATGTATTGACTGGAAATCATAGAATCCAGGCCTTTTCCTAAACCGCCTCTTTTTGCCATCCCTCTGTCCCTCTCTTTGCTCTATTGGTATGCAATTACTTCTTCCGCTAACATCCGGTAACTTTCTGCTCCCGCAGATCTGGCATCATACAGATTAATCGGAAGTCCATGGCTCGGTGCCTCCGCTAAACGTACATTTCGCGGAATTATGGTTTTATAAATATTCTGCCGCAGATTATTCTTTACATTCTCAACCACTTGTAGCGAAAGGTTGGTTCTAGCATCATACATGGTAAATACAACGCCTTCCATTGACAAATTCGGATTGAGCCGCTCTTTTACCAAATTAATTGTATACATCAACTGGGAAAGTCCTTCCAATGCATAAAATTCACATTGAATTGGTACAATTACGGAACTCGCCGTCGTTAGTGCATTGATTGTCAGCATACTGAGAGCGGGAGGGCAGTCAATAATAACGTAATCATATGCGTCCTGCACCTTCGCTATATGAGACTTTAATATGTACTCCTTCCGATCCACACCAATTAACTCAATCTCTGCTCCAGATAAGTTAACACTGGACGGGATTACTTTCAAACCCTCCACCACGCTAGGGAGAACACACTCTTCCACTTCACAATCCCCAATCAGCAGCTCATAAACCGTACTCTCTAATGATTCCTTGTCAATACCCAGTCCACTGGTGGTATTTCCCTGGGGATCCATATCAATGGTCAGCACCTTTTTCCCCATCTCTGCCAAACTGGCCGATAAATTAATTGCAGTTGTGGTCTTGCCAACACCGCCTTTTTGATTGGCAATTGCAATAATACGTTTCATATGCTATCCCCCCTTAAATGTCCTGGGTGTTTCTCTGTTGAAGATTTCTCTATTCTACCATACTTCTATCCATTATTCTACAGAATACGGAATTAATTTTTAATGAAGTGAAACGTCTCCATGTTTCACGTGAAACATTATTCCATCTCTTACGAAAGTGGCTGCCTTGATGGAAGTCCTGCCTTTCTGGGATATTTCTCCGGTGTTTTCCCAATCTTTTCTATCACAATGAGCGATCGCTGAATATCCGAGCCCGGAAGGGTGAAAAATTCCTTATGTACGACCTTCCCACCCAAAATATGCACGGATTTTGAAGCATTTTCCAATTCTGTCAGGATATCCACAGTTTTATAGGAGATAAAATAGCCGCTTTTGTGGATAAAGGGCAAACAATATTCCGACAATGTGGATAAGTTTGCAACGGCTCTAGACACACACAAATCAAATTTTTCTCTATACTCCTGTTTGTGGGCAATTTCCTCTGCGCGTCCATGGATCGCTTTCACATTTTCTAACCCCAGACGCCGCACAACTTCCTCCAAAAATCCAATTCGCTTCTTCAAAGAATCCAACAAAGTCAATTGAAGCTCCGGATACACAATTTTCAACGGAATTCCCGGAAATCCAGCGCCTGTCCCCACATCAATGAGAGTGCCGCAGGATGTTTCACGTGAAACATCCTGTAAAACATGCAGGGAAAGACTATCAATAAAATGCTTCTGAATAATTTCCTCAAACTCCGTAATAGCCGTCAAATTCATTAAAGAATTCCACTCCACCAAAAGATCTGCATAATCCAGAAACTGCTTTACTTGCACTTGCGACAAAGATATTCCAAAATCCCGAAACTTCCTATCAATATATTCCTCACGCTTCATAAAATCTCCTCAAAACAACAACTTACTCGCTTCTTCAACCACTTTTCCCTAGTGTAGTGCTCTACACTAGATGCGTTTTATTTTTGCCTCGCCTGCTCCAAATAGACCAATAACACCGATATATCTGCCGGTGAAACCCCAGAAATACGAGATGCCTGTCCTATCGAAAGAGGGCGGTACAATTCCAATTTTTGCACTGCTTCCTTCCGCAAACTTCTAACTTCTCCATACACAATATCACTTGGAATCCTCTTTTTCTCCAGCTTCCTAAACTGTTGCACTTGCTGCATCTGCCTGCGAATATACCCTTCATACTTCAAATGAATATTCACCTGCTCACACACATCATAAGAATAATCCTGTGGCTGCGGATCAATTTCCCGCACTTTCCAATAATCCAATTCCGGTCTCCGTATCAGCTCTGCCAGTGTAATACCCGACTTAATAACCGTAGACTGATACTTCTCCAGAAAATAATGAATGATCCTATTAGAACCTACATATGTATGCTCTAATCGATCAATTTCCCTCTGGATCTCCTCACGTTTCACCTGTAATTTTCGATAGCGTACTTCTCCGATCAATCCCACTTGATATCCAATTTCTGTCAGCCGCATATCCGCATTATCCTGACGGAGCAGCAGACGATATTCCGCACGGGAAGTCATCATCCGATAAGGTTCATGGTTTTCCTTCGTAACGAGGTCGTCAATCAGCACACCAATATAAGCCTCCGATCGATCCAGAATCAAAGGGCCCTCTCCTTTTATTTTCCGCGCGGCGTTAATGCCTGCAATCAGCCCCTGGGCAGCCGCCTCCTCATAACCGGAGCTTCCATTCGCCTGACCGGCACTAAAAAACCCCGGAATTTCCTTAAACTCCAGGTAAGGCGTCAGCTGGCGCGGATTAACACAATCGTATTCAATTGCATAGGCATTCCGTACAATTTCTGCCTTCTCCAAACCAGGTACCGTATGAATCATCTCGTGCTGGACATCCTCCGGCAAGGAACTGGACATTCCTGCGATATACATTTCATTGGTATAAAGCCCCTCCGGTTCAATAAACAGTTGGTGACGATTTTTATCGGCAAACTTTACTACCTTATCTTCAATCGAAGGGCAGTACCGGGGTCCGGTCCCTTCGATCAATCCCGAAAAGAGAGGAGAGCGGTCCAGATTTCTTCGGATAATCTCATGGGTACTTTCATTTGTATAAGTCAGCCAGCAGGATACCTGTTCCTTTTGAACAGACTCCGGATCCGTAGTAAAAGAGAAAGGGATAATCCGTTCATCCCCCTTCTGCTCCTCCATTTTTAAATAATCTACTGTCTTACCGTCAATTCTGGCGGGGGTTCCCGTCTTAAAGCGCAGCAGCTCCACCCCCAGATTACGAAGGGACTGCGATAATCCGTTTGCCGCCTGCAAACCATTCGGTCCGGTAGAATTGCTGACTTCTCCATAAATGCAACGCGAACTTAAATAGGTACCGCTGCAGAGAATCACCGCCTGGCAAACATATTCTGCACCAGATTTTGTCTTTACAGAAGAGACCTTCCCTTCCTCAAGACAAATTTCCACAACTTCCGCCTGCTTAATAGAAATGCCTTCCAGATCTTCCAGAACGCTCCGCATTCTTTTTGTATATTCCTGTTTATCTGCTTGGGCGCGCAGAGAATGAACGGCGGGCCCCTTGGACTGGTTCAGCATTTTTGACTGAATAAAAGTCGCGTCAATATTCCTTCCCATTTCACCACCCAGCGCATCCAGTTCCCTTACCAGATGGCCCTTAGAAGTCCCGCCAATATTCGGATTGCAGGGCATAAGTGCAATACTGTCCACACTTACAGTAAAAATCACCGTCTTCATCCCCAGCCTGGTACTGGCAAGGGCTGCTTCACAGCCTGCATGTCCTGCTCCGATAACCACTACATCATACACTTCTCTAATCGACATCGCTTGTCTTCCTTTTACTATTTTCCCATGCAGAACTTCGCAAAAATCTCATTAACCAGATCTTCTTCTACGGATTCTCCCAGAATTAATCCCAATTCCCGATAAGCATTCATCAGATCAATGGAAAAGAAATCCTCCGGCATTCCATCCTCGATACTTTTCATTACCATATACAAGCTTTCCAAAGCCTGCTCCAAAGCCTGCCGGTGGCGGAGATTGGTAATGGCCACATTTCCGTTCCGGCCAATCTCACCGGTATCAAACATCCGGACCACCATTTCTTCCAGTTCCTTTTTCCCTTGCCCTTCCTTGGCAGAAAACGGGAGGATGTCAATCCCAGTTAATGCCTTCATTTGACCAGGCTCCTGGACCGCCGGAAGATCCGATTTATTGAATAACACAATCGACTTCTTACCTTTCAGAAGCCCTATAATTTCCCTATCGCTTTCATCCGGAGGCTCGGAAGAATCCACCACATACAGAATCAGATCGGCTTGCTCTGCCTGCTCTCTGGCACGGTTTACTCCCATTATCTCGACCTTATCCTCTGTCTTACGGATGCCGGCCGTATCTATCAGACGGAGCGTGATCCCCCCTAATTGAATGAATTCCTCCAAAGTATCCCGCGTGGTACCCGCAATATCCGTTACAAT
>Ga0154000_1000551_pt1 | contig 10321 bp, 11 predicted proteins | sample TSNC084MetaG_FD_104674 | JGI IMG/M metagenome (GOLD analysis project Ga0154000, IMG submission 104674) | Attine ant fungus gardens microbial communities from North Carolina, USA - TSNC084 MetaG | ecosystem: Host-associated > Fungi > Mycelium > Unclassified | place: USA: North Carolina, Lumber... | reverse complement strand
GTGCTTTTTATTTGTGGTTTGCAGACCTACATTTATTTTAGCACAGGAGTTACTTATATCTAAAGAGATTCCCTCCCCCTGCATAGCAGGGGGTTTATTTTTACTGTGACACAAAAAAAATTCTCCTTGAAACCCATAAATGAAGAATTTCAAGGAGAATCTATCTTTAAAAATTATTTTAACGTAACTTTTGCACCTTCTGCTTCTAATTTTGCTTTCAGTTCTTCTGCTTCTTCTTTAGAAACTCCTGCTTTTAATACTTTAGGAGCACCGTCAACAGCATCCTTAGCTTCTTTTAATCCTAAACCGGTAGCTTCACGAACCACCTTAATAACTTTAACTTTGTTAGGTCCTACTTCTGCTAATTCAACATCAAATTCTGTTTTCTCTTCTTCTGCTGCCGCACCGCCTGCTGCTGCAACAACTACACCTGCTGCTGCGGATACACCGAATTCCTCTTCACATGCTTTTACTAATTCATTTAATTCTAATACTGTCAGCTCTTTGATCGCTTCAATAAATTCTGCTGTTGTTAACTTTGCCATTTTTATATACCTCCGTATTTGTATTTTTCTATTTTATTTTCAGGTATTTTCCTGAAATCCGCTTATAATTAAGCTTGTTTAGATTCTGCAATCTGATTAAGAACACGAGCAAGATTTGTAATTGGTGACTGGATACTTCCAAGGAATTTTGAAAGAAGCTCTTCTCTTGAAGGAATTGTAGCAATAACCTTTATTCCTGCTTCATCATAGTAAGTACCTTCCACAACGCCCGCTTTTAACTCTAAATTCTCCGCTTTTTTCGAAAAGTTATATAAAATTCTTGCAGGAGCAGCAGCGTCTGTCTTAGATACTGCAATTGCCGTAGGACCTTCCAGATGGGCGGTAAGTGGTTCAAAATCTGTCTCTTTGACTGCAAAGTTCAGCATAGTGTTCTTATAAACTTTATAAATCACCCCCGCTTCTCTTAACTGCTTACGAAGGTCTGTATCCTGTTCTACCGTAAGACCACGGTAATCAACTAATACGGCTGCTTTCGCATCTGCTAAAAGTTCGGAAATCTCAGCTACAATCGGTTGCTTTAATTCTACTTTTGCCATAATTGGTGCACCTCCTTATTTTTTTGTTCTTCAATATAAAGTGCATACCGCCGGTTCCTATAAAAAAGATCCCTTTGTCCTAAGACAAAGGGATCGGAAATATTCTCATAGTGAAAATTTCTCATTCCTCGGTAGGCGGCTGTCACCTTATGCCCTGGGGCACCTACTGTCTTCGGCAGTTGTACTCATAGAAAATAACATAATTTAAATCTGATGTCAATACAAATTTTTCTATTGTGATTAATTTACAAGTTTAGCTACATTAAGCTTCACACCAGGTCCCATAGTGGAAGTCAGAGTAATGCTCTTAAGGAATTGTCCTTTTAATGCGCTGGGTCTTGCCTTAATCACTGCATCAATAAGCGTTTGGAAGTTGTCTGCTAATTGTTCTTCTGTAAAAGAAGCTTTTCCTAATGGCACGTGAATAATATTTGTTTTATCAAGCCTATACTCGATTTTACCGGCTTTTATGTCAGCGATAGCTTTGGTAATATCCATAGTAACAGTACCTGCTTTTGGATTGGGCATTAAACCTTTCGGTCCAAGTACACGGCCTAAACGTCCTACAACACCCATCATGTCAGGAGTGGCAACTACAACGTCAAAATCCAACCATCCGTCATTCTGAATTTTAGGAATCAGTTCTTCTCCGCCTACATGGTCAGCACCGGCCGCTAATGCCTCATCCACTTTCTCATTCTTAGCAAAAACTAATACTTTAACAGTCTTTCCTGTTCCATGAGGAAGTACAACTGCACCACGGATTTGCTGGTCGGCATGACGTCCGTCACAACCTGTTCTGATATGGGCTTCTATCGTTTCATCAAATTTAGCTACTGCGGATTTCTTTACCAAAGTAATTGCTTCCGCTTTATCGTAAAGGATAGTACGATCTACTAATTTAGCAGCCTCTACGTATCTTTTTCCTCTTTTCATTTCAATAACCTCCTAGTGGTGATATCGGGAGTAAACCCTCCCACGTTCTTTGTTTTGTGGATGTCTCTTTCCACTATCCATTACTATTCTGCTTTTCCTTTAGTCCACTACTGTGATACCCATACTCCTTGCAGTGCCGGAAATCATACTTATTGCTGCTTCAATGCTGGCCGCATTCAAATCCGGCATTTTTAATTCAGCGATTTTCTGAACTTCAGCCTTTGTGATTGTAGCAACTTTTGTCTTGTTTGGAACAGCAGCGCCTGATTTTATATTGCATGCTTTCTTTAATAAAACTGCAGCAGGCGGAGTTTTTGTAATAAAGCTAAAGCTTCTGTCTGCGTATACGGTAATCACAACAGGAATAATCATTCCGTCCTGATCGGCTGTCTTTGCATTAAATTCTTTTGTAAATTGAACGATATTCACACCATGTTGTCCAAGTGCAGGACCAACTGGTGGTGCTGGCGTAGCCTTTCCAGCAGGAATTTGTAATTTTATAAATCCGGTTACTTTTTTTGCCATTTTAGGCACCTCCTAAATAATGTGGTATTTGCGGGGATTTCTTTATTATCGGTCAAATGACCATAACGGGTGTTCCCTCCCACAATCTGCTTTATGCCTGCATAAAACAGACGCATACAGCTTGTTATAATTTTCTTATTTCTGTGAAATTGAGTTCAACCGGTGTTTCCCGGCCAAACATATCAACATTGATCGTAACACTTTGCTTTCCTTGATTAATAAGCCTAATGACACCTATCGTATCTTTCCAGACTCCATCAACTACCGTAACGGTATCACCAATCTCAAAATCGATTTGAACTTCTGTCCCCTGGAATCCAAGAGATTTCATTTCTTCCTCCGTAAGCGGAACCGGTTTTGAACCCGGGCCAACGAAACCGGTTACCCCACGGGTATTTCTGACTACATACCATGTATCATCATTCATATACATTTTAATCAGCACATATCCGGGGAACATCTTTTTAGCAACTTGTTTCTTGGCGCCATTCTTAATTTCAAGCACGTCCTGCATAGGCACAGAGACTTCTAAAATCTGATCCTGAAGCTTTCTGTTTTCAATTGTTTTCTCAATATCAACTTTCACTTTGTTCTCATAACCTGAGTAGGTATGGACTACATACCAATTTGCTTCTGACATAAGATCCACCCTCGCCTCATTTTAGTATAAGATTAACTCCATATTTAAGAATCAAATCAAGTACAGCGATGATCAGACCTAGAAATAGGGAACAAACTACAACAGCAGTGGTTTCTTTTGTAAGCGATTTTTTGTCAGGCCAAATAATTTTTTTGAACTCAGATTTTAAGCCTTTAAACCAGCTTTTCTTTGGAGCGTCTTCTTTTTTGACTGCTTCACTCATATTATCACTTCCTTGTAATTAATCTTCTACTTCGTTTCCTTATGCAGTGTATGGGACTTACAGAATCTGCAGTATTTCTTGGTTTCCATCCGGTCAGGATGAGTTTTTTTGTCTTTCGTCATGTTGTAATTACGCTGCTTACAATCCGTACATGCCAATGTGATTCTTGTGCGCACAACTTCCACCTCCGCTTTCTTTCTAGTTCATATTTTCGGTCTTTCTTCTGCATTTTTGAGCATAAAAAAAAGACCTAAGCTCTTCCATTCGCTCGTTTATTGTACCACAATCATCGACAGGGGTCAAGAATTTTTTAAAAACGTTCTTTTCGATATTACTTTGTATTTTAAATTTATATTATCGTTCTCGAAGCGGAAGTATTTCATCTTGCATCATCTCTATCAATGCATACCTAATTTCCTTCCAAAATATTGCTTCTAAACTTTTCATCTATATAATCCGCGGCCACATATTTAAGCAATATCAGATAAGTTCAATTAAGGCTTTTATCTGCTCGTATGCATCTCTTCTTGTCATTGCAATTTCTTCTTTATCTAGGATATCCATAAAGTCTGCTACATCGACCGACCCTGCATGATTTTCAGATGCAAACTTATCTTTTAAGTTCTTTTTCATATCCAGAATTATTTGTTTCTCTCTTAAACCTGTAAATTCCTTTGCAAGCTGTTTCACTCCCCCGATATAATGCTTAATTATAAAGTATATATCATATGCATCTTTTGCCTTTCCCCGTCCCATTGCTGCCGTTTTCATGATTATGTAAGGAACAACCGCCACTACATTGACTGTTGCCACATCAATTGCTCCATCCGGCCTTTTTGCTTCCACCTTAATTTTCTGTGGGGGAAATTCAAATGCATAGTTTCCGCCAGTAGCCTTTAATGCCCTCATTCCCTGGACATGCTGGCTCCTTTTCTTTATAGCTGTCCCTCCATATATTCCAGCAAGAATATCAACATCTACAGAATACGCGATCCCATTTATGACCACGTCCTTGATGAATGAAAAATATTTCTCAGGGTGTTCTTTATATCCATTTTTCAATAATATTTTAGCTAAAGATTGGTAACCAGAACTTTGCAATGTCAAGTGATTAATAAGCACATCAACCTCAACACTACCTACATGGTTTTTCTCTGGAAACATTAAATCCGGTACCCAACCACCAACAACCCGTATATCATCTTCATACTCACGAAATAAATTGACTAGTTCTATTAGTATCCTATGAGCAGCTTCCTTTTGGCCCCCCGAATAATCAATGCTGCTTTTTAAGTCTTCATCATGTATCATTTGTCTGCTTTATCTCCTTTGCTAAGATTGCATTTGCCAATTCTTCTCCACGACCTTTCAATCGCATGCAATCTAAATATATTTGTACCGGAGAAGCCACATGGCTTCCTTCAATTATCCGGCTGTCTTTTATTACGCAATCATCATACGGTTCTATAATGGACAGATTCGCACCAGATTCAACTTCCTTGCACCCCAAATATTTCATTGCCTCTTTTATGTCTTGTGGTTCAATGTACACGTGAAGTTTGTTGTATCTCACTACTGGCGCATAGCGGACTCCTCCTGAAAAACCGGTAAGATAATAGTCTATTTCGCACTCTTCCTTCATTCGCTCCAGTTTTTTTTCGATATTCGCTATATGTTCAAGAGAATAACATTCATATGCCGTTTCTCTTTTACCATTATAGACTCGTGCCCACTCTTTCATGACGGTCTCAATATCAGTAATTTTGATTCCTTCACTAGTCACTTCAATCCATGCATTGTTTATTAAGAACTCTTTTACTTTTGACACTTGTCCTATACTACATCCCACTTTCTCGGAAAGCTTTTTTAGTTTCCATGATTTCCTTGCATCTTCTAGTATGGTTCTGAGTATTAGGGATGATACTGTTGATGATTTTTCAAATATGGATTTTAAGGCCCGTTTCGATGCTTTTGGATTCTTATTCCCTGACACAGATATATATAAAGAATGATATCTAAGCAAGCAGTTTCCTGCATGATCGATAAATCCAACCTTCTCCTTTTCGCATAACAAATATGAAGTTTCAGAAATAAATGGTGCAACAACCACTAAATAATGTGTTCTCACTCTGTTCGCCGAATTATCGATCAGTTCCTTGATTTTCGCCGGAAATGCATCTTTCAATACGTGAACATCCATGTAAAAGAGGTAACCGTCCTCTAGTTCTACACGTGAAACAAAACCTTCCCCTGTTGTCTTTTCCACTTCATAATTATCTACAAGAGGTATTGATAATATTTTTCTACCAACTAATTCCTTTTCATTTTCGAAATTTAGTTTCATTTTTATCACCACTTTCACTAAATTAGTGAAACCCATTATAACAGTGAAAGTAATGATTGTCAACTTACATCCCTTTATAGTTTAAAATAATCTGGATAAATACCTACAAAAACAATTGATACGTATCTATATCTAAATATTTTCCGAATTTTTTTCCTGCCTCCCTCACGCGCCCGCAATAAGAAAATCCAAATTCTTTATGAAGCTGGTCACTTACTGTATTTCCAGCCGTTATAACAGAAATCACCGTATGTATGGGCAATTCCCTGGCAATCTCTAAGATGCTCTCCATAAGCGCCTTGCCAACACCCTGCCCCCGATAATCTTTGTGAACATATATAGATAACTCCGCCGTACTTTCATAAGCTTCCTTTTCTCGGTAACCGGAAAGACTCGCATAACCCGCCACCGAACCTTCTATTTCGGCAACAATCAAAGGATGGATGCCGGTATGGGCGTCAAACCATCCCCGGCGTTCCTCCGTCGTCTTTGGTTCTAAGTCAAAGGTAGCTGTCGTATTTATAACCGCATCATTATATATGTCTGTTAATGTGGGAAGATCAAAAAGTTTTGCTTCTCTGATTCTCATATCCTTATCTCTCCTGCCTTTTAATAGCCTTTTCCAATGCATAAACTGATAAAATGCACATTCTGTACGCCTGCTTTTTTCAAAACCCGGCTGCAGGCTTCGATTGTACTGCCAGTCGTATAAATATCATCCACCAGGATCACGGTACCCAGCTCTTTTACGTTTTCTCTCCTTACCGCGAAAGCCTGTTCCAAATTACGCAAACGCTCTTTGTTATTTAAGTTCTTTTGCGCGATGGTATTTTTCTTACGGAATAATATATCTGTTTTCATCGGAATTCCGGTACCAAGACTCAACCCCTTCGCCAAAATTTCCGCCTGATTAAATCCTCTTTTCCTTCTCTTCGCATCGTGAAGCGGAACCGGAAGAATCGCATCAGGTTTTAAATTAATCAGAATTCTCCTATATTTTCTAAGCAATTCCTCTACATACCAGTCAGCATATTCTCTTTTATTATGATATTTAAAATGGGATACCGATTTTCTCATTGCGTCCGTATAATTAAGCAACGCCCATCCATTATTGTAGGTACGTTCATTTTTCAAACAGTCATAACAATATTCGGCCTCCATCCTTTCTATTTCTTTACCACATTTTTTACAGACCGGTTCTTCTACAAATTCCAGTTTTTTACGGCAATCAGGGCAAATCAAGTGTCCTTTCGGCATTACAATTTGGAAGCAGACCGGACATCTTCTTGGAAATAGAAGATCGGCAATCATATTTACCCATTTTTCTATGATCCTAACTGTCATGCTAAGAAATTCCTTTCTGTCAAATTTTTTAATTCTTTAAGCCGGATATCCAGACTTGAATATCTGCGCTGCTCTGATTCGTTATCTACCATCTCCTGAAACATCTCAGGACTTCCTACTAAGCACACGCAGGACTTTGCCCTGGTAACGGCAGTATAAATCAAATTCCGGTTCATTAACATCCTGGGGCCTGACAACAAGGGAATCACCACCGCCGGATATTCACTGCCCTGAGATTTGTGGATGGTTATCGCATAGGCAAGCTCTAATTCCTCTGCCTGCTTAAAGCTATATTCAACTAGTCGGCCTTCGTCAAACTCTACCTTTATGAGCTCCGCAAAATTATTTATTTCTTTTATGATTCCCATATCTCCGTTAAAAATTCCCATTCCATTGTCTACAGGTATCCCGTAAGGACTTAAAACTTCCCATTCGATTTGATAGTTGTTTTTAATCTGCATCACCTTATCGCCTTCGCGAAAAACCGTTTGAGCTAACTCCTTCTCCGCCTTGGATGAGGCTTTTGGGTTTAAGAAACTCTGCAAAATGGTATTCAGCCGTTCCACTCCTAAAGCTCCTTTTTTCATAGGTGTCATTATCTGTATTTCAAAAGGAGAGGCTCCTATATAATCTGGCAGCTTGTCCTTAACCAGAGTTATTATGGCGTTAATAATCCGGTTCGGATCTTCTCTCTTAATGAAAAGAAAATCCTTGCTCTTTTTATTCAGAGAAATTCTTTTTCCCGCATTGATTCGATGGGCATTAACAATAATATCACTCTCTGATGCCTGACGGAAAATCTTAGTCAGCATAACTACCGGAAAACACCCGGAACGGATAATATCTCTCAATACATTCCCTGGTCCGACACTGGGAAGCTGGTTAATATCTCCTACCAGAATCAATCGGGTTCCTACAGTAACCGCCCGAAGCAGCGAATGAATCAAATGAATATCTACCATCGAAGCTTCATCGATAATAATGACATCTGCATCCAGAGGATTGCTTTCATCCCTTACGAATTGACTGTCAGGCGTATGGGCATCCGGTACTCCGCTGACTTCTAAAAGCCGGTGGATTGTTTTTGCCTCATAGCCGGTAGCTTCCGTCATCCGTTTGGCTGCCCGTCCGGTAGGAGCCGCTAGTAAAATTTCCATTTCTTCCGTTTCAAAGTACTTAATAATTCCTTTAATTGTAGTTGTCTTTCCAGTTCCGGGACCTCCGGTTATAATCAAAAAACCATTTTGCACGGATGCAATTACTGCCCGCTGCTGCTTTTCATCCAGTTCAATATCGGCTGTTCTTTGGATATCTGATAAGCGATTCCTTATTTGGGTTTCCAAAATATCAGCCTTTATGCTTAAATCATGAAGCATTTTTGCCGAATTCAACTCTAAATAATAGTATTTGGAAGCATAAATACATTTGACGCCTTCTACTTCCTTCACAACCAGTCTTTTATCGATCACCATATCCATAATATGTTTTTCGATATGTGGGATTTCCACATGTAATAGCTCACTGGTATTCTTAAGTAATTCTGCTTCTGGAAGATAGGTATGTCCCAAGGCTGCAGCTTGCAATAAATTATATAATAAGGCGCTTTTTATACGGAAATCCGAGTCTGCCAGTATTCCGGCTTTAGAAGCAATCTCATCTGCCATTTTAAACCCTACTCCGGGTATATCATCTGCCATCCGGTAAGGATTCTGCTTGATCATAGAGTATAGCTCCGGACCATATTCATTATATATTTTTGCTGCTAAATTCAGACTAATTCCATAATCTTGCAGAAACATCATGGCCTGTCGCATTTCCTTCTTACTTTCCACCTGGTCAGCAATTTCCAGCGCTTTTCGTTCACTGATTCCCTTAACCTCAGCTAAACGCTCCGGTTCTTCCTCGATTATCCGAAATGTATCTGCCTTAAATTTTCTGACAATCCGCGCGGCCAGAGAAACTCCAATTCCTTTAATAGCTCCTGATCCCAGGTATCGCTCCACAGAGTCGGCATCATTCGGAACACAAATTTCGTACCCTTCTACCGCCAATTGCTCTCCATAAAGAGCGTGTTCTGTCATTGTGCCTGTAGCCTCAACAAGCTCCCCTTCACTAATATAATGAAAGGTTCCCACCAATGTATATTCCTCACCTTCATTTACTAAGGTGATTACGGTATAGCCATTTTCTATATTCCGATATACAATTTTCTCTACAAAACCTTTTACTGTTGCCATTTAGACTCTCCCCTGTTATGTAAAAAAGGGATACCGATGGTTCGATATCCCCTTTCTATGGAAGCGTTACTCATCTCCTGTCTTTCCATGCATAAATTCGATAAATTTACCGGTTCCTATTGCTACCGCAGTCAACGGGTCTTCTGCAACTACTGTTGCGATTCCGGTTTTTTCTTCTATTAATACATCCAGTCCACTTAACAGACAGCCTCCTCCGGTCAAAACGATTCCTCTATCATAAATATCCGCCGCCAGTTCTGGAGGTGTGCGCTCCAATACGCTATGAACAGCTTCTACAATCTGCATTGCCGGTTCCTTTAATGCTTCCAGGGTTTCATCTGAAGTTACAATCATAGTCTTTGGCAATCCCGTAACCAGATTTCGCCCTCTCACTTCCATAGTTACAAGCTCTGGCCTTCTATACGCCGCCCCAATATTAATTTTAATTTCCTCTGCAGTTCTTTCTCCGATCAATAAATTATGTTTTTTCCTCATATAACGGACAAGGGCCTCATCAAAATCATCGCCGGCAATTTTAATGGAAGAGCTGACAACGGTTCCGCCAAGAGAAATCACCGCAATATCAGAGGTTCCGCCACCAATATCGACGATCATGTGCCCACATGCCTTTGAAATATCAATTCCTGACCCAATTGCTGCAGCTACCGGTTCTTCTATAATAGACACTTCTCTTGCGCCGGCTGCATAAGTTGCATCTTCCACCGCTTTTTTCTCAACCTCAGTTGCCCCGCTGGGAATACAAACACTGATTCGGGGTTTTCTTAAAGTCTTCTTTCCTACCGCTTTATTAATGAAATATTTCAACATTTTTTCCGTTACCGTATAATCAGAAATAACCCCCTGCCTTAATGGCCTGACAGCTATTATATTACCGGGAGTCCTGCCAATCATCAGTCTGGCTTCTTCCCCGATCGCTTTAATCTGTTTGGTATCTCTGTCAATGGCAACT
>Ga0154000_1000550_pt1 | contig 10348 bp, 10 predicted proteins | sample TSNC084MetaG_FD_104674 | JGI IMG/M metagenome (GOLD analysis project Ga0154000, IMG submission 104674) | Attine ant fungus gardens microbial communities from North Carolina, USA - TSNC084 MetaG | ecosystem: Host-associated > Fungi > Mycelium > Unclassified | place: USA: North Carolina, Lumber... | reverse complement strand
TCAATGTTTGCACATGAACTTCATTAATTACTCATAGATAGTCATCTGTCCTTATCTTAGAACAAAGGACAGCCTCCATATGGTTATGTTATCACTATTTCTAACACAAAGGCACCACCATATGTAGAACAATAGGTAGTAGCATGTGATACTCTGTCCTAGTGCACAGACCATCACTTTTCTGTATATAAGGACTCATAGTCTGAGGGTTAGACCTCAGACTTAACAACATCTTTTGTCATTGTCTAAAATTTGCTTTTTTGAACTATTCAAGTATCAAATCACCAACTACAAATTAGTAAGTGACCATTTGTGATAGGTTGAAGTGATTTAGACTGGGCTTAGGACCCAGATACTCAAAGGTCTGTTAGCAGTTTTGTCCTTAATAATGCTAGAGGATCTGTTTCCTAGTTCTCCAAAAAGCAATCAGTTGTTGTCACATTGTCAGTTGAGGCTGAGTATATAGCATCTGCCAATGCTACCAAAGAGGCCATTTGGCTTTGTATTTTACTCAAGGAACTCAATTTTCCTCAGACTAACACTATTATAGTCTATATAGACAATCAAGGCTGCATTGCCCTCACTGGCAATCCTGTTTCACATTCACATGCCAAACACATCAACATACACCATTATTTTATTTGTGATTGTGTTGAGCACAGTGATATCAAGCTCCACTATGTACCTACCAAAGATATGCTTACAGATATCTTTACCAAGGCTTTATCATGTGAGTCCTTTGTCATATTCCATAAATTCTTGGGTATTTATTCAGGCACCTTGTTGAGTGGGAGTGTTGAGAATTAATGTTGAGATGCCCTGCCAGATACTGACACCAAATGGGAGCTGATCAAAGGAGATCTCTATGTCATGTTTCATTTGTCTCTCCTCAGACATGTCTCATATGTATTTCTCCTATTATTTTACTTGTATATAATGTGCTCTTGCTTGTACTGCAAATCTAATCTCTTGTGTGGACTTGCCACATCATAATCTATCTCTAATTCTTACCACTGCACCATTTCACTCATTAAAACTTTGTTTCTAGCATAACAGTGAAAGCATTACATCACAGTAGAGAATGATCTACCAGTCTGACATACTATAACCTCCACATAAGCACAAATTATGACTGGGTTATCTACTAGTGCACATGTAGCAGTCTATTTTGACACTCTGATCAACTTCTGCTGATCCCTGACTGCAATCAGTAATTTGGGAATTATCTAAGTGCAATTACAGTCAGATGTGACCAGAAAATTGATATATTAGCTCTGGAAAAGCATGTTGAGAAGTTAAGCTTAAGAAATCAATGTGTCCTATGTGCTATCCGGCTTGCTTTTTGGCTCCAAGAAGTCATCAAATCAGGCTGACTAACATATGAGATCCATGCGCAAACACCTATGCCAACTCAAATAAGCTTTTACATTCTTCCAGAGTTGATATGTCAAAATTATACTTCAGCTTGAAGAGAGGCAGTGCCAATCACCGGTGTATTACGTCAGTCCAAACGATTCTAATCATTCAGATGTGTCACACACCGATGGCGGCATGACCGTAGTATTCGGAGGTGCCATGTTGTAGAGCCTGTTGTGGCCATACTTGTGCCAGGGAGGCCGAGGACAGCTAATGTGAGGGATGTCATGGGGTTTCATAATGTAGGGTATAATGTAAGGTCCTATAAATGGAAAGTATCTTCCTACTATTAACTGATGATAGGCTCATAAAACCTGAGTCTGTTTGCTATCCCTCCTGTCACATCTTTTCTCAACATCTCACCTCAAGAGAGCAATTGTGAAACTATTTGAGGATCTATTGTAGTCCAGAAAACCCAAATTCGCGTCGACGAAGGAATGAGCGTCTTCAAAGACATTGCCCAGTTGACCCAAAAGGGTGCCAAACATGCCCGAGCTGAAATTATTGGTTCGTCGCTGAGTGCTCAATCAACAGAATTAACTGTCTGACGATAAACTAGGCCTCCTGAGCCCAAATCGTGTGTAGCCATGTAACGCAGCTCGTCTCACTCAGTTTATCGTCGTCTTTAGGGCGTCACGACGAACCCGAAGAGCAAGAGCAGGACAGGATTCGAGAGGAAATAAAAGCAAGTCATCGATTTCATAGTTTTGCGGGAGAGAGGACTGAGAACATTGCCAAATGGTGCGTCCGCGATTGTTCGAGTGCTATATTATTCATCTGGTGTAGGCACATCGACGGTCACGACTATATGTGGGCAGTCTCGGAAATGCTTTTGAGTGCAAAAGAGGCCATTTTCATTCTTGTATGACCGAGTCTGAGTGCGCACCTATCCGAGAAAAGCTGAACACTAATCTAGGATTGGTGGCTTACACCAGAATTATACCTCCGTCGTCCCGCAGCAAAATTTCCCGACTATAGACTTGATAGAATTCTTCAACACAAGGCTGAGGAAGGGGTCATGATTCATGTTATTGTCTACAAAGAGGCAAGTGCCATTTCTCTTATTCGTCATTACTATCCCTTAATTATACCTAGGTGACCCAAACCATGAGGATGAGCTCCAAACACACCAAGGTGATTGCGGCAACTTCCTGTAAGACTCGATTACTCATTCATCTCAGAGCACGTTAGAGAGCTTGCACCCCAACATTAGTTGTATGCGACATCCTGATCATATTGGAGCGAAGGGTCGTGAAATTCATTTCCGGATGACTAAGTCTGCTAATTCATTTATTTTATAGACAGCGTTCAATTTTGGTCACACCACGAAAAGGCAAGGCAAGCAGGGTTCTTGTATAGTGTTTCTCATTATAATTGAATTTTGTAATAGGTTGTTGTGGTTGACAACCATTATGCAGCGATTGGAGGTCTTGATCTCTGCTTCGGTCGATGGGATACCCATACCCACCCTCTTGCCGATGTCCACCCCACTGACTTCTCCAAAACAGTCTTCCCAGGTCAAGATTACAATAATGCCCGCATAATGGACTTCCAAGATGTCTATGACTACGCTAGCAACCAGTTGTCTATTTTACAAAGCGCTCGCATGCCTTGGCATGATGTGGGTTTGCTTAACTATGTCCCGACTTCATTGTCTATGTTACGTGTTACTCATGAATATCATGTAGGTTCATATGACCTTCACAGGACCAGCTGTCCTGGATGTTTGTCAACATTTCGTGGAACGGTGGAACGAAATCAAGAAGCGGAAGGTCAGCTCGATTTAGATGTATTTTGTTGCTCAATACTCAGCGATCGGGTATATCCGTGCTTCAGTATCGCAATGAAGAGTAAGTTAACGAATCATCTTGCCTGTGCTCTCTTATCCTTGATCTTATTTATATACTCTTCTTGTAGGAAGTGGCCTTGGTTGGCTCTTCCTCTTACGTCTGAAGATACACCCGACGAGGCTATTCCTCGTATGGAGTTGAATTTTCTTTTTCGATCATCCACTCACTCGTCAGCACTAGAACACCCTCATCTAAGAAGGTGGGGTGCCATCGGTCATAAGTACAAGCAACGATGGCATGGTCATAATAAGAATGAACCGGGCTATGCTATTACAAAGAACGGCACCTGCAATGTTCAAGTCGTACGCAGTGTTAGTGACTGGTCACACGGTGTTCTCACCGAAGCCAGCATTCAGAACGCCTGTAGGTCCCTATCTCAGTAAGCTATTATAATTGGTGCTAAGTTGGTTCAGATTGCAAGTTGATCGAAGATGCTGAACACTTCATCTACATTGGTACATACTCGATTCACCCTAGAATGTTCTCACCTCAATTTCAATTTACCAACAGAGAATCAATTCTTGTACGCCATTATGTCCAGTACGCGGATGACTCTACTGACTGACTGTTTAGTATCTCTGCTACGAAAACAGGTGGTGTCGTTGTCAACATGATTGGAAGAGCTCTGGTTGATCGCATCATTCGGGCAGCCAATGCAGGCAAGAAATTCATGGTTGTTGTTGTGATTCCCGAGGTCCCAGGATTTGCAGGAGATGTCAAGAATGAGAGTTCATTGAAAATCATCATGGCAGCCCAATATCGGACCATAAACCGAGGAGGGAGTAGTATCTATGAAAAGATTCGAGAGGCTGGATACGAACCGTGAGTTTCGTCCTCCAAAATAGAATACGATATGACAAGGCGATTCAGGATGGATTTTATTCGATTCTACCACCTCCGTTCCTATGATCGGATCAATGCCCCCCTCAGTTGGTTTCTTCTGCTTCATTTTCACCACAATCCGAACGAATAATATCCAGGATCTTACATCGAACAAGCCGAGCGTCGTTCTGGTGTCAAATTCTCCCAGGCACAGATTGCTCTTAGCCGTAAATGGGTTAATGGTGACACGTTAACTACCCAGAGGACTGTTAAAATTAGAACTCTTGAGGAGACTACTGAAGGTTTGGTACCTACTGACAAGACAGATAACCTTGTTCAAGAATTTCCAATACCCGCGAGCGAGGAGGAGGCCGATGAGACGATCCACCGATTTGAGGAGGGTGCAAAAAATATCCGAGGTGATGAGAACGTTTCAGACAATGTATCTCAGCACATGTTGCATGATAATTCTAGTCTTTGGGACGAGCTGTGGTTGGGTACTGACCAGGAGGAATTGGACTCGTGCGTGTCTGATGTCTTTTTCAAGATTCACATTTTGTACTGCTGATTCCCATCTCTAGATACGTCACAGAATTATTGTACATACATTCCAAACTGATGATTATCGATGATCGTCGGGTCATTGTCAGTGACAAAAATGTTCATAATTGAATGACAGACTAATCTTGCCTCTAGATTGGTTCCGCCAACATTAATGATCGTAGCCAGAAAGGCGATGGGGATTCTGAAATTGCTGTCGTTGTTGAGGATACCGACATGATTGAATCAACAATGAACGGCGAATATTATCCGGCCGCTCGCTTCGCCTCCACGTTGCGCCGAAAGCTCTATCGGGGTTTGTAGATGAGGTTCTAATAATCAACAAGCTGTTCATATATGCATTCCATTCTACCAGAGCATCTTGGCCTCATTATGCCTCAAATGCCCAATGGTAACCCACATCTTGACGATTTTATGAAACCAGCGCCTTGGCCTAACCCAGACGAGACATCCGAATACGAGGACCGCCTTGTTGCTGATCCTATGGCAGTTGAGACTGATCGGCTCTGGAAGGAGACTGCGCACAAGAATCGAGAAATATTCGGTGAAATTTTTAGGACTGTCCCAACAAACATTGTTAGGAACTGGAAGTCCTATGATGTACGTTAATTTTATTTAGTTCCCTGGATCCTCTTTGAATTTCACGATATCCCTTATCAGAATTATGTTCCTAATGTAAAGACGGGCCATGTTGCACCTGGCGTTACACTTCAACGTCTAAAGCAAAGATTGAGTCAAGTTAAAGGAGCGCTGGTTGAAGCCCCTCTGGTAAGTTGAGCTCTTACTTGGGGGTCATCCGTTCTTCTGATGTTGGTTTTCAAAAGGACTTTTTGATTGACGAGAGGGATTTCGTTTCGGGACCAGAATGGAGGGGTTTAAATCCAATCATGCCAATCTACATTTGATACATACTTTGACCCCCATCTATCTGAATTGCAAAGATATTTCTATCTAATAATAGACACTAACGTTACAAAATTGGTGGGTCCAATGATAGATTTACAGATTCTCCCATGATTCTCCCATGATGCTTCTAAACCAAAAGGACAATTGGTGCTACATGCTGAAGATACCATCCTCTCGTCGTTTACTTTGTCTGGGATGAGCAAGCACAGAAGCGAGACCGAGCCCAACAGTTAAGCCAATCGCTACTGAAACAAGTTTCATCGCTGTCTGAAATCCTGCAATATAGGATGTTGTTGATCCAGAAGCTTGCTGAGAAGCGTAACTGAGGAGACCATCGTTTCCAAGCCCAGAAGGCAACTGAAATAGAATTCCAGTGATCTTTCAAACAATAATACGGAGACATCAGCCCGATTGAATGAGCGACCTCTCAAAGGGTCAAGTACACACCATGACGACAAACGCATTACTACCAGAGAATATTCGAGCGTAGATGTTGGCGACAATTCCAACAGCGAATGCTCTACAACATTCAATGTATCAGAGATCATGACCAAGGCGTCAACTCCACTAATAGGGGTACTCACCCGACCGCAGCAGTGATGTCACTCTGACCGACAAACTTAGTGCCCGTATAGTAATTTGTTACCCAACCTATGCATGCTATGATAACAAGAAGGGGCTGGAATCCGCAGGTTAGGTGTGAGAACAGGCGGTAATCTGAAACAGACTTACCAATTCTTTTCGGTTACAAGGTGCTTGATTCCTCATGCTCAGGAACAAGGAATAGAGTGGTACTGTAAGAAATGCTATTTAGAAACAAAGTTAGTACTATAGATCGTATGGATTAGGTTGACAGCTAACCCCAAAATTGGCTGGGCGTTCTTTGATACCAGGGTCCAGCTGAATGGTGGGTCAAGGTACACGAATAATCCTCCGCACCAAAAATTTCGGTGTGCGTGAATTTTTCGAAGCATGAAGCGCCGATTGCAAAGCCAAATCCCAGGAACAATGCATACATGATTGCAAACAAAATGCGGGTAGATCCAGAGATAATTCTTCGTGACATGATCTCTAGTGACCCTGTCAAAACAAGCAATCCCTGGAGACCATGCATATGTGCACTTGATTCAATATTGTGACATGCTCACAGGTAGGATCAAAACCACAGAACTTGACGCAATGGCAGAATAGCAAAAGCGACGTGTTGCAGCCAGAGCGGCAGCCAAAAAACTGAAAAGTGCGGTGATCGTAAACCTTCAGTGGCGTTAGTGTGTAGGCTAACGAGCAGTATTTGCCACAAACTCAAAAATATTTGCGTATAGAACGTGGTACGAACTGAGTTGTTGAAGTCCGACAAGCAGCGCTCCAAGGGGGTATGCCATTAGAGCATCAACAAAGCTTCCACCAAAAGTAACGGTGCAGATGACAGACGAACACATGCCCCCTATCAGGATCTGCTGCCACCAGTTGTAAAACGGCCTTCTGCGCATCAAACCATCCAGTTGAGCGGAGGCATCAGCAACGTACATCTCATCATGTGTGACCTTGCCTATTTCAGTATTGTATTTAATTTGAAATAGATGCAGCTTACTTTCCAATATAACTGGTATGCGTCCGAGAGTTTCCCAAGATCAAGAGCGCTGGTTTGTCTGATAATTTTGACATGACTCGTCCCAGTGGAGTCATCATCGAAGCTGATGATGAAGTTGTCTGGGAAGTACACAACACATAAATCAATTTCTAGGACCCGAGCTGCGCATTGAATCTGGGATTGAAGGCGGTGAGATGGGCCCCCGAACATCATCATCGCCCGCGTGAGTTTAAGAATGAATTCCTCCCGTTGAATCACCCGGGCAACATGCCGAGTAATCTAGAGATCTACAATTAACGGATCTGGAATCGATATAATTCTTGCTTACGAAGACCTCTGCTTTGCATCTCTTGTGTTTATTCTTCTCGGACCTGACTTGCCGTCTATGATACCCGCCCCCTCTTTCAGAGAAAGGCCGAAATTCGTGAGGCGTCGAAACACCACTCCGCCTCGCGCCTTTAAGTGTAAGGCTGCCTAGCATAGTGCTCGGTAGGCTTCTTATGCCCTGGTACAATGATGTAGGAGTGGATCTTCCACTCTCAGTTTGATTGGAGTTGGCGCTGTAAAAACTTGGAAGTCGTGCCGGAGGTGGAGGACGAACCGGCTCCTCCTTGTGAGAATACCTGACACTTAAATTTAACGGAAAGTCATTGAGATAATCAGAAGCTACTCACCTAGAGAGTCGGTATCCTGGGCGTTTGACATTTGGCTGCAATTGACTATGCACTGGAGCAGCGATACCAGCAAGATTTCCGGTACTGGCGATCAAGGAACCTACGACGCCTCCGGCATTACGAGACTGTGACGGCCTTGACGAGAAGGAGCGTGGTGTCAGCTTCTCCTTGACACGCTGACGTTTGGTCTTGTCCTTTTCTGAGCAAAATTATCAATGGCTAGATAATGAAACACAAACATGATGCATACCCTTCTTAGGTTGAAGCTTTTCGTACTCATCTGGAGAACCCACTCTTGTACTCGTAATAGATGGCAGGGTTGACGTGCTTTCAAATCCGGCATGACCTCTTTCACCATATAACTGGAGAAGTGATGATAGAATGCCTTGAGACGAATCATGAGTCTCGTTTTCTGACGTGCCTTCCTCGACGTCTCGAATGTCTGAGGATGACGAAAATGCAGAGGAGCCATCGTGAGGAGAGAAATAATCTTCCATTTGCTTCTTTCGTGCCGTTCCTGGTACACCTCGCATACTGTGCAGATGTTTCTGGACAACCTTGGTAGCTCTCTTCTGAGAATATGCCTGAAGATCATTGGTGCCTGGAAGACCAGAATCCTCGAATGGGTCTATGTAATTATCCGGCACGTCGTGTGTAGGTGAGTGAGTATCTTGGAAAGCCCCCTCGAAGCATCCAGGCGGATAGGAATGTTCAACTACCTGCTGCGGAGGATATTGAGACGTCGAGGGATCTTTTGTCGGTTCTGAGAAATATCCATCTCGGTCGTCCTCATCGCTTGTTTGTCTGGAAGAATCACTGACTGGAGAGCGAGGAGTGCGGGGGGTGTAATAATGTACTGTTGACCATGTTTTCTCCCTGGAGTTGCGATGTTGTTCTAACGCCTCTGTGAGATGCTTGAATGCTTCAGGCTAATAAAGCATTAGGGTGATCAGACAAAGATCATCAACTGATAATGCATACATCTAAGCCCTCCTCATCTAACAGATGAGTTGGCGTCAGACCATGGTTCCCGTCATCTCCCTTGGTTGCATTCTCATCTAACCACTGAATCTTCCTTGCTGAGTGTGTCTGCAAACCTACAGACGATGATGGACTCTTCTTTGTGTGACTGCCTCCAGACCATGTTTCGTGCCCTCGAGATGTATCCATCGACAAGGCAAGATGAGAGACGGAATTATTTTTTGGCCTGAAGTATAAAGCCGAGGTGAAATCGAGACCTGGTGGAAATTTCGATTTCCTTACTAATCCACCGATCGAGTGAACTGGTTCTGGAATAATCATCGTTAAGCACGGCGATTGTTCTGACTCTGGTCGGCTGCTTGATATCTTGACTCGCTGCTTGGCACTTAAAGATTAGCAAACAACCCGAAGGACTTGTGAGCCATGGCCATATTTTGTCCGGATCCAAAGTGGCGACCTCTGAGTGCCCTTGATATTCCACCATAGACGAAACTCGACTAGAAGATCCTAGAACTATCGTTTTGGTTACTCCAGAGGACAAATAGACCGATTGTCTAGGTGCACACAGCCGGAAACCCGCAAGCCACACTGAGACACTTAGTCATCGATCACAGTGAAGTTTTTGCCGACTAAGAACGTGATTTATGCTCTCTCCTTTTCAGTGAATAAACTGTTCTTGCCCTTGGATTGTTGCTGACGGTTATTATATTATCCTGTCAAATGAACTTGAGAGAAGCGTTAGGTGACTCCCATCACTCTCCCGTCACGCACATCCAGTTACAATGATAATTCAATCTCAAATTCGATACTTTTACTTGTAGCATTCAAACTATTGAAGGGACTTGTGAGTAGTAGGTGGGCCACGTAGTATATATATCAAGGTAAAGATCTCACATCTAGCAGTATCTTGAATTAACAATCAATTCATATGGGACGAAGTACAAGGACAATCCTCAGTTTGGCATTCCAACCCGACTGTAGGGAGAATCTAGGTTGTATACACTTGTTTTCTACCCACAAAATGGTATCCCTGGCTATTAGAACCATAATATGTTCATTGTACAATGAGGGGTAGCCTCTATTCTTGGAATTACAAGATCAGAGTTAAATCTTCAGCATACACCATCAAAAAGACATTGGATTCTGGAAGGCAATGACATGACAATACTTGCTTTGCTTCTGGTCAAGTGTGTTGACGTCATTGGCTTATCGTTTTTGAGCCAGTCATTTTTGCTCATGGTTACCACCACATCTTTCCTTCAAGACTCACTGTAAGGACACAGCACTTATACATTATCATAAAAGAAAATCAGCTGTATACTTCATCTCACACTTACTCACTGTATGAGAAACTCCAACGGAACCGAACCTCCTCCTTCCAATCCCACAAACACCGCTTGACGAACACTAGCCAAATAACTACTAAATTTAATTCCACCTTCATTGATAAAGTCTTCGTAGACCCTGTATCGTGAATCCGCAGCAATATTCACAAGCTCGAATACACGCTTCAAATTACTTTCGAAATATATTATTCCAATGAAGCC
>Ga0154000_1000549_pt1 | contig 10349 bp, 6 predicted proteins | sample TSNC084MetaG_FD_104674 | JGI IMG/M metagenome (GOLD analysis project Ga0154000, IMG submission 104674) | Attine ant fungus gardens microbial communities from North Carolina, USA - TSNC084 MetaG | ecosystem: Host-associated > Fungi > Mycelium > Unclassified | place: USA: North Carolina, Lumber... | reverse complement strand
GACGAATATCAATATCGGTATCCTGATTGCTGTTTTCTTTGTCATTCTGATCCATATTGTTCTGAATAAAACCACGTTTGGTTACGAACTGAAGGCCTGCGGGAAGAACTCCTGCGCCAGCAGATATGCCGGCATTAACGAAAAGCGTAATATTGTCTTATCGATGGTAATTGCGGGTGCCTTGTCCGGAATCGGCGGAGCCCTGCTGTATCTGGCCAATTCCGGCCGCTATATGCAGGTTCTGGATGTGATTGCGGCAGAAGGATTTTCTGGGATTTCAGTGGCTTTACTGGGGATGTCTAACCCGGCGGGAATCTTGTTTGCCGGCCTGTTTATCGGACATATCACAGTGGGTGGTTATAATATGCAGCTGTTTGATTTTGTTCCGGAGGTGATTGACATTATTATTGCGGCAATTATCTATTGCGGTGCCTTATCACTTTTGTTTAAGGAACTCATTAACTGTCTGCAGATGAGACGGTCACGCAGGGCAGATAAGGAGGGGCGGTCATGAACGTATTTTATTTTATTGTTCAGCAGACGATGTATTTTGCCATTCCGCTCCTGATCGTGGCAGTTGGCGCTATGTACTCGGAACGCAGTGGTGTTACCAACATTGCGTTAGAGGGAATTATGGTGATTGGTGCTTTTGCAGGGATCTTTTTTATCAATGCCGTACAGGATCGGATGAGCGGTCAGGGCTTGCTGCTGCTGACGATCATCATTGCCGGGCTGGCGGGATGTCTGTTTTCGCTGCTTCATGCCTTTGCCTCGATTAATATGAAGGCAGATCAGACGATCAGCGGTACGGCTTTGAATATGTTTGCTCCGGCTTTTGCCATTTACACGGCGCGGATGATTCAGGGCGTACAGCAGATTCCGTTTAACGATACCTTTCACATTGTCAAGGTTCCGTTGTTAGGGGATATACCGGTGATTGGTGAAATGTTTTTCCGGAATTGTTATATTACCACTTATCTGGGATTTGTCATTTTTTTTGTGGCGGCCTTTGTGATTAAGCATACCCGCTTTGGCCTGCGTCTGCGTTCCTGTGGGGAACATCCGGGGGCGGCGGATTCGGTTGGTGTCAACGTTTATAAAATCCGTTATGCAGGGGTGATCATATCTGGTATTTTAGGCGGAATCGGCGGTTTGGTATTCGTGATTCCGACTTCAACCAATTTTAATGCCAGTGTCGCCGGTTATGGCTTTCTGGCGATTGCGGTGCTGATTTTCGGACAGTGGCGGAGCAATAAGATTTTTAAGGCCGCTTTTTTCTTCGGCATTATGAAGACGCTGGCCAGTGCATATTCGGCGATCCCGGTATTGAAGACGCTGCCGATTCCCAATGAAGTATACAAGATGATTCCTTATCTTGCCACCCTGATCGTCCTGACGCTTTTGTCGAAGAACTCTCAGGCACCGCGGGCAGTGGGAACGCCTTATGACAAGGGCAGCAGATAGCAGGCGGTCAGGATTGAGTCGCAAGGAGTGCAAATGAAACCGTGTTTATGCCAGAGTAACCCGTGACAGGGTGGAATGGCTTTAAACAAAAGCAATGCTTTTAATAAAAAGGAGGACTAAAATGAAGAAAAAAATGTTATGTGTATTGGCGGCGGCTGTCATGGTGACAGCTCTGTCCGGATGTGTGAAGAAGCCGACGGAGACTGCCGCAGAAAACCAGGCAGACGATCAGACCGGTTATGAACTTGCTCTGGTGACCGATGTTGGAACCATCGACGACAAATCGTTTAACCAGGGCAGCTGGGAAGGCCTGGAACGCTATGGGAAAGACCATAATCTGACGACAAAGTATTATAAACCCAGTGAGAAGTCAGATGAAGCATGCTTAAATGCCATTGGCCTGGCGGTTAAGGGCGGGGCGAAGGTAATAGTCACTCCGGGATTTTTGTTTGAGGTTCCGATCTATGAGGCGCAGACGAAGTATCCGGATGTGAATTTTATTATTCTTGATGCAGAACCTAAATCTGGCGATAATGTCAAGGTTGATGATAATGTATTAGCCATCTATTATGCCGAAGAGCAGGCCGGTTATCTGGCCGGTTATGCCGCGGTGACAGAAGGTTACACGCAGCTGGGCTTTATGGGCGGTATTGCCGTACCGGCAGTTATCCGTTTTGGTTACGGATATATACAGGGGGCTGACGAAGCTGCCAGAGACCTGGGACTTCCGGCCGGATCGGTAACTGTCAAGTATACCTATGTGGGCAATTTTGATGCTTCACCGGAGAACAATGCCAAAGCAGCCGCCTGGTATAATGAGGGCACAGAATGTATCTTTGCCTGCGGCGGCGGGGTGGGAAACTCCGTGATGAAAGCGGCGGAGGCTGCTGGTAAGGTAGTGATCGGCGTTGACGTGGATCAGTCGGCAGAGTCTGAAACAGTAATTACTTCGGCAATGAAAAATCTGGGTGATTCTGTGTACGATGCTCTGGAAAGCTATTATGCCGGTAACTTTGCCGGTGGCCAGACCCTCAATCTGAATGCCAACTCTGGCGGCATCATGCTGCCGATGGAAACATCAAAATTTAAGATTTTTGATCAGGAGATGTATGATACACTATATGGGAAGTTGAAAGATGGGACCATTGACGTGGTCACCGATACGGATGTGGCGGATGCGGCCGGTGTACCGACGGAGATCGTCAAAGTGGAACTGATTAAATAACAAACTTAAGCTTACCAGGAGGAAAATGTTGGATAATCGCAGTTTGCATCAGGTATTACCTTTTCTGAAAGAAATTGACAAGGGGCGGAGAGAGCAGTTTGAAACTTATTTCAGTACGGCTCCGGCCTGGCTCATGGATTCATTTCGCATCGTTGAGCTGGATAAAAACATGATGTTCATCAGAGAAGGTGCACCTGCGGATACCATCTATTTCGTCGGTAAAGGTATGGTCAAGGCGACAGATTACCGGGTTTACGGGATCGCTTTTGACTTTACCAGGCTGGAAGGGACTTACGCGATGGGGGGGATGGAGGTACTGATGGATATTGATACTTATCTTACAACGATTCAGACCATTGTTCCCACCACGATGCTGTCAATCCCCAGAGATAAATTCGCCAGGTGGCTGAAAAGCGACATTAAGGCTCTGAAGCAGGAAGCTAAGAATGTGACCGGTTACCTGTATGAACAGGGACAGCGGAGCCGGGCATATTTATTTTTGCAGGGTTCTGACCGGCTGGCGCTGCTGCTGGTTGACATGTATAAAAAGTATGCCCGGAATAATCTTTTAAATATTAACAGCACCAGACAGGAGCTTGCCGATTCATCCGGCTTGTGTGTCAAAACAGTGTCCAGGGCGATGAAAAAGTTTGCAGAGAATAACTGGATCAGCAGAACCGGCAACCGGTTCACGATGACGAGAGACCAGTTTAAGCAGCTGCAGGCCATGGTATCAAAATTGATAGAACAATAGAAGCAAGGGGCTTTCAGCCCTGTAACCACGAGTTTTATAAGGAGGATGTAAGTATGAAAAGCAGTATAAAAAGGCGTATCGGGGCATTATGGCTTGTTCTGGCGATGCTGTTGTCGCTGACCGCCGGAATGTCATTTTCCGTATTGGCAGCAGAACAGGAGATTATTGTCCTGTATACGAATGATGTTCACTGTGGGGTGGATGAAAATATCGGCTATGCAGGCCTGTCTCTCTACCAAAAGCAGATGCAGCAGCAGACCCCGTATGTTACCCTGGTCGATGCCGGTGATGCCATTCAGGGAGCACCGATTGGAACGTTATCCGAGGGCGGATATCTGATTGATATTATGAATCAGGTCGGGTATGATTTTGCGGTACCGGGCAATCATGAATTTGACTATGGCATGAGCCGTTTTCTGGAGATGGCGGACGCTTTAGATTGTGGTTATTATTCCTGTAACTTTATCGAGTTGAAAACCGGCAATCCGGTATTGGCCCCTTACAAAATGTTTACCTACGGTGATACCAAGGTGGCTTTTGTGGGTGTGTCTACTCCGGAGAGTTTTACCAAGTCTACCCCGGCATATTTTCAAAATGAAAATGGAGAATATATCTACGGCTTTTGTGAAGATGAAAGCGGCCAGAAGCTTTATGCCCAGATTCAGGCCAGTGTGGATGCGGCCAGAACAGAGGGTGCTGATTATGTGATTGTGGTCGGGCATCTGGGTGAGAATGGTACTACGCCACGCTGGAATTCCGCCCAGGTGATTGGTAATACTACTGGGATTGATGTTTTAATTGACGGCCATTCTCATGAGACAGTGGCCTCAAAGACGGCTAAAAATAAGGATGGTGCGGATGTTATTGTAACCCAGACCGGCACAAAGCTGAAGCAGATCGGAAAACTGACGATCGGGACAAACGGAACGATTACTACAGAACTGGTATCAGAGGTGACAGCTGACGATATTGGCCGCTCTTATACCGTCAAAGCCGGTGATACTTTAAACCGGATCGCCAAACGTGAGCTGGGTTCCTATAACCGCTGGCGTGAAATTTATGAGGCGAACAGGGATAAGATTAAAAATCCGGACGAACTACAGGTGGGTATGGTAATCACTATTCCGGGAATGGAATCGGTAACTGACGGAAAGGCTGTAGATTATCAGACGGATCAGTATATCAAGGGGATTCAGAGTCAGTTTAACGAAACTCTGAAGACAGTTCTGGGTAAGACCGAGGTGGATTTAACTGTCAATGACCCTTCAACCGGAGAGCGGGCTGTCCGGAATGCGGAAACCAATCTGGGCGACCTGTGCGCCGATGCTTATCGTCTGGTTCTTGGTGCTGATATTGGATTTGTCAACGGCGGCGGTGTCCGGGTCAGCATTGCTCCTGGAAATATTACATATAATGACACCCTGAAAGTATTCCCATTTGGCAATATTGGATGTGTGGCAGAAGTATCAGGACAGAGGATTAAAGATGCCCTGGAGATGGCTTCTAAAAACTGTCCGCAGGAAAGCGGTGGCTTCCTTCATGTATCCGGTCTGACTTATACCATCGATACCTCGGTGAAATCCGGTGTGCAGCTGGATGAAAAGGGGAACTTCCTTCGTGTTGACGGAGCTTACCGGGTGACCGATATTAAGGTTGGCAATGAGCCGCTGGATCTGAACAGAATCTACACAGTTGCCAGTCACAACTATATGCTTAAGTTAGCTGGCGATGGGATGACGATGTTTGCCGACAGCAATATTATTCGTGATGAAGTGATGATGGATGTGGATATATTATCTACTTATATCAGCAGTAATCTGGGTGGAATTGTTGGTGCCGAATATCAGAATCCGGCAGGACAGGGACGAATTACAATTAAGTAAATTATGTTTTAAATGATTTTTGAGAGGTTTCGAAAGCCTTGTAGTCACCATGTTTTTTCAGTGGTTATAAGGGTTTTGGAGCCTCTTTTTGTGTTGGAATAGTTTTGCTTGGAAGTCAGGCAAAATATATTGTGAAAAAAATGGTAAGGAGTTAAATCTGGTGATATAATCAATATGTATATATTGACAGGAACTAATTCTATACAAGGAGGAGCATATGCACAAACAAACACAGATTGCCATTATTGGTGCAGGGGCTTCCGGCATGGCAGCGGCGACAGCTGCGGCTGAGGCCGGAGCACAGGTAATGGTTATTGAAGCAAATTCCGCGATTGGCGGCAACGGCCTTTTTCCCAGGGGAATATTTGGGGTTGACAGCAAGATTCAGCGGCGCAGACTGATTTTTGCCGATCATGATGAGATGTTTTTGCGTTGTATGGATTATGCTCATTGGAAGATTGATGCCCGGATTGTCCGGGTATTGATAAATCGGAGTGGTGATACGATTGACTGGCTGGAAGCTCGTGGCGTGGGGTTTACTGATGTGGTACATCATTTGCCAAACCAGACTCCGGAGGTTTATCATGTTACGGATGGAACTAAGACAACCGGAAGGCACGTGATATCGGCTTTGGAGAAATGCTGTACGGAGATGGGCGTTACAGTTCTGAAGAAAACCAGAGCCAAAAAGCTGCTTAAGGATGAAAGTGGCCAGGTGACAGGTGTTCTATGTGAAGATGCGGAGCAGAATGAGATTGAGATAAGTGCGGGGGCGGTTATTATCTGCACCGGCGGTTTTGCCGGTGACCGTGAACTTGTGGCCAGATATTTCCCCAGACTGGATATGAAGGAGTTCAGCCGTTTTGGCGGGATGGCTCATCCAGGCGACGGACATCGCATGGCGGTAGAGGCGGGAGCTGATATTGAAGGGAATTTTGCGATGGAAGTTGCTGCACCCAAAATACAGAAACATGCAGCACTTAACCTGTTATTGGGAAAGCCTTATAATGTGTGGGTGAATAAATTTGGCAGCCGTTTTGCCAGTGAGAGCATTGTTTATGATTTTACCAGCAGTGCCGGTGCCATCATGCGGCAGCCGGAGGCCGCGGTATGGGTGATTTTTGATGAGGCTGTGAAAAACCGTGCCCTTTCTGATGGTTCGGATATTATTGAGAAATTACATACACCACCTGATGCCGGGGCGATGCTGGAAGATACCGTGAGAAAAGCCGTACAGTCAGGAATTCTTTGTGTTTCTAATACCGTTGAGGAGCTGGCTGTTTTTATTGGATGCTCCGCAGATGTTTTAAGAGAAACACTGGCGAACTATAATGATGGCTGTAAGTGTGGTCATGATCAGGAGATGGCAAAGCCGCGGCGTTATTTGCAGGCTTTGGAGCATGGCCCATATTATGCGATACGTGCCGGTGCGGATATGTTGATTACTCATGGCGGCATCCGGATTGATGAAAAATTTCATGCTCTGCGAGCAGATTATAGCAGAATCGACGGGCTTTACGTGGCAGGCGTCGATATCGGCGGCGTGGATGCGGATGTGTATGATATGACGATGAGCGGCCATGGGTTTGGTTTTGCTCTTAACTCGGGACGGATTGCCGGGGAGACAGCTGCAAAAGCGGTGCTTATTTAAATGCGCAATAAATTTGCTTGCATGTCTCGGGATTACCCTGTATACTGTCATAGAGTATTCCAATGATTAGATTGTAAATAAAAAACCCAAGACAAAACTTGTTTTTCATACCGTTTTGTGCCTTGAGCGAAGCGAAAAGGAATGGATAAAATGATGAAGAAAAAGGGAATTATGCCAACAGTAACAAAGTATTTGTTTTCGCTGTTGTTAACATTAATGACCATTACTACAACGCATAATGCCGGATATTTTTTTTCGGGAGTAGTGGAACTGCTGCTAATTGCAACATTGTCAGAAGTGCTTGTTGCCAAAAAGAGAAGTTTAGGTGTGGTATGCAACAGCATTCTGCTATTATTATATAATATTCAGATGATGGTTTTGTTCTTTGGCAATAGCTATGTTGCGCTAATTATGCTGACAAATGTGGATTCCATTTCAGGACTTTCCGGTAAAGCGCTGGAATATGGTTTGGGTGTGGTATCTGTGTTGGTTTTTTCGTTCATTCCCATTCGCTCGATAAAGAGAAAGTTGTGGACGATGGGTGCTTTGACAGGTGGCCTGGTGTTAGAGATATGTCTTGTACTTTCCTGGGGTGGTACATTTTCACCCTTTCTTAGTTATTATGACCTGTTGGCTGACTCTTTGAATCAAGCCCAGGTGAGAAGGGACATCGCCAGCGCAATTAATATGAGCGAAATTAATATAAGCGAAAATAATATGAGCGAAAATAATATGAGTCAAATTAATATGACCAGTGAATTTTATTCAGATTCCATTGCGGATTTTCGTCGCAAAGATGAAAATATTGTGGATCAACCTAACGTGATTCTTATTTTTGCAGAAGGCTTGTCTCAGCATGTCATTTCGGACGAACGGAACATCATGCCAAACGTTGCACAGTTCCAGAAAGAATCGCTGAGTTTTAGCGATTACTACAACCATACTTTTGCAACGTATCGTGGCTTGATCGGGCAGTTATATTCGGGCTTTCAGTTTGATAATTATGACACCAACACGCTGGTTTCTCTCCAGGGTATTTTTAAGGACAGTGACTATGCAACTACTTTTATTAATACAGAGCCAGAGAATGTGGATTTTACTGCATATCTGAATTCGTTTGGTTTTGATGAAGTGAAAAGTGATGATAACGGGCCACGAAGAGGTTCGGCTAATTCTGTGTCAGACAAGGATGCATATGAGATTTTATTTGATACCATGCTGCAAAAGCAATTGGAAGACAAGCCTTTCTTCATTTCCATATACACCTTTGGAACGCATGTTAGTTTGGATTCGCCAGATGAAAAATTTGGTGATGGCGCAGATACATTGCTGAATCGGTTTTATAATCATGATATTTGGTTTGGGGCATTCATTGAGGCTTTTAAGCAAAGCAAGCTTTCGGAAAACACAATCATAGTATTTACAACCGATCATGCCACCTATGCGGATAGTGACTATACAAAAACGTTCCCCAATATCGTACGCTCAAGCATGGTTGATGAGATTCCGTTATTCATTTATTATAAGGGCACAACACCAGCGGTTATTGATGCCGGAGGCCGGAACTCTTTGTGCATGGCTCCCAGTCTTTTGGACTATTTGGATATCTCCGCGCCTAATTATTTTTTGGGGGACAGTCTGTTTGGTCAACCGCAAGACGACAATTTGTTTGATAAGGTATTCACGGTAAGCGCGTCTATTTCTAATGATTGGGGAAATGGCGAAGCAATGTCAGTGGAAAAACGGCAGTTTATTGAAGGGCAGATACAAAAATACTTTATTGCAAATAGGCAAGAACAAAGTAATGTTGCCACAAATTATATGGCTTCCGAGTTTTCTTCGATAGACAATCAGTCCATATTTAAAGTAGACATATCACAAGATTATACGGAAATGAACATCATATTTGAAACGACCAATCAGTATGAGAGTGTGTGGTTCCCGGTATGGAGTTTTGAAAACATGCAGGAAGACTTGCAATGGTATAAGGCAGAACAATCAGAGGAAGGTATCTGGCTATGTACGGTAAACATGTTTGACTTTTATGCGATTGGCGAGTATATCGTTGAGATTTATGTTGGCGAGGAGGAGCCCCAAAGTAAACTGACAACCGGTACCGTTATCGTGACACAACTGCCTGTCAAAAAGAATGATCTTACCTGACACTAATTGATATGGGCGGTTGTACTGGTCGAATATAGGCTGGTTTGACGATGCGGTTGAGTTTTGGGAGAAGCAAGTTTCAATAAAATAAGTTGTCAATTCTCTGCTTTTTTGCTAAAATTAAACTAGTTATATGTGTTTTTTTTGAACAAAATAACAAAAAACCAAGGAGGAAGGACAATGGGAATCAAAAAAAGATTTATTTCCGTGATGACTGCACTGCTGCTGGCATTTTTAACCGCAATGCCGGTTATGGCAGCACCGGTCATTACGGTGGGCGCTCACTCATCCGTAGAGGCAACAGCAACCACCACAGTTGCATCCGTATCCAAATACGGCAATCTCGAACTTGAGGTGATTTCAGATGAATTATTAATTTCAGGTTTTGCCACGGGTGACATGGTGACAGTTATAATCAATGAGGCTGAATATGAGATGCCGTTCTGCACCAATTATTCTGACGTTGACAACGGTGCCCTGGTATTGCGTGCCGCGAAGGGAACGAATGCCATTATCGCAATCAATATGGGCAGCTTTGCCGGAACATATGGTGTCGAGGCCGGTGCTGCAGTTACTATCAGGCGAAAGGAAGCCGGCGCATACCTGGAAGAGTATGAGATCCGTAATCTGGTTCGGACCAACAATCGTGCTGACTACTCATCGGATGCTGTATATGCAAATTTCCGGATGGTAAATCAAGGCAGTATTGCTGACGGCATTCTTTACCGCAGCAGCAGTCCGATCAATGAAGAAATCAACCGTGCCTCCTACGCAGATACCTTAGCCGCGGCGGCGGGCATTCAAATCTTTATTAATCTGGCGGATTCCGAGATAAGTTTGGAAGAACATTTCAATGCAGGGACCTTCGCTTCGCCATATTACTTGTCCGTGTATGAAGATGGAGGTGTAATCCTGCTTAATATGGCAATTGATTTTAAAGATGATGATTTTCGGGCGAAATTGGCTGTCGGTCTTAACTTTATGGCCGACCAGGATGGTCCGTATCTGGTACACTGCAATGAAGGTAAAGACAGAGCCGGTTTCACGATTGCAGTACTCCAGGCTTTGATGGGAGCAAGTGTTGACGAGATCGTCGAGGACTATATGGTAACTTATGAGAATTACTACGGTGTGCAGCACAACACATCCAAGTATGACAAGATTGCCGAAGGAAATATCAAAGAATCCCTTCGTTCCATCTGTGGAATG
>Ga0154000_1000548_pt1 | contig 10358 bp, 12 predicted proteins | sample TSNC084MetaG_FD_104674 | JGI IMG/M metagenome (GOLD analysis project Ga0154000, IMG submission 104674) | Attine ant fungus gardens microbial communities from North Carolina, USA - TSNC084 MetaG | ecosystem: Host-associated > Fungi > Mycelium > Unclassified | place: USA: North Carolina, Lumber... | reverse complement strand
TTCCATCACTGTTTCGGCTACGACCGCCGCCGTATCACCGGCTTTCTCAACCGATGGCTTCGTACTACATCCCACAACCAGCAGACTCACGGAAAATAATGCCGTCAGTAAATATTTATTTTGATTTTTCATTGTACTCATTCCTTTAAGATAGACTGTCAATGGCTGCCTGAGCATGCTCAACAAAGAGCTGCTGGATTGCCTCCATTTCACCAAGTCCATGAAGAAGGCAGGTCACCTCATAGCCGGCTGCTTCGAAAACCGTTTTCCAGGAACCTTCTTCATCACCAGCCATGTCATTGTTCGCATGGTCACCGGCAACGATCATCAGAGGATGCAGAACTACGTTCTTATAATTTCCTGCGGAAACAGCGGCCAGTACATCGTCCAGGGAAGGAGCCGCTTCCACAGTACCAACGAAATAATTCCCGTAACCGGCAGCAGTCAGCATTTCCTGCAATTTGGCATATACCTGATTGGACTCAGCCTCGGTACCATGTCCCATGAAACAGATTGCTGTGTCATCCTCATCGTACTCTGCTGTTGCCTCGGTAATTGCCTTCATTACCTGCTCAAAGTCCTCCACAGAAGTGAGCAAAGGTGCACCTACCGCCACCTGTTCAAAGGCATCCGAATACTCCGCCACTTCATTCACAACATCATGGTATTCCAGACCGTTCATTAAATGAGTCGGCTGAATCACCAGTCTTTTCACTCCATTATCTGCCGCCCGGTCAAGTGCTTCCCCCACATTGTCGATCACCACCTGGTCGCGGGACTTCACACGGTCAATAATAATCTGGCTGGTAAATCCACGTCTTACGGAATAATCCGGGAATGCCTGTTCCATTGCTTCCTCAATCGCTCCGATCGTAAGCCGTCTGTTGTCATTGTAGCTGGTACCAAAGCTGACTACCATAAGCTCGTTCTCACCGATTCCGTCTTCGTTGCGGGTATGATCCAGAGACGCATCACCGGTATCGTAGTTTTCTTTTTGTTTACCGGAGCATCCTGCCATCATTGTTGACAGTGCTGCCACGGAAAGTACCATTACCATTTTTTTCAAATTCATCTTCCTTTTCCTCCATAATTTGGGTAACAAAATATCGATTTGCAGAAGGTATCGGAATATGCCGGCAGTAGTGTTTTGTGAACCCTCAAACCGGCAGCATTTATGCTATAGAAAGGCAACGTAAAACTGCTCTGTGGCCAGTACCACACAGAGTTCCCCGTGCTATGAAAACTTTCACCGTCTGAGTCAGAAATCTGCGGTTCAAAAACACCGTAAATCGGTACAACCAATTTCTCGTGATCCGGAATACTATTCCTGTACCAACAACCGGCAGGTTTCCTGACTTGTCGATCAACACACATAACCGCCTTCCCAACTCAACTGAATCAGTGACTGTCCTTGACAAAGATTATGTGCTCCTTACTTACAGTGACGAGATCGTACAGGTTTTTCACCTGTTTCCCTTTTATCTGCTGCCTGCCAAAACAGACAACAGCACCCGTTGTTCTTTACTCGATAGTTTATATCCTATCACTTATTAGTCTAAAATGCAATAAAGCCAATATTTTTTTGTGAAATTACCGCTTGACTCTACCCTAAGGTCATGCTATATATTGAGTTTAGTCACATAAAAGTGACCGTCTGCAGACAAACTTTTTACGGCTCTGAATCCCCCTGCACCTCGGGCAATAATAACGAAAGGAGCACAAAAATGCTAACCATTGGACAAATGTCAAAAGCGTGTGGCGTATCGGTAAAGACCTTGCGTCATTATGATAAAATTGGTTTATTAAAGGCCGATGAGACTGATCCCTATACCGGATACCGTTATTATGCCGACGGGCAGATTGGTATCATGCTGCTCATCAGCCGCCTGAAGCGCTATGGATTTTCCTTATCCGATATCCAGAGTCTGTTACAGATTAAGGAACCCAAACAATTACAGCGACAACTGAAATTCCAGCGGCTTCGCCTGGACCGTGAGATGGAGCACCTCTCTGTCACCATCCGGGAAATCGAACGTCATTTGGAAAACTTTGAAAGGACAGGTGATATTATGAGTTATCAGAATCAATACGAAGTGGTTTTGAAAGAATCCGAATTGTTGGTACTTGCTACCTCTCGTCAGGAAATGTCAGTCGAGGATTTCGGAAATTATTATGGCAAGATTTTCGAACGTCTGGCAAAAGAACACCTAACCCCTACCGGACTTACCATCGCGATCTATCATGATGAGGAATTTGACCCTGCCTGCAGTGATATTGAAGTAGGGGTTGAGATCATGGAGCAGGACAAAGCTGATCAGATTTTAAACCCCACCCTTTGTGCAACCACCATCCATGTCGGACCTTATGCTTCTCTTCCTGATGCTTATGGCAAGATTACGGCCTGGATAAAAGCAGAAGGATACCGGGTAACCAGCGCTCCTTATGAGGTTTATCGTAAAACTTCATTTGATAAGCTGGCGCCGGAGGATTGGGAAACGGAGATTTATTTCCCAGTTGTAAAATAAAATCCATCATCAATATGTTCATGCCCTGTTGCCTTGACCTACAAAGCCAATCAAGCGGCAACATAAAAAGGTGTAAAGCCCTAAAAACTCAATAGACTTTACACCTTTTGGGGTTTTGTGCCGTTATGCAATTTGTAATTTTTCCTTAACCCTACGCATTTCATTTTCCAGATGAGCAACTCGCAAAAGTAATAGCTCCTGTTCCGATGTCACTTTCAAGGCCTCGCCCAGTCTGCGGTTCAAGATTGCGTGTCCTTCACCAATAATTTTGATACCTGCATTGGTTTCGTTTTCAAGCGTTAACTGAATGTCAAGGACTTGAGTTTCAAGTTTGGATGTTTGAGTTTCAATTCTGGCAATATCTGATTTCATATCCGCGACATCTGCCTGAATCGGTTTCAGTTTTTCCTCCAATTTTGTTTCAAGTAGTCCCGCAATCGCTTGTAAATCTTCATGCGTTAATGCCATATGTGTACCTCGTGTGGTTGGATTATTTGATGATTCGTATGTAGATTGTATCATATTGAGGGTGTAATGTCTATTCGATTTTCATAGTACAGGTGCACATTTTTTTTGTATAATTACCGTTGTGAATCACAATTCCTTCCTTATTGCAAAATAGGTTTTCCTTATAATTCAAAATTTCAAATGCCGTATACTCATGGCTAAAATGACACCCCAACTTCATTTTCCACTGCTGCTTCATATACAGCTTTTGTATTTTCATCAAATAATACCCAAACCACAAGGTCCAATGCGCCCTCATTCTCCTGTAGAAATGCTGCCACTGTGCTAACCGCTATCTTTGCAGCTTTTTCTACTGGAAAATGATATATCCCCGTTGAAATTGATGGAAAAGCAATCGTTCGTATTCCATTTTCCACGGCTACCCGGAGTGTGTTTTTATAACAATCAGCCAGTAATTCCTCCTCCTGCTTTTTTCCACCATTCCACACAGGACCAACGGTGTGAATGATATATTGACATGGCAGATTATATCCCTTCGTAATCTTCGCCTGCCCTGTTTTACAACCATTCAACATCCGGCATTCAGATAGGAGTTCCTTCCCGGCAGCCCGATGAATAGCGCCATCAACACCACCTCCACCCAGTAAACTACTATTAGCCGCATTGACAATTGCCTCTACATAATCTATTTTGGTAATGTCACCCAGTACTGTTTTTATCATATTGATCTCCTTGATTTTCAATCTTTGTTCGTAGTTCTCATCTTCTCAACCATCTTCGGTTCTAAAACCCAAATTGCGCCTAAGGAATGAGCCATTTCTTGGCTTTTTCAAAATCATCCATACAATTCATTGAAATATTCACATTCTTTTGTTGTTTTATATACCTTTTCAACTTTGTATTCAATCCCACGAAAACAACCTTGCGCAGCAACTTGTCTGAAGAATACAATTTCTCCAATATAAATGCCATCACTTCTTGATTAACTATTGTTTCATCTAAGTTAATCGCAATAAATGAACTGGTAGATGGCTTTTTGATCTGAATCAAATCTTGCTCTAACTTCTGCTTTAGCTGCGCTTCATCGCTAATTCCATCCAGATGTTCAAACCATATTTCCCCGCCATTATATGGCATTGAGAAAGATTTCTTGCTTAGACCTGAATTTTGTTTTTTCATACAAACCAAACTCCTTGATTTTCAATCCATTCATTGCACATCCAAACGACTTAGTAACGGCATCAATTCTGACAACCTGCGTATTTCATGACTTGGCTTAATACTATAATATGTCTTTTGTCTGGCATTAAACCATATCGTCGTTATCCCCGCCGCATTTCCCCCTTTAATATCCGATGAAAGACTATCGCCCACGATCACCGTCTCCTCTTTCTTAAAATCTTCGATCCGGGCAAAGCAATTGTTGAAAAATGCAATATCCGGTTTATTAAAACCAATCTCCTGGGAAATGAAAACACCGGCAAAGTACTTCGTAATATCAGCACTTTCCATGCGGCTTCTTTGCACCCTGGCATAGCCATTAGACGCAGCAAACAAACGATATTTTTTATATACTTCTTCCAACAGCTCTACTGCGCCGGGAATCATATGATGGCTGAACCCAAGGTGATCTTCATAATATTCTGCTGCTTCAGCAGGAAAGCAATCAATCCCCAGCTCAGCAAAAAGAAGCTGAAAACGCCGTGCCTTAATCTTTTCGCGCGTTGTCCGGCCCTTCTCTAACAGCTTCCATTGAGAAAGATTGATTTCACTGTATCTTGCCAGAATTTCTTCTTTTGGCTCTATGTTCAAATGCAGCAGCGTTTTTGTCAATGCCCCTCTTTCAGCCAGATGAAAATCCAGTAATGTATCATCCAAATCAAAAAATATATTTTTAATCATAATTTTCTTCCCCTTGTGACTATGTGTTTCTATCCATTGTACTACATCCATTCACCACTCACAAGTATTCCGTATATTTTTCGCTCTCTGACACATGCTAATGATATCATACAATTTAAAGGAGTAAATTATCATGAAGCATGACCACGAGTCCTCAAGAGAGACCGCCGAATCACAGAACATCAATCCCGCGAACACAAGCAATATTTTTTCTGATGTCCTTGGCAGCTATACCGGAATAACCGAAGACGGAGAACCGCCCATTCAGGATGCCGATGACCTGTAATCAGGATTACAAACAAAAAAGCAAGGCCGGAAACTGCTTTCATCCAAACAGTTCCGGCCATTTTTTTCGCTATTGACTTTAAAATATAAACCCTCACCAGGACGGAATCAGGCAGCAACATCATAGGGAATAGCGTCATCAGCCACTTCCGTAAGCACGTCAATACGCCCGGCTCCATAAGGATTGGCATAGATACTGTCGGCAGTAATACGGCCGCCTAATGAATTTTTAATATACTCAATCAAGACCTGATTGTCCTGCATAACCTCATCCTGCAGAATCCTGGCCCCCTTGAACATCGTATATCCATCTCCGCCATCCTTCAACATATAGTTATGCGAAGCCAGCGTGTATGTCTTATTGAGATCCAACGGCTCGCCGCCAACCAATACATTATGCACCCGGTATGCACCTGACACGCGAAGGAACTCTCCCTTCTCACTGGTGACAACACTGGATGGAATGGTGGTATCAATTGCATAAGTAAGTCCGGATACCTGCAGGAAGCCGCCGCTCTCGCCATCCGGCAATGCCTTGGCCCCAAGTTCCAGGGCATCCAAAATCTGCTGTCCGTTCGCTTCGATCATACAGGCCGCATTTCCAAACGGATGCACCGCTATGATATCACCATAAGTAATATCACCTTTTTTAATCGTCGCACGTACACCGCCGCCGTTTACAAATGCTATATCCGCACCCAGCAATTCCCGATACGCGTCAGCGCAGAGATCACCAAGATTGGTTTCCTGGCTTCTGACCAGACGATTACCGTCATCAGGATCGTTGACCACCAGATCAATGTCTGTTCTGGCCACTACTTCTGCTACTTTTTCAGCAAACTTCGCTTTAATTCCTTCAATAAATGTCAAGGTCTCCTCATTCTGACCGGTATAATCCGTAATCAGTTCTGAAGTAACGGTTCCATCATTCTTGATTACAAGCTTACCAAGGGCTGCCAGCTTCGTTCCGGTTGAAGTAAGCACGACATCCTCGCCCGCTTTATCCTTGCATAGCTCTGATGGAATGGTATTATGAGAATGGCCATCGATAAATGCATCAATTCCGGTAGTGTTGGCAATTACCTCTTTGGAAGTCCATGGTGAACTGGACGGATCAACCCCCAGGTGGCCAAGCACTACTATGTAATCCGCACCGCCATCCCTGGCACCGTCAATACTGTTTTGAACGGTCCGGTATAACTCCTGACCATTTTCGCCCTCAGCAAATCCATAGATATAATTTCCTTTCCCATCCTGGAAATAAGCGGGGGTAGATTTGAAAAAGGTCTCCGGGGTAGAAACACCGATGTAGGCAACTTTTACCCCATTATAATCAATCACTTTATAAGGTTCAAATACCGTCTTCTGATCCGGAAGCGAGATGAAATTACAAGAGATGTAGGAGTAAGGTGCACTCTTCGCCAGATCCAGAAAATTCTTCATCCCAAAATCAAATTCATGATTCCCCGGAATTGCAATATCATATCCCACCTGTGTCATAATATCAGCAATATATTTGCCATTTGACAAAGTGCCGATCGTAGAGCCCTGAATTGCATCACCACAATCGATCAATGTTACCATATATCCTTCGTTCTGATAACTCTTCTTGTAATCTGCAATTGCCGCATAGCCCAGGCAAGTCACCTTACCCGCCTCGTCAACTGCCGCCTCATAGGCATTATGAGCATCGTTGGTGTAGAGTACAATAATATCGTCCTTTGCGTCTGCAATTTCCGCCGCAGCTGCTGTTGTTACAAACAGTCCGCCAGTGTAAAGCATGGTCATCGCTGCCAAAAAAGCAATTACTTTTTTTCCGCTTCTTCTCATTAAGTGTCCTCCTTAGAAATTAATTTTATCTGATAAATTTCATTGTACCATAATGCTAATGTTTTTTCTATACTTTCCTCTAACTGTTCTCCGCCCTATATAAAAGCAAGTATCCATCTGCCTCCACCAGGACCGCCTGCTCTACCTCTTCCGGCCAGCTGCCGGGCGGGCAAGGTTCCTCTGCTTCATACCGCACACAGGTTCCGCAGCTGCTGCTAAGATTTCGGGGAACCGGCATTATTTTCGCTTTTACCTGCTTTTCTTCGCAGATTTTCTTAAAGCGGATTGCCCCAAAATGGGAATAAAATGTTGCAATATATACCATCTTATCTTGTAATATTGAGTGTATACTCTCCACCCTTTTCTGACACCTCCACCTGATATCCCTGATGATGTGCATACCTGGTAACATTCTCCCGGGCCGCAGTATTATCAACAATGATCTGATATGCCGCAGCACTGGAATTCATCTCATTGCGTAACATAATAATCGGTTCCGGACAGGAAAGTCCTCTTGCATCCAACAATTTCATCTTCATTCTCCTTATGCTTCATTTTTATAAAAAGTATTGAAACCGGCAATCAGTAATACCACTGCAATCCCAATAACCACCGCCATCCGCCCATTTGCTGTCGGCCCCGCCGCACTGGAGGCCAGGCCAAAGTTATGGGCAAAAGCAGCACCAACCATCAGACCAATAATGGTAATCCCACTATCCGTATTACCTTCTCCGGCAAGCACCAACTGCCGCAGCGGACAGCCGCCTAACAGAACACAGCCAATACCGGTCAGGAACATTCCCAGCGCATTCCACAATCCGTCAGTATGGGCAACCGGTTGTCCGGATAATCCCAAATTAAAATAAACGTCAGGAGTAACCACCGTCAACAGCAGATTGAAAAGTAAAGCACTGAATAGAATCGCGATAAAGCCAGCCAGCAACTTCCACTCACGGAACAAAACCACATCTCTGATTCCGCCGACCATACACAGACGCGTCCGCTGCGCCAGGGCGCCAACTGCCACCCCCGCCACTAAACTTACAAGCAAAGCGGCATGCTTTGCCCCCGGGCCGCCATCCGGTTCCGTAAAATGGATAAATGCCGGTGCGGCAATCAATAATACCAGCAGAACTGCTTCTATACCGATGAACAACCTGCCCTCCAAAGCCGGCAGTTTATAAGTCCGCTTCAAAGAATAGCCTTTGCTCAAAAAAAATACGCCAGCAAAGATTCCGCCAACAAAACCAACCAAACCAAAGATTGCATTCAAATCACCGCCGGCCAATCGCAGAATCATCCGGAAGGGGCAGCCCAGGAACATCAGACAACCAATCATTACCAAAAATCCCAGTACAAAACGGGTCAGCGGCGCACTGCCGCCTTTCGCTGCAAATTCCTTCCGACCACATGCCAGAAGAAAACTGCCAAACACCAAACCAATGATCTCCGGCCGTATGTACTGCACCGCTGCCGCCGAATGCAATCCCAGGGCGCCGGAGGTATCGCGCAGAAAGCACGCAATACAAAATCCCATATTAATCGGATTGCCCAAAAAACTTAACAATGACGCAATGATTCCGATGACAATACCAGCCACTACAATTGTCGCTTTTTCATTTTTTAAACTCATAAATCCCCCTCCTGTATTTTGTTACATTTAGTATAGCAGATTCCCTTTTTTTACTCTAATAGCATTTATAAATATTTGTAATTGATTTATTTGAATTTCAAATGAATATATGATAAAATAGATAAAAAATAAGACGAGGAGTACCCCCGAATGGAAAGAATCTATTTTGATAATGCCAGTACTTCATTTCCTAAACCGCAAACCGTACCGGATGCCATGTATCAGTACATGGTGCAGAGTGGCAGCAATATTAACCGGGGCAGCTATACGAAAGCCTATCAGACCGCAGAAACGGTTTATGAAACCAGACAACTGATTACCGAACTGTTCGATGGACCGGATTGTAAAAATGTGGTTTTTACTAAAAATATTACCGAAAGCCTGAATGTCCTTTTGAAAGGTTTTTTAAAACCAGGTGATCATATTATTACTTCCTCTATGGAGCACAATGCCGTTATGCGTCCCCTGGTACAGCTAACGAAACAAGGAATCACGTTTTCACGGATTCCATGCCGTGAGGACGGATCGCTGTCACCGGACATGCTGGATTGCTGCTTAACCGCCAATACCAAAGCCATTGTCATGACCCATGCCAGCAATGTCTGCGGCACCTTACTGCCCATCCAGGAAGTTGGTACCTTCTGCCGCCGGCATGGGCTTTATTTCTTTGTTGATTGCGCCCAGACCGGTGGCCTCTATCCCATCAGTATGAAGGAAATGAACATTGATGCCCTTGCTTTTACCGGACATAAAGGACTGCTTGGGCCGCAGGGAATCGGCGGTTTTCTGATAAATGATGATTTAAGCTCGCAGATGGAACCATTATTATCCGGCGGAACCGGCAGTATCAGCCATACGGAAGATATTCCTGTATTTATGCCTGACCGTTTCGAGCCGGGCACGATGAATCTGCCGGGGATTATTGGGTTGCGCGAAGGATTGATCTGGCTGAAGGAAACCGGCTTGTCGGCAATCCGGGAGCACGAACTCAAACTGACTGCGGGGTTTCTTGACGGCCTTCACCGTTTGGATCATGACGGTACGTTCTTGAAAATTATCGGAAAATGCGATACTGCCGACAGAACCGGTGTGGTTTCGATCCAGACATTAAACCAGGATCTTTCGCAGACAGCCTATGAATTGGATGATACTTATGGAATCATGACCCGGGTCGGTCTCCACTGTGCACCCGCCGCCCATAAAACATTAGGAACCTTCCCCACCGGTACGCTCCGTTTCTCTTTTGGCTGGTGGAATACAGAAGCAGAAGTTGCCATTGCCTTACATGCGCTGGCAGACATTATAAAAAGGTAGGTGTTGTCATGGATTTTAAACAATTGCAATCATTTGTCACGGTCGTCAAATGCAAAAGCTTTACCAAGGCAGCCGCACAGCTTTATATCTCCCAGCCAACTATCAGCACACATATCCGCACCCTGGAAGAAGAACTCCATTCCCGGCTGATTATTCGAACCACCAAAAGCCTGGAGGTGACCCCCAGAGGAATGGAGTTATACGAATGCGCTTTCTCGATTCTGGGATTGAAAGATAACCTTTTGCAGCGCTGGACAAATAGAGAAAATGGCATTATTCAGCTGGGGGCTTCCACCATTCCTTCCGCTTATATCTTGCCGGAACTATTGCCGGAATATAGCCGACAGCATCCGGAAACTTATTTTGTCATTCATCAGGATGACAGCCAGGGCGTGGTGAAC
>Ga0154000_1000547_pt1 | contig 10362 bp, 11 predicted proteins | sample TSNC084MetaG_FD_104674 | JGI IMG/M metagenome (GOLD analysis project Ga0154000, IMG submission 104674) | Attine ant fungus gardens microbial communities from North Carolina, USA - TSNC084 MetaG | ecosystem: Host-associated > Fungi > Mycelium > Unclassified | place: USA: North Carolina, Lumber... | reverse complement strand
TCATGATATTCCATTACGACAAGAATTTCACCCTGAAGATATGAGTATTTTGTCAAGCGTGATGGGTGTAACTCAGGAGGTTTGCGTATGACCTCTGAATCTTGATTTGATTTCTCATTCATGCTCCAGACAATCAACCATCGACGACTAGTAGGCGAAGTCTACAATAAGGGTGTCTTGCATAATATTCTAGGAGTCAAGCCAAAGGCACAAGTTGTCGTAAAAGAACTGGATGGCGAATCGTATCGGGATAAACACTCTAAATCTCCCTCCTTGGGTTTGAAAAACAAATACTCGCCTTGGAAAGATTTGGGTGGTGGTGACGCCAGCTTAACTCAGGACATAAGTGATCTCTCACATAGAAATAACCATGATCCTGACGAGAGCGCGAAATACGATATTGGAAAGCAGCCTCCTAAGAAGAGGAGACGGATGGGTAGAGAAGAAGATAAACATGCGGTATTTATTGTTGACGATGAAAATGGAAGTAGAAGTGATTCCACAGATGTCGCTGAAGCGAAGGAGTATGGCAAGTCGATGGCTGATACCGATGCAAAGAGGAGCTATTGGTTGTCGAAAGCACGAGGACTCGGAGAGGATCAAAACGATTCAGAATAGATCTCATTTCGCAGTACGACCTGCAGGATATGGACCAGGAATGTTTATGATTTCGGCCTCCGATGACCCTTCGTGGATACCAAAGCGAAAATTTTTCGGAATGTCGGTGAGAAAGTTTGAGTGCTGAGAATTTGTTTTGATCAACCATAACTGTGCTATTAGTTGTGCTAACACTATATGACTGTGGATACCTTAATCTGAAATACTGATAGCCTGGTTATTGACACAGCTAGATGTGACATTGATATAGAGCTTTCTGCACCTAGAGTTGATATTTCGATAGGTGTCAATGCTATTTTGATTGTGCTCAAAGTTTGGATAACTGGTTGTGTAGTCGGAAAGTTATAGTGATATGTCACTTGGGCTGCTCCACTGGAATGAAACAGAGTCAATGGAATGAATGTTTCAATGGAATGATTCTGCTATACTATTTTGCAGTCTAACCAGGTGATTAGTGTTTTTACACATATACCATGATCACTTCTCACCTTAGTCATCTACCCCATGGTGACTGCTCTGGCCTTTCATAGCAAGCTTGCTGCAACACAGCAATGGGCCCTCAGAATTAGTAGAGGCGTATGAATGGGCCAGAGGCACAACTTAAAACCTTGTTACTCAGTATACCAGTATTCTTGATTTACGTAGTGCATAGGTACTATCCTACACAAGTGATATTAGGATTTTAGGTTTGAACTGTATCTGAGCCCTAGATTCGCTTGTCAGAGTTAGTGAACACTGGCATGAAAACAAAAGTCGCACGTTTGAAGCGCCCACGACTTGCAATTGATGATGCGCCAAAAAGTCGGCTTTCAATTTACAACGACATCAACATGATTTCTGTGAGTCTATACTATCAATTCATCCTACGGAATTAGTTTATTCTAATGCCATTTAGGCATTCTTTATTTTCAATCAAAAAGGAGAGGTATGCCAATCAATGTGCTGATGAGTTTTGAACATGGTCGCTTACACCAGGAGTAGGTCCTAATCTCGAGGTTTTATCGACCGGACTTCAAGTAGGCATGACTCAAACCTAAAGTCGGTTCCGAGGGCCAAACTTTTCTCTGTAGGCGGTCCATTGCGGATGTATTCAGAATACAAGTAGTTTCAAATAGCGATGTCAGGTCACCGATCATAACGCTAGGATCGACGAGTTTCTTTCATGTGAGAGTGAATGGTTTGTATGTTGTTGCTGTGACAAAGTGAGTCCTCGCTGCTCTGCCTTCTGCTAATTCTGAATACGTATGACTGTCATTGTCACAGGACAAATGCCAATGCCGCGCTCGTTTTTGAATTTTGTTATAGGTTCATCAACATCGGGAAGAGTTACTTTGGTAAAGTGGATGAGGAGAGCGTGAAGAATAATTTTGTGCTGATATATGAGTTAATTGATGGTGTGTCCATCCTTTCAGAGAAGTATCCTTCTACTGATCCTGACGCTGGCAGAGATATGCGATTTTGGATACCCGCAAAATAGTGAGATCGATACCTTGAAAAGTTACATCACGACGGAGAGTATAGTGTCTACTAGTGCCATCGCTGCTGTGCGTAATCATCTTCCAGTGCATCTGGATATCTGAATACATGGTGTACTAATTATAAGATGATTGGTTCAAGGAGGAATCATCCAAAATCACGATGCAGGCCACCGGTGCTACAAATTGGAGGAGAGGAGATGTGAGCTATAGGAAGAACGAGGCGTTTGTGGATGTCGTAGAGACCATCAACCTGAACATGAGTGCCAAAGGTGAGTTACTTGAATATGCATTGTGGTAGGTTGCTAAATAGTTTGACAGGGAACATTCTGAGATCAGATGTAGACGGCCATATTCAGATGCGGGCGTACTTGTCTGGTACTCCTGAGTGTAAATTCGGCCTGAATGACAAGTTGGTGATCGACAGGAGCGAGCATGGGACAGGTGGTGCTGTCGAACTAGATGATTGTCGATTCCACCAATGCGTACGACTGCATGACTTCAATAGCAGCAGAACAATCAGTTTCATACCACCCGATGGTGAATTTGAGCTTATGCGGTACGCTTTTCTCATAAGACTTGCTACAAATGACTCAATAATTGGCAGGTACCGATCTACGAGTAATATCAAGCTACCTCTACGCATAATGCCCACCGTCAATGAAATAGGCACTAGCCAGGTCCAGTATACGGTTGCAATCAAAACTAATTTTGACAACAAGCTCTCGGCAACAAATGTCGTCTTACGAATTCCAACACCACTCAACACGACTAGCGTGGACTGTAAGGTGGCCAATGGCAAGGCCAAGTATGTGCCAGCGGAGAATGTGGTGGTATGGAAACTGCCCCGGATCCAGGGAGGACAGGAGTGTACATTCTCTGGGACGGCGTATCTGACAAGCACGACAACACGGCAGGTGTGGGCACGGCCGCCGATAGATGTGGACTTTCAGGTGCTGATGTTCACTGCATCGGGGTTGATTGTGCGGTTCCTCAAGGTGTTTGAGAAAAAGAACTACCAGAGTGTCAAGTGGGTACGATACCTGACCAAGGCAGAGGGAACCTACCAGATCCGGGTGAGTGTCTTGCCGTATGTTTTTTTTTCAACTGCTCATGGGCACAGTTCTGAAAAGTAGATAACGTAGAGTAGCGTGAGAGACTGCCATATATAGAGCACGATAATATCACACTTTGAGCGTCGACGGCCATGTTTTGGAGGTAATCACGTTGTGCTGTGAATAGCCTTCAGCTCAGTTTCCTTGCAGATTCGGCTTCCATAATGCCTCTGCCATTGAAGGTCTCATTGACAAAGAGGCCTCTCTTGCTACCATCCTCGACCAGGACGACCTTCTGCAGGAGTGCAAGGCACAGAATTCTCGCTTGGCCGAGTATTTCGGCAGGGTCGGCGTCCTTCACAGGCTTTTTGCCTATGTCACCGGTGAGATTGAGATCGAGGGCAAGGACCGTTTCAAGTGCGCAGCCAGCACTTGTCGGCGCCATGACACTCACCATGCAAGTCCAGGTACCCCTACGTGGCCACAGAGGTTCTCTGCAGCGATATTTGGTCCATATCTGCCACTTGTGTAGGCAAGGCTGATGTAGTCCTTGCCCCATTTTGGGAGTTTGTTCTCGATAGATCACCCAAGGATATGAAGACTCAAATGGTCATGGCTTCCCATTTTGTCAAAATTAACCTCTGTTTCATCCTCAAATGGCCAGAAAAGGTGGGTTCACCTCGCAGACGTATTGCGGTGTACTGATGGGCAGCGTGGAGATGCTTGCGTTCATTCAAGCTCAGCCCAACATCGTGGAACGACTTCTGAAACATATCGAGTGTTCGGCTTTCGTCGACCTTATCGTACAGATCATAGTTCTGGATGAACATCAGAGATGCGGAGAGGTCATTGAGGTACGTCTCTGATTGATTTCAATTCATCTGTCTGACTGAACGAGTAGTGGCTTTCATCACAAGAATTCATCCCGAGACTCATCAGCATGTTATCTCCTCAACATTCAAGCGATATGCATAATGTCGTTGCAGATCTCATAAAAGGGATTATTTCTATGGCTACCCCTACACCTGCATCGGGTCTTATGGACCCTGTTCCCGCTTCCAACCTATTTGCACGCGAGCTGGCTTCGCGAGAGATGGTGGACAGACTCGTCTCGTATATCATTCAGGACTTTAGCGCTCTCAACGTCATCACTACACCATCCTCTCCTTCCGGTTCCCCAACCACCGCAGAAGATACGGAAAATAGTATTGAGTGTCTCCCCTCATTTGATTCGTCCATTTCATCCGTCATCAACTCCATCTCGATCATCATTGAATTAATGCGTAAGAATAGCTCTGATTATTTCGAGCCATACCTCTTTCACACTCTACGTAATCGACTCATCCAATACCAACAACATCTAACAGAAGAGGTCGGTAAAGCCCCAGACGAGGCGAAAGAGATGATGGAGCAGGCCATGTCAGAGTTCGTCAATCGCATGGGAGTTGTGAATCTGGGACCTGTATTGAGTGGTGTTGGTGACCGAATGCGAGAGTTGACAATGTTTTTGAGAATGCCTAGATCGTTGGTGAGTGTCATTTTCCTATGAAGTTTCAATATCCTGATCATATTTCCGCGTACATGTAGACCAGAGACATACAAACAACCGTCGGTACGATAAAACCTCTTACGTTCGAGCGGTACCGGATCTGCGAGCTTTTCGCCGAACTCTTGCATTGTTCCAACATGGCGCTCCTCAACCGTCCGTCAATTCATGATAATCTCTACGACCCTAAGGGCCGACTACAAGGAGGTCTCTCCGCACTTGAAGACCTGGCACAGGTTATTCAACTCAATGGCATTTCCGCGGGCGAAGATCAAAGTAGTTCCGGTGCTGGACCTACAGCAGAAGAGGAGATGGATGATCACAGTAGTAATGATGGTTTGGGAGCAAGCGTCGGGAGCAGTAGCGGGATGAGTGATATTGAACCGGCGATGGAACTACCTGTTTCTGGCGGACCTGGTTCCCGGGCTGCTCGACAGCTACAACAACATAGTGGAGGGGGTGATACGCCCAGTATTGGGAGTTCGGATATGTCCCCTGGCAGCAGTGTTGCTGAGGAAGTTGAAGACGACGACGGTGACGATGACATTGACGACGATATTGAGATGAATGTACAGAGGATGGAGGAAGTCTCAATGTTGGATGAGCCGTTAAGCAGTAATAGCAGCAATTCGTCAACGAAGCAAGCTTTGAAAATTGACACTTCGTCGAAGACAAACATTGGAGTGCGAAATATTGCTTATCCTACACCTTTTTCTTCATCCACCCCGAGTGCACGTCAAGAAGAATGGGTGAGGTCTTATAGGGAGGGTGGCAGCTATGCAGATGCCCAGCTGGTGTTGGCAGAACACAATGGTGATCATACACTCACACCACAAGTTTCACGGGCACATAGAGCTGACAAATCAAGGCATAATTCGAGCAAGATGATAGAGGATACAGCTCCGGGGACAACTGACTCGTCACAGACCTCCGGGAGTAAATTGAAGAGATTGTTTCTGGATTTGGAGATCCTGCCGACACTAGTGGTAACGCTTTCTCATCAAATTTATTACTCATTTGGGCTTACGGCGATTACGTGCTTCCCTCCGTTTTTGTTTGCACAGGACTTGTTCTTCGAGTTCAAGTGGAACAACTTCTTGCATAGTGTGGTGTATGATATAATACACCAGATTCTGACAGGGAATGTTAGGGGTGGATTGAATAGGGATCTGGTGGTTTCGTTGTTCAGAGACGCGAGACTCATGCAGCGGATCGTTGAGGGCCAGAAACTTGACGATCTCGAGAGGTACCTAGTTCTCTCCTCTCCATAAATTGCCTACCTCCATTGACTCACTCTTCTCCCAGTACAAAATCAAAAGGTGTTCGGATAGGCTACATGGGTTACCTCACTCTCCTCGCTGAAGAAGTAATTTCTGCAATAGACAGATTCCCTCAAGACCTCTCAACACAAATTACATCGCTTTACGCTCCTCAACCTGAATGGGAAGAATATGTCAAGGGGAGATATTCTGAGACGAAGAAAAAAGATGCAGTGGTTTTGGGGGGACCTAAGCCAAACTTTTCTGCTGCATTTAGTATGAGTGGAGGTGGAGGGTTTGGGTTCGATGGGGAGCCCGATGTCAGTGGTTATGGTGCGGAAGCGAAGGCCTCGTTCGCCGGTGTCGGTACGGGTGTTGGGACAGGAGGGGGAGCAAGTGGAGCGACGAGAATGAAAGTGGATGAAGCCGCAGTGTTCTCAGGTTTGCGACTGGATGAGACGAATGCTGCTACATTTGCACCACGGACGTCAGCTGGATCAGCTTCATCCAGAATCGAAATTGTACAAGGTGATATTGAAGAAACAGGAGAAGAAGGGGCTAGAGTGTTCAATGTTGGAGGTGTGCACAGAAAAGCGGATGTCCCTGAAGATGTCAAGTTTTTCTCCCATCATGTTCAAAATAATGATATTGATGAAGACGATGGAAGCGGAAATGAATATTTGCGAGGAGACTTTAGGAGGGTCAGTTTTAGCGGTGGAAGTAGGAGTGGAAGAAGTGTTGTTGCCGGGATCCGGAGTACAACTGAGTTTGCATCTCTGGATGACGAAGATGAGGATGAGGTTGAAGGTGGACGGACTACGCGTGTGAGCTCATAGATTTTCCAACGCTCATTTACTCGAAACTGATACCACATAACTGCGATAAAGTTTGCCTCATATCCTGAAATTCGGTCTTCAAATCACCTTGGTGAATCTCCAGATTCGTCAGATGAGGAAGAGGGGTGGTTGTCCCAGTCGAATTTTAATAACTCTCGAAGTTCACCGATATCCATGAGAAGACGTCAGGTTGCTGCTACTGGTAGTAGTGGGAGCGAGAGGAGACCTTTAGATGTTTTCGGATTTGATGTGCGTTTTTCACCACTATGTCTGTGCTAAAGTGGATCGTGTCAGCAGTCTGATTATCTTTTCTATACATTTCTATTCATGTAGGATTCGTTCACACCAGCAACTACGTCTAGATATACATTTACCCCACATGACGATGTACGTTCTTTTTTTTATCTTTCTCACTGATTGACTGTCTCTAGGATGCGTTCGGCCCCTTCACAGATGCAGCAGGAATATCTGGAACTAGTGCTATGGACAGCGTCCCCCTGTCCTCAGATGAAATTGGCAATTCTTCATTCGAAAGTTTTGGTGATTTTGGTGATTTCCAGAGTGCTGGTGGGGTAGATAATGATTTTGAGCCTTTTGCGATCGGCACCTCACATGATAGACATGATTCAACGTCATTGTCTCTCGGTGCTTCAAAGAATACGAGCACCAATATTCCTGCTGTGGGGCACCATGTGAGTGACAATGCAGATGAGGATGAAGACGATGACAGTTCGTCGGGATTGACTCCCACGAGTGGAAGTTGGACGATTGCGAATGGGTATGATGGATTTGAGGAGATAACGAGGATTTGAAAAGCTGGGAATATTAGACTTTAAAAACAGTTCCACTGGTTTTGATTTGGAACTATCTGAGGACTATCAAATTACGACCACACACTATCAATAATAACTTTCCGACTTCACGAAGACAATCCGTGAGCAATATTCCATGTCGTTGCTCCGGGCTTCATTATGCTCGATCATCGTGCTTCTTGATAATGTTATTAGTCGAACTCAAAATATATCTAAACAGGTAGAGACTTGATCAGGTAGCCCCAGCTTCCAAGAACCATGCGGTTGTCCAGATAGACATTAATCTACATGGAAAATGAATCTTGGATTAAAAGCAGGTCTGTACGCCCCCTACTGCACGACAGCACATCAGCATCTTGCTGTTCCTCTAGCTCCACCTACTGCGCCAAATCTTCATATCAACCTACAATCTCCTATGCCATATTCCACTGTACAACGCCTAGTACAGGAGGCCGCAGCACGCCAAGGTTTGATGGGCACCCTCCCTCAACGAGGCGGTTCTCTGCTGCGTCACGCAGCACTCTGGCCTGCTTGCATAAATTTTTAGTAAGAATTGAGGAAAATATGGATCGGAACCCTCATGAGGAAAGAAGCTGTTCGGGCGTAAGAGGCTGTGTATCCTTATCTTTTTCTGATCACCAAATTTGATGCACAGTTACGGCTTCCGCTTCCAGGATTCATCGCCTCGATTGGAAGCCATTCGAATTCATCTGTATTTTCCCGAACCATCGTGGGTCTATTGTCAAGCTGAAAAATGAGAGTTACTTCTTCGTTCTGACAGGCAGATGGCTGTTAAGTCATCCAAAAGGGTTCAATGGGATATGTGGCTGGGGGAAAAGATAAGATGTATAAGCTTTATCAAACTATTTCTTGATATAGTAGAGTGGAGAACCGCAGTGTAATATCTCATCCAGCAGGCAGCGAGGGATTCCTACAACACAAAATGGGAACGTGTACGAGTATCTCGCCAAGAAATATTACTTAATACAGGTTTATTAACAGAGTGCAAAATCCTGATGGCCAGGTTGGTGATGAGTCTAAGACTGATTGATGTCCAACGTCGTAGTTCCAAACACTTTCATTCAATATAATAGACATGCTGATGTCACACACGAAATGTCATAACAATTCCAGAAATAGCATGATCTATCATAGCTCCAACTGCGCATGTATAATATTCCGATCACCTCGCCTCAAATATATATATTACATACAAAACGTGGAAACAGCCTCAACTTGACCCAAAGATCATGTCGTCCCCTCAGCCTACTTCCACCCAGCCCAGGGCATCTATGGAAATGTGTAAGCTGCACATCTCTAATGCTTTGTTGTCTGATTGACGATGATGACTACATAAACAGCGACAATGAATCCTGTGGCTCAGAAGAACCAAGAGGAGCAACACCAGCAATGCGAGCACAAGCAGAAAGCATCTCGCCTTCGTGGAGGAGGTGCTGGCAAGGTTTGTTGCAGCCATGTTGTTTTACAACTACTTCAAAGTATCAATGCCACTGCTATATAGGATTGTTTTCTTGGAATGATAGGTTGCTTCTTGTGCCTTGGTGAGTCTTCAATGTGAATGGACCGTAGTTTCTCTCATTGATGCATCGTATGTTCAGAGTGTTGCGAGGTCAGTATCTTGATATCTATCGGAAAAGCAGTGTCTCATGTCGTCCACAGGGGTGCTGTGAATGTATCGCAGATATTGTTTGTGAGTAGCATGATATTATATGCCGTTATCGTGTTCTGACACAGTGATTATAGGTTGTCCTTGTGAGATGCTCTGCTAGACGTAGTCCATTCTTGCAAATTTGGATAATTTTGGATATATTACGGACTGCTGGATATCAAGAACTCATGATTTAATCGTCATCTGAAATTGGCAACTGGTCAACAAGAAATGTAGTTCTCAGTGGCCAATCATCTCCTCCAACCAGGCAAATCATAAGGCTGGCCTCAGGACAATCAATTGCTTTTTGAAGCCCAATGGGATTTACGGCTTTTACTCCAATCATCTCATGCTTTCGAGAAATCTGTTTCTCCACTATTATGGCTGATATCTGTGGTCTTATTCTTGATACTCATCGTATTTCATGTTGGACATGAGGATGTTATCACATCATTTGTGTACTAGCTTCCTCTACCCATTGGGGAAATCAAAGATGGAAAGGGGTCAAGGAGGTAAAGTATGAGATAAGTCTTGTGATACAATAAAGTATGTATTTACCCAAAACATTTGTCATGGTCACTGGAGTGGAATGGTCCTATTTCATTCCGCGATGACTTCGAAATGTCAGAATTCAAAATGGCGGTTATGTGAATGTGCATAAAAAACTTGCTCAGTGCTTTATGGGAAATTCTTGATCTTGTCTTTTTTTAAAAAAAAAATTAGCATTTTATTACGTGGGGCTTGGTGGCAGACCATGGTAGCTACATGACTACTGAAATATCAAAACAAGGAGAGATGAAAGAAGGAGAGAGAGAAACTATGTAGCAAGTGTTCTGGCTATATTGATTGTATGTTATGAGAGAAGTAAGAGGGTACACTATGTGATGCCATCTTGAAAGGAAAATGCCCCTGGGTTAAGCTCTAGGAATATCAGGGTGTCAAAGATTGATTATATTTTTGGGTTCCATGCCTTTTTGAATCTTTTGCAATTGAATAATAAGTATTGTCTCATCTTGATTTCTGCCTTTTTGCAAGGGCAGCTACAGGGTTCATTGAAGAAGAACCTTAGTCTGTATTCACCTATTGGTACAT
>Ga0154000_1000540_pt1 | contig 10414 bp, 11 predicted proteins | sample TSNC084MetaG_FD_104674 | JGI IMG/M metagenome (GOLD analysis project Ga0154000, IMG submission 104674) | Attine ant fungus gardens microbial communities from North Carolina, USA - TSNC084 MetaG | ecosystem: Host-associated > Fungi > Mycelium > Unclassified | place: USA: North Carolina, Lumber... | reverse complement strand
CATAGACATCTCCCTACACCAAGGCTGAGCGACAAATGTGGAAAATCATGGTTTGTGCTCAAAGAATCGTGTCCAGAAATGGCTAGGCTATTCAGAAACAGATGTCAGGTATTGTATTTGTATTGTCACTTCATCTCCCCTCCCGCTCTAGTTTCAAAAATGGCCGCCGGACAGTGCATTCAGGAACAGGACCGTTCGCCCCAGATGACAATCACGACGATCACGACGACGATCATCAAAACGTACCGTAATTAAACTCACCTTGGATATCTTGAGGAAAACAAGCGTGCGGTCTCCATTATGAGCTATTTGTTTGTGATATCGAAGGTCACAGATCGAACAAGAGCGATTTGTACAGAGTGAGAAATATGAAGACCTGACATGACTTGCATTAAAAAAAGGTGAGAAGAAATCACTGTACCCAAGCACAAGGGCGATTTGCACATGTCAGGTAAGCTTGAAACAGAACTGATGATCAGAGACAACAGGTATGCTGAACGATGCGATCAAAGCAGCCATATCCTACATTCAATCGCGCAGAGGAATTCTCACTATCTGTTGGAACAAGAACTGCAAACGAGGTAAAAAAGCGATGTCAATTTCGCTTTCTTCCCGAGTTACTACGAAAACCGATGATGGTCGTATGCGGTCTCATTAAGGGCATCTATTCAGAGAACGACAGAGGCTCAGAGTGGGCTCTTGATGGTTGACATGCCAGTGACACCTCATGAACTTCGTGTCAATGCATACAAGAAATTGCCCTAAAATCACAGGCAACGATGAGATACTTGACATAAAAGCTGTACGACATTCGGTAATGATTCCACGCACAGCAAATCTGTGGAAGACATTCAAGTGACTTTCTATCGTCATGCTGTCAACGCAGAGCTCAAAGTTAATGTCAGAGTCAGATGTCGAGAAGAAGCTGTCAGTCTGGAAAAATGAACAGATGGAGCGGATCAAAAATTACCGTTGACAGCCGAATGGCAAAAGGGGAAATGTCTAAAAAGACAAAGACCTGTGTAGCTGTGTTCAAATCACTTTTGAAATCTATAGATAGGTCTTTTGAATGAAGCTCCATCACACCATAGGGCCCTCTCATTATGCTAGAGGTCTTGTCATAACGTGTAATCTTGAGCTGATTAGGATAGACTGAAGAGTAATTTGACACAGGTTCCTGGGTGATGACTTGTCACCGGGAGTTTGAGGCCTTCGTCGTTTCCTTTGTTTCCTTGTTTTCCCTATAATTGTCTCCTAGGGTAATTTCCACCTCCTTCACAATCCCACACAATTACCTGGGTGAATTTCATCCCCTCAAAAATTCATGTTAGAAAGAATAGGACTGAGGCGGAATGACTTGGGGATTAACGATGGACAGCAATCTGCTGACCAATGTCACGCTTTGAGGGCACAGCTTGTCACGTTAATGACGTGTTGAGCTGGACATGTTGCACCACCATTCATCCGAATTCGTTTGGTTGTACGTGCCATTCGAACATTGGACCATGATCTTTATTGAAAACATCTGGAGTGTGATACTGGACGAAACCGTATTTCTTCGCAAGCCAAACTAATTCACCTGACTAAAAATGGCGACTTACGTTTCGTTCAGCCTGTGACCTAGACACATTCTGTATCTCTGACATCTGTGGACTGCCAAATGGACGTCTGTGTAGGTGAAATGAATGCGTGATCGAAAAGTCCTTCGATAGTCCAACAAAAATGAAATCCTGCACAGGCATTCACAAAGTTATTAAATCTTTTCGTCTTTCAAGAGTGTGGTGCTCTCTTCAGATTGGGCGCCTCGCTTGGAACGGTGAAAGGCGAAAACAGATTCACCGGGTGCTGACTCAACTGAGATATCAATTCAGTTAATGCCTCGGTTCAGTGAAGTAGGATGTGAAGAGAAGTATAGAGATCGGGTCTTCCATTTGCTATATGTGGTAGCAGAAGCTCCATTCACACTCCTATGACTGTGATGCCTCGTGAGAAGTATCTAGATTGATTCAGTAGCGTTCTAGACAACAACTAATGAGTCGTACGACATGCGTTTTGTTTTTTGGATATGATCGTGGTGCAAGACACGCAGACGCTGTGGATTGATCGATGGCTTGGCTTGCCGTGTGGATTAGTGTTCAACAGCATTGTCCCACAGCAATACATCCAATCATGACTTAAAAGTATAAAAATAATTGATCAGTCCGGTAGATAAGGAAATGAAAGAGTCATACCCCTCTCCATCAAGTTCATGCTTTCCATGCCTGTTACATGACTTGTAATTCTGCAACCATACTTTTGATTCCAGCTGGTCTCTTAATTCAACAGCATTTTGGTTGATCACACGAGATTACAATGATCTGCGCGTTCAATCTAAAATGAACTGGATGATCCCGTTTTTGAATGTTTGGTCGGGTTCTGAATTGCACCTAGACTATGGAATTCAACATAACTCCGGGGATAGCCATCTTGTTTTAGAAATGCTGGGGTGTCTCTTTTCCCACTGTCGGAGCTTCCAAATACCGAGGTGCAGGACATCAATTTCAAGCGTAGCAGTTGCGACTAGCAGAGCCACCGTGTGACCGAAAAAATGAGCATCTGGGCAACAAGTGAGAATATTCCTACTGATCTCAACGTGTCCGAGTTAATTTTTAACGAGACAGTCACTGCCACATCCTTCTTCTGCCACAAGGCCCACGTCACATCACAACCTGTTGATTGAAACACATCCCTAGCATCTATTTATGACTCCAACAACAATGAATGTGTTCCCGACGTGAAGGGTGGTCTTTGATACATACTCCATATGGTAATTTTGCATTGCGTTAAGCACCGGCTAATTGTGTTCAGGACTGATTTGTTACAGAACTAGACCATGACGTTGCATAGCATTTTGAAATGTAAGTCGTCATCATGGTTCTCATGGCATTTACGGCTTAGTGTGGCCTGGAATATCATGTAGCTGATTGTCTAATTTAGAGCACGGTGTAATGCATTTTTCTCCCAAGTATTTAAACCCATCGTTGTGTTTCTGCTGACTAACTATCCCCTTTCCCCCCTCACCATACAACTAGAATATCAAAAAATGCCTGGAAAGCATGTCCGTTTTTCAAGGGACGCTACTGTGCACACTTACCCATCAACAATACTTCATCCTCCTCCTGCACTTATACATGAGAGCCATTCACCTACATCCACAAATTCACTCCTAACCCCCTCTGACTATCAGTCACCGCTTCCCCCAATGAGCTTGCACAAAAGAAATCTAACATCTCCAGTAAAACGAGCCCACTCCGCACGCCACTCCCCATTGCCACAACTGCACCATCTACTCGAGAGTTCGTCGAGTCCCGAGCTCCTATATGACATTCGCCTCCAACCGGCGCAGATTGTCTCCAAACGACGAGTTATCACCTCTGAAGAATTTAATGACCCAGCAATTTCTCCCTGGATACCTTCTATGACCATCTTCCATAAATATCTTCCATGGAGTATTCACGTGAAGCCAAGTGGATATTCGCGAAGCAGAAGGATGCAGTATGTGACTGTATGGGATGTTCTGAACGCTATACACTTCTCCCTGAGGGAGACTATCCACCAACAAGATTACGATAATCTTGGGCACGGAAGCCAGCATCAGAACAGGGTGAAACATGCATACGAGAGTAGATATAGGTTGCACCCTCGAAACTCTCCAGGCCATGAAGCCGAGAAGATGGGTGGTGTACGGCGGGTTGATTTCTTGGTGGAATACGTCAAATTTATGGGGCTCACACCTCATAACGTGGAGAGTAGAGAGTACACCTTGCACACGCATCACTGAGCGCGAGGTGGATTTCTGAGTCACATTCTACAGGCTGGAAACAGTGATTCTGGATTTTAATTTATCCTTGACTCGATTTGAGGTATGGACTCATGTTTGGCTAGCATCTTGTTCGGTGCTAGTGGATATGCTCATTATTATGGTAGCCCTTCACGTTCGATACCCAATGATTCATTAACTGTCGTATAGCATAAAACATTAGCTCGCTTCAGTTGATATAGTTCTACGTAATGCTTACTAGCTCACATGATGTATGTATGTAATTTTACTGATCCGCTCGATTCATGATAAGATTACAAATTAGGATAAAGGGGGGACTATAGGAGTGGACCTGAATCAGGCACTTCAATGATCGACCGGTTGAATTGGCCGATTTAGCATCGGCAGTTACAGTCATAACGTATTTTCACTTTCGCACGTTTTCGTTTTGCCAATCGCACCACCCAACGTGTTCAAGACCCAAGCATTGTCAAGATCGGGCCTTACATTTCATCATCACTTGTAGAGATGTCAGATTGGATTGTCCGCCAATGATGACCAATGATTCTCGGCTCGGCAGAATATAATAGGCTTTTGTGCTCACAAAGTAGCCAAACCTTGTAGAAAGAGGTATACTATGAATACATAAAAAACCAAAAAAGGAATCATTCTCAAAATGCATACATTACTCAGCATCGTCATCTTCCTCAGCGACGCTCCGACGAGTGGTTGCCATCCGTCTAGGTGGGGCTGAACAAATAACGCTAGTACAAAAAAAACGATTTGAAAGCACCAATGACAAACCTTTCCTCGTTCCTCGACTCCTTGTGGACTTTCTCTTGATCTTCTTTTCGAGAGCTTGATCTTCTTCGCCTTGAACCTTGTGCTCCTCCAAAATCTATTACCAAGTAAATGGGCGCTAAAACAAGTGGAGCCGGAAATATATGCCTTTTCGAATTCATCCAATTCGGTATCAGGCTTGTCTTTTGATTTATTGCCCCTCGCCTATGGGGATCATCAATATGGTTATTTGAAAGGCAGACAGGGAGATTATACCTTCATAAGAATCTCCTCAAATCGCTTGTAAACTTCTGGCTGATGTAGCTTATCACGGTAGAATTGTAGACCTTCGATCAACTTCTTCACAGACCTGTCACTCTTGAATGGCAACAGCGAGAGACAGTATGCGATATCCCTCCATTGTCGGGGATCTTCAGACAAACGGAATCGTTGACAAAGTTTCTCAACAATGCTTTCTGCTTGCTTTTCCTGCTCAACTTGTAGCATCGAAAAATCCGGAAAGTAACACTAAAGAAGCCAACCTTGTCAATGAAGGTAAAGATATATTGTAAAATTGTTTTGAAGTTTTCTTCAGGAACGGCATGGTCACCTGTGGAAAGGTGGCTGATGACTGCAAAAGTTCGTCAGTTCACTGTGAAGAAAATCATAATAATTTTACCATCAGGTAAATTGTTGTAAATCGCATTTTCTTTGGTAGACAACTCTTTGAAAAATAATTTCGCAAGATCCTGGATACGCGAATCCTTGTCCTCCAAGCATTTGGCCATCTCTCCCAGCTGACCCTTAACTTTGATCATCGCATTCAAGATCAAGTGCGTCAACACCATCAAGGCATTTTTCTTAACTTGAACAACACTATCCGATAAACCGCGGTACAGCTCATGCGAATTTTCGTCTATAATATTCGAGAACGAGAGTGCGATGTCTCCAAGCGCGATGACGGCATTACTCCTAATTGTGGCATCCTCCGAGGTTTCAAGAATTCTGAAGAGGAGATAAAGGTTTTCTTCGCAGAACTTTGAGCTGATGCAGAGTAGTTTGCCAAGTGCTACTGTAGCAACATTTTGTACTAACGGATCCTGGGCAGCGATATCAACTAGTTGAAAACCAGCAATAAGACCCCATACCTTATGCTTCGGATACTTACGGCATATTCCAACGACGAATGGCGCGAAACGGGCTAGTAAAGCTCCTTCTCCATAGAGCAGCTCGTCGTGTCGGATGCTATGAATCCGATCGCCGATCTCATCTTCGGCATTACCTACTACCTGATCTAACTCCTCCCCATCCTTATCCTTCGAAGATTTGCTCCCTTTCGCTTTCTTCTCTTCTAATTCCGCATGAAACATTTGAGCATACTCAATTTCAATTTTATCTCACTTACCTGCGAGCTTCTCATCTTTTTGTCTCTTCCATTCTCTCTCGACAGTCTCCAGAAATACGAGTTGCTTGAGACCAACGTGCCCGACAACACTGAGAAGCTGACTGAGTCGGAAAGTATCCGTGCCGCCCTTACCATTCTCAACGTTTCGTGACATTTGAGTCGAGGCAGTTTGTGATATTGACGTGACTACATCCCCATTATCGTCAACCATGTTGTGGTCTTCATCCGCGGAGTCCTGCAAGGTAAAAGTCTTCTCGACCAACGACTGAAGGACCTTCTCGGCCCACTGAGCAGGGTCCACACCAAGTGCAAAAACCGTGTTGATAATGTGTTCCGCCATCTGGAACCAGTCTAGGTTCCGAGTCGGTTTTTGAATCATCTTTGCCAACACCACGAAGATTGGGTGGTCCATTGGGTAGCGGACAGTGTCGTCTTTCAGGGATCCTTTGACTTTTTTGGCACTACCACCGAGACGCTGAAGGGCAATACAACTATAACGGACTAGCTGAAAATCTCTCTAAGAGACAATGTCAACCGTCTTCGGTGAGCTACTCAACGAGACTGGACTCACTGTACCCTGCTTACCAAAGCCCACCTTGAGCATGGTGTCAATCTGATTTTCAACAATCCCCTTGTCCGCGACGGCCAACATTCCTAATATCATAATTGCACCTCTTCGTTGACTAGAGGGAAGATTCTTGCTCGAACCTACATTTACTTATCAACTTGTAAGCTCAATCTGACTGAGGAAGTACTGACCGTAAATTTGCCACAGCCTAGCAATGACTTGATCGCCAATAAGATCGCTCTCCATCATAATCCTCAGCATTTCCTCTAAGCTTGTTATTTCCGCCAGCGAGCAATCGTAAGTTAATCTATGGCCAGACAGCAAGTGAGACAATGATCGGCCACAGAACTACTAAATTCACTCAATCAGATTCCTTGCAATCCGGTTTACTTGAGACTTGACATCCCCCTCGGGAACTTCAAAGTAGAGGGAAGAGTAAACCTCGAGAAGGCGCTGTCGAATGCCCTTGAGTTCTTCTCCATCTCCCGAAACGGAGGTATTATTATCTTTCGTCCAAATTAAATGAATCATCTTCTGAATGCCTTCCTGTGAATAAAATCCAGTTAATTCAATAGAGCTCAAGCCAACACCAATACTAACCTCAGCATCCTTGAGTCGGTACTCATGGGCAACCCTGAAGAATTCCATTGTCTCCAGAACTTCAGCTTTGTTCGTCGATCCAAGCAGCTTTTTGAGATTCTCCATCGCATCACCAAGCAAACGCGTGAATGTAGTAGCCTCAGCATAATACTTTCGCTTGAGTTTTAAATGGAGATGTTCATCAGCTTCGAGGGAAGAAAGAACTTGCTGTTCCTGGGCAAGTGCTTCAAAATTCAGCTCCGATCTTCGTGGCTTGAGCTTTGACGCCTTAGGTTTCTTACCCTTTCGTTTCTTCGAAGAGGATATTTCTTCCTTGTCGTCAACTGACATAGAGCCTTCGTCTTCGTCTTCGCCATGAGAATCCCCTTCGGTTGATGCTTCCTCGTCACCGCCCTCGTCGACATCCATTGCATCCTCATCACGGCGAATCTTTCCCCTAGAGGAGAATATGAGATACACACTTATACCGTATAGAGCATCCACTCACTTTTTGCTTCTCTTCCTCCCTCCAGGCGATCCTTTCTTATCCTCATCCACGCCTTCATCTTCATCATCGTCCTTTTCCTCAGCCTCCTCCTCTCCCTGCATTTCAACCGCCTTGCCAATCTTATTCTCAAGCTCACGCAGTTGTGTTTTGACAATTTCATATTCAGCCTCCCAAATTTCTGCCTGTAGCGTTCCACCATGCATCATCCCGTACGGATGGGTAATCAGCAGCTTCGTCAGTAGACTGATAGCAGATTTCCTGACGGTCGAGGCCTTGTCCTCTAATGACTCGACAGCGATACGTGTACTGTCCAAGCGCTGTTTGGGGAATTTGGGGGTTTTGATGTCGAAAATTCTCGACAACACCGAAAACACTTTGGTACGAACGTAAGAGGAGGTATCGAGGGCGCGCTCGTGGAGGAGATCGAAGAGACCATTGATCTGCTTTTGAGTTTGTTTGAAATCAGCATTATCTTCCGAACTGCCTGCAAGTTCTCGGATGATATACCCCAAGACTTCGACCATAGCAATACGCATTGGATAGGCCTATGAATTCGGTAATTCAGTTCATCATCTACACGGCTAGGGAAAAGCGGCTTACCTCCGAGTCTAGTTGTGCCAACAACAAACTTAATTGTTTCAAGACTGATCTCGGTTGATGGTCCGCATATCGAGTGAGAAACCTCGAGAAGTTACGGGGTCCCTTATTGTCTTGGGCATTGAACGTCTTCCCTGCGATTTCTCTGAGAATGTTGTCTCCAAGCTGCACATGGTCGTATGTCGTAGCGAGCATATTCAAGAGATCAGCTAATATTTCCGGCAGGTGCTCATAGAACTGGAGGTTCTGAATGATGTTGGTGTTGGCAGTAAGGATCTGACCATGATGCTTGACAGAAACGCAGATGACCGTTTGAGCAGAGTATTTGATTTCCATTTCTTTCATATACTGTTCATTCTCGAGGACATGATACGCTGGTTTGACCAAGCAACTGTTGGACAACCTCCAGATAAGAGTAGGACTTGGATATAGTTAATCTCACCTGATAAATGCATCCTTCTCAGTCATTGCCGCCCAGATCCTCTGCCAGTGGGTGCCGACCATGGTGATTGCTTTAGTGACCACTTTGAATGTTGACGGAATTTGCTTCTCCCATGAGAACATCTCTTGTGTCCTCGCAGCTGCAGCAGCCTTCATGCTCCGTCCCCCTCCACTCTTGCCCCCCTTAACCCTCCTTGTCTTCTGGGCGATTACTAGTGGACCATCGTCCTCGCTTCCTCTGACATTGTCGGCAACGGTGACGAACCAGTATAATAAGAATGCAAATTTCTCGAGAGGGATTTTATGTGCTAAAAAAGCTTCGTGATCTTCAGAATCGAGGTCGCGCATCACGCCATCTATTTCCCCTTGAAGACCGGATGTTATTGAGTCAAGGAGTTTGTTCATTATCGCTCCTGTCGCCGAGGACGAGTGCTTGAGAACGCTCCTAAAGATGTCAAATACTTCAGGATCTGCGATTGCTGAGTTCAAGTTGGCGACCGCTTCCACTGCGGCTGTTGGCTGGTTTTCAGTAATCGCTCGAAACCGTGCTTTCGAGACAGACCTTCCAAGAGTCTTGTTGGATCCTCTGAGGAAAAGTCCCTTTCGTTGGTTATTTCGTAGTTTTGCGAGTCTTGCGCCAGTGCATTGAGCTCATCTTGCAGCTCAAAGGCGTCCATTCTCGGCGTCCTGAACAATCGTTAATGTGTATCATTTGCAACGCGGTCTGTCACGTGGATGTCACAAGCGCGACAAGTAACCAGTCACTGGTTATCAGTCACATCCTTGCAGAGAAATTGGGTTTCAACTTTTAAATCAGAAATCACATATTTGAATCATAAAAATCAATGTGCGAGTGATAGTCACATTGACCTGGTGAATGACACCGTGATAAGTCCATCCATTTACTCATAAAGCAAGCAACTACCAACCCCCAGTAGTAGGTGTTCAAGGGAGACGACCTCAGACTGTCAAACTTTCTCCGAATTGTGATAGCTGACAGGATTTCACAGTTTGTAAAACGGGGCCTTCTTGACAGCTTCAAGCTCTCCTTCCTCAAAATCAAGGAGAAGAAAGACCAGAAACACACAGAAGTGGAATTAAAGGAGGATAAGAAGGTCCTCAGCTGGGGGTCTCGACGTTAATTCGCTCATTTCTAAATCCGCTATGCGCGAGTCTCTCCTTAGGGCAACAGTATCCTTCATCTAGTCTAGCAACTAATTCTGCAATCCATAAATACCCCAGAGTATTCTCACGGTTTGCGCAAAGTCTCCCCATATCTGGCTACAGCTAACTTGTAAAACCCTCGGATTCAAGCCACGGACCCAGCCATATAATTACAACTATATATCAAATTCCCTTTACTGGATACATGCAAGAAGAAGCGTCGAAACGTTGGAAGCGTTTGTTTCAGACAAGCTTTCAGCAAGGACAAATCCTTTCTTTCGAAATAAATCTGTGGTGAATTAAGTCAAATTACATCGATGTTATCTCCTATCTGGGGTGCCTCTAGTAGGACATCCTCATCCACGTATCACCCTCTTGAATACTACTGCATCGCTGAGGTCGAGTCTCAGTTCGCTTCTCGCCTCGACTGTCAAGAACTGTGGGTATTACAGCGTCTGCCAGGTCAGCCTCGTGGACCATGGATGGAAGCCTCCAATGTGTGACCCCAACTTTGCGATAGAATTTAAAAGATTGAATGCTTCTGTCTCATGATCTCACACGATCAATGTCCCT
>Ga0154000_1000538_pt1 | contig 10430 bp, 6 predicted proteins | sample TSNC084MetaG_FD_104674 | JGI IMG/M metagenome (GOLD analysis project Ga0154000, IMG submission 104674) | Attine ant fungus gardens microbial communities from North Carolina, USA - TSNC084 MetaG | ecosystem: Host-associated > Fungi > Mycelium > Unclassified | place: USA: North Carolina, Lumber... | reverse complement strand
GATCGGTGGCTTGGAAGAAGCTGGCTGGATGTACATATTACAGCCTGAGCTTGACAAAAAATATGGTTTTATTTTATCTTCTGTCTTTGTTGGAATTATTTGGGTTTTATGGCATGTCCCTCTCTTTTTCATTCCGGGGACGAATCACTGCGAGGGTTTCATTAACTTTTGGATGTTTGCAGTTCAACTCATTGCGTTTCGTTTTTTCAACGGGGCACTCTACAAAATATCAGGAAAAGGCTGTGTGTTTATGTGTGTATTATTCCACACCATGTTCAATGCGGCATCCCCCATCTTTGGCACCCTGACTATGACTTGGGCGGGAACCATTGCCGCAAATGCTGCGATTGTTCTTGTTTCAATTGTAACCGTTGCGGTATACGACAAAAAGAGCAGGCGAATCAGTTCCCACAGTTAGTAAACCGGAACAAATGTAAACCATATTTTAGTTTCTCAAATAAATATTCATCCTTTTGTCCTTCACCCAGAACTCTTCCAAACCAATCAACTTCTTCTATTAAATAACCGTCTGCCTGTACACATTCTGTATTTGTCTCTCCGGTCAGGTCTCTGGTAACATAAATTACATCTTCTTTTGCTTTAACGATATTGAGCAGCTGCAGAGACTCCGGTAACTGCACGTCAGACACGCATACTCTTTCCGGAACAGTCAGTACACCCTCGGCTAACTGAAGACTGCGCATATAAAGATGTTTTCGCTCTTCTGCCCGGTATCCCCAAATCACAAACCGGTATCGATAATCCCCACTCTGCCATTGCGGAAAATTCGTTCCCCACATGTTATTGAATGTATTGAAAAACAGGATTCCCTCTCTCTCCTCATAGGATTTTCGATACAGATACATACCGTCTTCGCCAATCGAAACTAAAGGGGTATCCTTCGGCATGATGCAAACTCCATGCCGGCCATCGTCTGACGCAGTAAACTCTTCTATTGCATAATATACATGGTTGGCTTGTTCTGCGATATCCGTTTTGGGATTCAGGACGGAACCATTTTTATTCATATAGTATTCCCGTTCGCCTTTTGGCAGCGGCATACAAATAGATCCTGATTCCAGATAGGCCGTTGCCTGTTTTCCGATCAGCTCAAACTCTACGAACAGTTCCTCTCCTACCGGAGGCAATGTGATATTGAGTCTTATTTCTTTTGCATTTCCATATTTCTCTGCGCTGTTCCCGCCGGCGTAAATAAAACTAATCGTATCACCGCTGACCGCCGTTTCACAAAAAGCGGGAGTGTCGGACACATCTTCACATTCAGGATATGCCTCTCTGCCATAATCCTGTATCCCCCAGGTTGAATAACGGTAACCATAACTTCTTAAGAACTCTGTCATTTTCTGGATCCCGTGGCGGGTATATTGGTAAGAGAAAACACCGATGCCTGCTTGCTCCTCCAGCAAGACACAATTGTTCTGCTTGTCAGTAAGCCGGACAATCTTTCCTGTCTGGGGATCAAATTCCAGACGATAGCGATGATTTTCCACATCAAAAAGCGCTCCTCTTCGATTGACTTTCAGCTCCCTGACCTCTTTTTCCGGAGCTTCTTGGATTACCAGTTCCGTAGTCGCAAGCGGCTTTAAATCACTTACATAACATGCATGTTCCCCAAAAATCTCGGAAGATAACAGATTTTTTCTACCTGCCCCAGACAGATGATGTCTGCCCTTAACATTCACTTTTTCAATTTTTGCCCATCCAGTATACGGCTGTAGCGATGGGTTATATAAATAATCAGTACCTTCATTTCCCGGCATCGCCGCTTCTAAACGATCCAGCGCCTGTCGGCAGTGAACGGCCCGCTCTCTTTGTTCTTCCCATGATTGTTCCATGAAACGATATTTCTCTTCCAGCTGCGCCGCTGCAAATTGTTCCTTCTTATAAACGCGTTCCGGCCCAAGCCAGGTCTTGACATCCGCTCCCCAGGTATGTTCTCCGAACAAGTGCATGTTTTCATAGTATGTATTTAAGTATTGTTGGAAGGTTTCCTCTGAAAGTACCGGTTCCTTCATCTGCCGATACAGCTTCTGAAGCCGTGTGCTCTGATGACGCATTTCCCGAAGGTCACTTACTTCTCTGGGGTAAGCGCCGATTCCATGAATCCATGTGTCTGCCAGATCCTGCGTGATTTCAGGGATACCGGTCAGATCGCATTGCTCCAATTCTCTGTAAAAGTCATCCATGGTCCCGCAGACTATTTCAGCTTCCGGATACAATGCTCTGGCCTCCTGCTCCAATCCGCGGATAAACTCTGCTGAGTGAGGGCCGCAGTTGTCATGTGTATGAACCAATGCCATCCACACTGGGAATTCCCATCCGCTTGGCGTCTCAAGACTGGAACCATATCCGCCTTTCCCATACATCGTTAATACTTTTCTTCCGCTCGGTGCCCTCCAGTAAAATAAATCCGGGACCTTTGGCGGTGTCGCAAAAGCATTACAGCCAAGATGCAGAAACCGGATGTTTGCGGCTGCCAGGATCTCCGGCAGCATCAGTCCATGTCCCGGGACATCGGTCATCTTAGCCGCAATCGGATACGGTTTCTGAAATTTCTCCGAAAGCTCTTTCGCGTAAGAAAGGCTCTTAAGATATTCTTCTTCACCGCAAAAGTCGGTATGGGAAGTAAACGGCAAGGCATGCCAGACCAGCTGTCCATTTCTGATGAAATGCTCCAGTTTTGCTTTTCTTTTCCCACCGCAGTTCTCTACAATTACTTTCAGCGGCCACGCAGGCATCGTCCAGACATATCTCAGTTTCCCCATATTCTCTGTCGCTCTGCAGGTTTCCAGTACTTCATCCAGCATCGGTCCGGCATACTGTTTTATCACATTTTCGGCCAAATCCGTAAATCCGATGTCAAAATGTGTTTTAAATACCAATATTACTTTCTTGATCATTTTTTGTCTCCTTGGCACTATTCTCATCTATAATTACCGGAAGCGTCAGGATGACCTTCATATATGCATCAGCTTTACTATCTATCTGTACCCCATATCCTTCTCCATACTGAAGTACGATTCGCTTACGGATATTTGCCATTCCAATTCCGAACATTCCTTTTGAATTCCCTTGTTCCTCTTCCATTACTGCCGTTATCTGTTTCTCTGTCATACCATTTCCGTTATCCATAATCTCAAAGATCAGCTTATCTTCGCTCTGATATCCAGAAATTTCGATCCTGCAATCTCCTTCCATTCCATCAAATCCATGAATGATCGCATTTTCAATGATCGGTTGAAGAATCAGTTTCAATATCTTATATTCCAGAATGCGATCTTCAATCTGATAATCCGTATGAAACTTCCCACCATAGCGAATCTGCATAAGATACTCATATTTCCGAATCATTTCAATTTCTTCTCTGACCGTTATTTCTTTTCCGGAGGCAAAGGTGGTCGTCAATATCTCGATCAGGGCCCCCGTCATTTTTTCGATACTTTCAAATCTCGCTACGATTGCCATGAAACGTATCGCATTCAGAGAGTTAGATATAAAATGGGGATTAATCTGCGACTGAAGAGCATCCATTTCTGACGTCATCTTCTCCTGCTCCTGTTCGGAAATTCTGAAGATCAAGGTGTTTATGGTTTCCGCCATCTTGTTGTAAGAAGCTGTCAGATTCCGGATTTCACTGTTTCCCTTTGGTACAATCCGGTATGAGAAATTGCTGTTTTCAATCTGTTCCATTCCCTTGGCAAGCTGATTGATCGGATTCAGGATTCCTCTGAAGAAAATCGCTGCAAACCCGGTAAAAAAGAGCATGATGAAGCAAATAATGGAAAAGAACACAACCGAAACCACATTTGATTCTTTTACGATCAGCTCATAATCCGAGATATTTAAAATCCTCCAGTTCAAATCCAATATATCGGCATTATAGGAAGTGATCTGAACCTTATGCCCATCTACCGTTTCCCGATACGACTCCGAATTTCCCGCCGCCGCCTTTTCTAAGTACGGGATATCATAAACGTTCCTGCCTTCCAGCTCTTTTTTGTCACTCAGCATGATTATCCCGGCAGCGTCAACCACAATCATCTCACCGCGGTTATATTTTTGCTCGTATTTCCAGACTTTATCCAGCGCATGGGTGAAATAAGAAAGTTTGACCCGCTCAACCTGATTTTTTACGGAACGTTCCGCCGGACTGAATACCAAATCGATCGAATAGCGTTCTTTCGAATTGCTGACGGTCCCTTTATTGATTCCTGATACATAGACCTTGCCGCTGTACTCCTGCGCTTTTTCATACCACTGCGACTGCCTCGCCTGCAGTTCGCTTTCCGTAATATTATTTTTATAATAATACTCACCATAGGTATCAAAAAACATCACGATGGAGCCTATTTCGCTCCGATGGAGAAAGGTATAGTTAAGTTCTGACTTTAGCTGATTTGACAATTCCAGCCGCTGCTGTGCAGAAGTACTGTTCTTCATATTTGTAGCCAGATTCAGAATTTCCGAATTGTTCACCAGACATACGGAAGCTAGGAGAAGGGAAGAATCGTTAATTTCATTTTGTAAGATATCGGCGATATTCTTTTCTTTCTGAATGATATATTCGATATAATTATCTACTAATATCTTCTGATAGACCGTCTTCAGAACGAAAAAAATCGTACATACCGGAATCACTACCAGTAAGATAAAAAAGACCAGAAACGATGTCATTAACTTTCTTCTGCTTCCCATAACCATCCACTCCCATTAAAAAACTTTCATCGCTACTCTTTTACCGCCCCACTGACAATACCTGCGAAAATAAACTTGCTAAACAGCAAATAGAGAACCAATGTCGGTATCATGACAACAATGACACAGGCCGCTAACGTCTGCCACGCACCTTTCATGGAATTACTGTAGCTCATCAGCATCGTTGTCAGTGTCCGCAGTTTTTCACTCGGCATATAAAGATATGGGATATACATGTCATTAATAATGTCTACGGCCTTTATGATCGATAAAGTAGCCGTAGCCGGAAGCAATAACGGGAAAATGATCTGTATGTAAGTCCTGAAATACCCGCACCCATCCAGTCTGGCACTCTCATCTAATGAGATCGGAATCTGGTTGATGAACTGACGGTAAATATACAGCTGCATCAAGTCGCTGCAGGCGTAGATGACGATAGGCGCTCCCAATGTATTATACAATCCGAGCGAACTGATCACATGGAATCTGGCAATCTCTGTAACATTGGACGGAACTAACATTCCCAGAAAAAATAACGCATATACCAGCGGTTTTAATTTAAACTGGAACCGCTCTAGCGTATAAGCCGTGGTCGATCCGATCAAAATATTGATCACAACCGAAATGATCACTAGGATGAACGAATTCAGAAAACTTCTGCCTAATATTCCCGATTCAAATACTTTCTTGTAATTTTCTAATGTGATTTCCTTAAACGCCGGCGGAAGCAGCGGGGAAACCGTAGATATCTGTCCGGCATCCTTAACAGACGCAAAAAAGGTGATCAGAATTGGCAGAAATACAAAGATTGATATCATGATAAATACCAGATACTTCAAAATATTCAAAAGCATTTTCTTATTTACTGCCATATGTTAAACATCCTTTCTGACAAACTTCACGATCCGGTTTTGGATCACGGTAATCACGATGATGAGAAACATGATCGTAATTCCCATCGTCGACGCCATTCCGAAATTATCATATTTGAATGCCGTATCGATGGTATATAAGGAAAACGTGCTGCTCGCATAACCCGGTCCTCCCTTGGTAATAACAAACGGAATGTCAAATACCTGCAATGCGCCCCTCACATTGGAGAATAGGACGAAATCAAGAACAATTGTAATTCCCGGCAGCAGGACAAAGCGAAATCGCTGCCATGCATTCGCCCCATCCATAACCGCAGCTTCGATCGTATCCTGTGGCAGTGACTGCAGTGCTGCTAAAAACAGCACAATATGATAACCCGAATATTTCCAGATGGAAACTGAAGCCAGTGTAAAATTTACGATCGCCGGATCACTCAGCCAGTTCTTAATAAAGCCTTCCATTCCCAGAAGCTTCAGCAGCTCATTAAATCCCCCGTTTACCGGTGAATAAAAAAACGAAAAGGCATAGGAGATAGCTACTCCGTTAATAATATAGGGCATAAATGTCGTTGTCTTAAAGAACTTCGAGCCTTTGAACTTCGTATCCAAGATGACTGCCAGTGCGATTTCCACTGGAATCGCGATAAGATGAACCACAAAATAGACGCCATTGTTCTTAAGGGACATCCAAAGCTCCGGTGAATGAAACAGCATATTGGTGTAATTCTTGAAACCGATGAAGTTCTTTGTCAATGAAGTGCCGTTCCAGTCCGTAAAGCTCATGCGGAGCAATTCCCAGATCGGGTATATCACAAACAGCAGCAACAGAATAACCGGTACCAAAAGAGTCATGAAGATAAAACGATTGCGGGCACTAAAAATAGATTTTTTCATCTCGCATCCTTCCATAGTTCATTTAATGTCTCAAAACGTTTTTCAAGATCAAAACCTGGTGTCATCATCTCGGTACCCAGTTTCTTATAGTCAAATTTGACTTCGCTTACGATGCGGTTAAACTCCGTTCCTCCGCCGTCATAAAGGATGATCGTCACATCTTTCTGACGATCCACAGCCTCCATCATCGCTGCCTCCAGTTGAACTTCGACATCCTTGACCGTTGGTAGATATCCCATTTCCTGAATATAATCCGGATACCACTCTTCTCCATAATAGAACTCGGCAAATTTCTTGGCCATATCAATGTTTTTAGAAGTTTTACTGATAGTCAGGAATCCATCGGCCTGACTGATCGTTACGAATTCGTCTGATTTGGTATCTCTTGTCGGCAGATAGAAGGTTCCCAGATCATCAAGCTTATCTGGGGCGGCGTCGGCGATATCTTTATATACCCATGAACCGGCCAGAATCATTCCTGCCTGTTGTGAAGAGAACATCGCTCTGGCCTGATCAAAACCGATTCCCTGAGGATCCGGACCGAAAACCTGAGCATCATATAACTTCTGAATTTTGTGATAAGCGATATTGATTGGACTTCCCGCTTCGAATGGTGTATCCTGTTGGGCCATGATATTCCAGTATTGGCCATCCTTCGCTTCTAAAGAAGGCATGTATTCATTGAAAGGATAATCCGGCCATTCATCTTTTCCGCCCATTGCAATAGGCGCAACATCCGGCATCTTTTCTTTAATCACTGTCGAAACCTGAATTAGTTCTTCCCATGTATCGGGAACTTCTACACCACACTCTTCAAAGATGCTCTTCCAGTAGAAAACGAACTCTCTGGATGATGTTTCCGGGATTCCTTTGATTGATCCGTCAATCGCATATTCAGCGGCATAGAGATTAGACGAAACTGCTTCTAAATCATCTAGCTCCGCTAAATGTTCGCCAAACTTTGAAAGCGCTGTCGGCTTAAAAAACATAATATCAGGAAGTGAATTCGAAGCGGCTCTGATCTTCATCGCATTTTCAAACTCACCACTTTCCTGGAATTTTTCAATTTCAAGAGTAACGTTCGGATACAATTCACTAAACTTCTTCGCTAATTCCAGTGACTCAAATAAAGACTGCTGGGTCGCATCCGAAGTAGCTATCGTCAGTACGATATTTTCACCCGTTGTTTCCCTTTCAGGCTGCTGGGCCTCGCTTCCCGAACTGCCTGCATTTGTTTCGACAGTGTTCTCTTTCCCACATCCGGCCATCGTCAGACATGCCGCAATGACCATTCCCGCCATTAACAATTTTCTCTTCTTCATAAAAAAACAATCCTCCTTTTCATAGTAGGTGTCTTCACCCATACTACAATTATAGGAAGGTTATTCTGATATTTCCATGATGCATCTTACAATTTTATTGAGGATTTCTACGCACTTTATTCTCATTTCGGAACTTTAGCGGGGAAAGGCCGGTATGTTTTTTGAAAACTCTGCTGAAGTGTTCCACGTTGGCATATCCTATCTTATTGCAGATCTCGTACATTTTGAGATCAGTTGTCTTCAGATACTTTTTTGCTTTCTCAATGCGTATTCCCGACACATATTCAGTGAAATTTATACCGGTATATTTGAGAAACTGAGCACTGAAATAGTTCTCACTCAGCGATACATATTCACTTACCACTTTCAGAGGAAGATCTTTGTCGTAATTCTTTTTGATAAATTCCTGTGCTCTTTCAATCTGACTTCTGGTTCCTGCTTTCCGATGTTCCTTGAAAAAATTCAGTATCCAGCGAATCATATTTCCAATCCATATATTGATTTCTTCTGTCGTTTCAAAGTTTTGTATTTTTTCGTAAAAATCAAAATCCTTACCGTAGACTTCTTCGACAGAATATCCCGAATCATAAATAAACTTATTTATATGGAAAATAAGCTCCATGTAATTAAAGTATATTTTCCCCAAGGCGGCAGGCGCTCTGCTTAATCTTTCCAGAACCTGTGGCAGTTCCTTTTCAACTTCGCTTTCCGAGGTCATTTCCAAAGCCTCAATCAACCCTGAAATCTCCCCCCCATCCGCTTCTGCCTGTCCGCAGTTTATCTGGTTTCGCGTCCAGGAATAGATAATTCGGTTTTTCCCCAGAATAAAGCGCAGATTGGCATTCTGCTCGGCCTCTGCATATAATCCGGAGAGCTGACGTACCGTTCCTCTGGAGCTGACTCCGATCGTCACTTTGATATTGGCGTAATGATTCAGATTGTATTTGAACTGCTTTACGAGACTGCCCACGGAATCGATATAGGCCTGACTTCCCGATTCATCGATTGACAGCAGCAGCAGGTATTTATTATCCGACAATACCAGTCCTTCTCCCTGTCGATTACCGTCGAGCAATTGGCTGAGGGTATCCTGCATCAAGGTATCTAAGTTAGCTCTGTCCCAAAGGCCATGTCTTTCTTTGACCTCTTGGAAATCGTCTATCAAAACAGAACACACCGTAATATCTTCCGCATTAAGTTTTATCTTTAATTCCTTAAACGGTTCCTGATAATCATCTGCTTTCTGTCCATCAAGCCAACTTTTCAGAAGCATTTCTTTTTCATATTTCAGACTGCGATCCTGCCGCTGTCTGGTAATCCGCTCTTTTTCCACCAGCTTATTCAACAGGTTTAATAATGTCTCCTCATTCAGATTACTCTTGAGGATATAGTCTTTTGCTCCGAGCTTAAAAGCTTCTCTGACCAAGTCATAATCATTGTAAGAACTGATCGCCACTACGATCGGGGGATTTTCCTTTTTCATAAGCTCACGGGTCAATTCCAGGCCATTCAGAATCGGCATGGTTATGTCGGTCAGGATAATATCGATATCTCCATAATCCTCGCAACACTTAAGCGCCTGTTTACCGTTTTCGCCTTCACCGACTACTTGGAATTCGCAATCCGCATTACTGATAATCTTTCTGACGGCTAAACGCACAATCGTTTCATCATCTACAACTAAGACGCTATACATAACCTTTTCCCCTTCGACTTTTGACACTGATTATCGTGAACTCATCTTAACATGCTGTGAAAGTTTTGTAAATAGTATCCGGGAAGTCCTACAGGGTGAGGTTAATAGCTTTTATTTCCTACGCAAGTATGCTAAAATAGACTTGTATTAGTGAATTTATATAATCTAACATTTTATTAAGGCGGTGGAGAGTATTGAAATTGAAAATTGTTGGTAGCGGCGGTATGTCAATTATACCAAGTTCATTTTGTAAATGTAAAATATGTGAAGAAGCCAGAGAAAAAGGCGGAAGATATGAACGATTAGGGCCAAGCCTATATATTGACGATATAAAAATGTTGATAGACACGCCTGAAGATATAGCGGTAGCTTGCAACAGACAAAAGATATCGGAGGTAAAACATCTTTCAATTTCTCACCATGACCCAGACCATGTTAAAAGCATTAGAATTGTCGAAAAAATCGGCTATGACTTTATTACAGAGAAAAATGCGCCCATTGACTTTTATGCGCTACCCGAAGTGATTGAAGATATAAACCGAATGAATCTCGATTGCCTTAAATATTACGGGGATGTTCTGCGATGCATTTCTGTTAATGAAACTTCGCATATAAAAATAAATAATTTTAATATTGATTTGATTAATAATAACCGAAACAGGAACATAACCTTTTATGTTATCAGAGAGAATGATAAAAAGGTCATATACGCCTGCTGTAATCCCAAGCCGTTTACTCACAATGATATGTACTTTGACGCAGATATTTTAATAATAAGCTTAGTTTCCGATGACGGCATACTAAATGATGGAACAGAACTTAAAGACTCACCATTCAAAGATGAAATATTTACTTTAGATGAAATTATTGAAATGAAAAACTATTACAGAATAAAAAGAATTATAGTTACCCATATTGACGAAATGTGGG
>Ga0154000_1000537_pt1 | contig 10438 bp, 17 predicted proteins | sample TSNC084MetaG_FD_104674 | JGI IMG/M metagenome (GOLD analysis project Ga0154000, IMG submission 104674) | Attine ant fungus gardens microbial communities from North Carolina, USA - TSNC084 MetaG | ecosystem: Host-associated > Fungi > Mycelium > Unclassified | place: USA: North Carolina, Lumber... | reverse complement strand
GTCGCGTCCTGCCGGCTCGGGACGACGATGGACCAAAACCCTATGCGCATGACTACAGGCGTGGTGAGGCCGAGTGCGAGGCGGTTGAATCGGCTCATGCGCGGAGCGTGATGGCGCAACCATGCATGGGCGAACCCGATGTGACGTGCTTCCTCGGCGAGATGGATCTGCATGATGCGGTCGGTGAGCGGGTGAATGCCACCGCCGCGCATGATGCTCTTCTGGATGTGGTCGATCGGCTCCTCTCCAGCGAGGATGATCTGAAAGAAGAAACTGGGCCACAGCGATCCCAGCGAACCGACCAGGGGGAAGGCCTTGACAAGCCACGTTGGGGCACCGTGGACCTCCGGAGCCACCCGGTTGGTGAACTCCTGAAACATCTGGATGTGGTGTGTCTCTTCGGTGAGTTCGTGCATGAAGTAGCGGAATTCGGGGTTCTCGTTCGCCAGGCCCATCAAGAACTGGGTACCGCCGAGAAGGAGCAGTTGCTCGAACTGGGAGCCGGTCTTTGTTATAGATGCGAGCCGAATCCGGGCAACCCGCCGTTGTTCCTGGGGTGAGAGCGCGCGGTACCAGTCGGTGTGGGACAAGGGGTCGACCGCGGGGAGTGTCCATCTTGGGTCGTCCGCGGGGGCGGCGAACTCGGGCGAATTCCAGGCGATGTCTTTGAACGCCTCGAAGTGGAGCCCTGTCGAGGATGCCTCGGACAGTGTGCGCAGAGTGTCGTGGTAATCGCGATGTTCGTTGACGGTATTGCGCCCCGGAGTTAACCGGACAGATGGCGCGTTACGCCGCGTGCGACGAGGTGTTAGGAACTGCATTTCGGGCTCCCTTGTGGCATCTATCTCAGATGTGCCCACAGTAAACTAAGTGTGACTGCGCGTCCACAGTAACTGTATGAGTCTGCACGTCCACGGGTAAGTCCGGAAGGGCGAAAGGGGCACTCAATATCGCACCATGCACGCGGCTCTCGGCATTTGATGGTGGTGTGGGTCCTGCTGTCGGGACGAGGGTGCTGGACGTGGTCGATGGTGGCACGTTGGGCCGTTGTGGCATCTGCCCACTTATACGGTGGGGTGGGCGCAGGATGAGGTTCTCGCGATCTCGTCACGGTCGGTGTCCCGCTTGATCGGGTCGGAACTCACCTCGCGGGACTCGTGTCCCTGCACCGCGACGACATCCGAGGCGGCGCAGACAGCTGATCATGTGGATCGGCCCGCACGTCTTTCGTCACGCGACGGGGATCCGATGGCCCGTGGTTTTTTGCTCGGATGGCGATCGGTAACAGTGGAAATATCTCACCGGTAACTTTCAAGTTGTGTCAGTTCTCTTTCTTAAGTGACTGTGTAACAACTAGTTTCGATGGAAGTCGCTATCTGAATTGAAATTCTGGGCGGAAATGCACGACGACCAATGGCTCTGGCAGGGGTAACTGTGCGCGTCACCGATGGCGACGGAACCAACAGCGTCGAGATCGACATGCTCGTGACCGCCGACGCCATCACCGAAGTGCCGTCGGTTGGCTGAGACTTGTTCAGTGCCGAGACCGGCAAGAGCGGAGTTCGCGTCGGGCGCTCCCGGTAGATCGGCGGTGGCCTTCATGGTGTGATCGCGCTCTATACGGCACTGGCTTTAGTGGTGGGTGTTGCTGTCGCGGCGCGCCGTCCTGTGGGCGGCAGGAAGAATCTGGCCGACGTGTTCGGCGGGACCGAGCATGAAGCGGTCCAAGCCGGAACGCGTTGGGCTGTAGACGTACTGGAGTCGGAGGGAATTTCTGCTTCGGAGCAACCTTTGGTCGCGTTACGTGAGTTGTGTCGGGCTAATCGAGCGTTGTCGCTTACCGGTGCCAAGGTTCTTCTGGACCAACTTCTGCCACCTCGCTAGCGCGGTCGCGGAGCGCTGTCACCGAAACGCCAGCGACCTATGCCTGGCAACTACTGAATGCACGGAAGGGCCGGCGAGCACTTTGCTCACCGGCCCTATGAGTGAAGATCGTCCTGGGTCACCACTCCTGAATGATGTCGACGGTACTCGTCCGGATCGCAGGATTGTTGACCGTGAACGTAACCTCGCCGCGATGGTCGGCGGTCTCGTCCACCAGCTGATCAATACTTGCGGATGTGGTGTGGCCGGGATTGCCCAAAGCTGAACGGACTGCGAGGTGGACACCTACGCCATCCTCGCCGAGGGCTTCGCAATCTGGATGACCGGACACTGGATCTGGCCGTTCAAACACAAAGCCTGGCGCACCCGCCTAGCGCCGACCACCTACGACCACCTGCGGCCTCCCCGGAATCCATCACCTCGCACCGATCCACACCAACCGCATTCCCCAAACAAGCCACGCACACCCCGGTGTGGCCGAGTAGGACGAACCTGTGACGAAGTAAGAAGTGGAGCGCGTCCGGTCAGGTGACATGAGGCTTCCAGGCGTGAGATCTGAACCATTGGGTCTCCCGCAGGAAACCCGCGCCAAGATTGAGATATGTTGCGGGCCTGCTTCTTTCAATGTGACGGGATATCTGAATGCTGACCGTCCAGCGCCTCTTGAATGGGTGCGCCGGCCCTTCGCGGCGGTCAGGGCTCGGAGGTGAGATGTTCCGTTAGTTCGTCGATCTCACGGTCAAGCTGAGTGCGGTAGGCAGTTGTCAGTCGGCGCGCAGACATAGATATCACCCAGTCGCATTGCTCCTTGGTGAAACCGCATCGCGCCTGAAGCTCAGCTTCGAGCGCTTGCTCGTCGGCCGCCCCGTACGCAAGTTCACTCAATTCTGCCCGGTGATCGACTGCCCACTTAACAGCCTTCAGGCCAGACAACCGCAGCGAATTATCCGGTTCCGGCACGTGACCTCCTAGAAGTGCTGTTTTCCCGTACGCGTCGTCGTCCAGTTGGGGACTCGAGTACTCAACAGTGCCGAACGATATCCCTACGTTCGCATCGTACGATTCGATCTTGCCGTTCACCCGATTCTCCTCATCGTGGTAAGAATGCGAAACACTCGATTGGTGAATCGTGTACCAGGTAGTACGAGGGCGCCAATGCAGGATGAGAACGAACTACGAACTGGGTCGGGGCGGTAGGGGAGATCCGCTTTGACCTGACAGGTGATGTTCTTGACATAGGCGACGTTTTTGTTGCCCAACAGTTCGACATCGAGGGGTTCGGCAACGCCAGCATCATCACAATCCTCGCCGGAGGAAATTGCGAGAGGCGCGGTCTATTAACACTTCCCGACCAAGGAAGCGATTGCGCACCAGCTCATCGCGGACTGGAATCTCGCGATTGACGAGTCCACCCACGACGCGTCGGAACGTGCCGATGGAGGGGCCGCGTTCGATCGTTTGACCGCGAGTTTCTTCTCCCTGGCACGCAAGATCGCTAATGACGCCGATCTGTGTGCCGGGATGAAACTCACCCTCGAAGCTGCCATCGACTTCGGCGCAGCTTTCACACGCTGGGTCGATACCGTCAGCGCTATCGTCGACAACGCCATCGACGCAGGAGAAATCCCCGACACCCCGACCACGCATCGGCTCGCCTGGAACCTGTGCGCCGGCACCATCGGCGCCACCCAAGCCTCCGCCCTCCTATGCGAAGACATCGACCTCGCCACCCGCATCGGTGACACCGTCGCAGCCCACATCAAGTCCGTGAGCACATGAGATGATCGACGACATCAGGGGAGGAACCGCGATGAACACGAGAAACCCCGACAATGCCGTCCTTGCCTGCACCCAACCCGTTCGGCGACATGGACCAACAGATAAGGCGCTGAGGACATCTCACCGCGCGTGTAGCCGCTTCCGCAACTCGTCGACACTGATCCGCAATGAATCCTCATTCGAATAGGAGGTGAGTGCGGCTCTGTCCCTGCGCGGATCAAGCTCCTCGGCTGACAGAATCCAGAGCACTGCTGGATGACGGGCCGGGTGCTAGGTGGAATGTATCGCGGTCTTCTCACCGCATCGAAATGTGTTTGCCCGGCGCCCCCAGGGCCACCGAACAATTCCTCTGCGCGTCGACTGCTGAGAAATGCACTGATCAGCTGCCACGATTCGTCCGCAAATGCAGGCGCTTGCGGACCGACCAAACGGAGCAGAACTTCGAACGCCTCATCATCGTCGAGCGCGGCGACGACACCGTGCGAAGCGATCACTGTCGCTTTCGCAGGGTACCGACCGCTAAGTGCTTTTAGCTCGCGAAGGAAATCCTTGAGGTACCTGTCCACAGCATGCCGATCATCCTTCCATCGGTTGTCACCGTCCGGAGCTGATCCCCGGTTGACGCGACCTCGCGCGCGCGTCCATCAATCGGTGGGTCCAGGGCCGTTCGGGGCTTACATGGCGTTGCTGGAGAAGTCGTTGCTGCCGGGTGTGGTCTTCGCGGGGTACGTGACACGACCTTCGCGACGCAGCCGCCGCATCCTGCGGCCGAGCAGGAAGAAGACCAGCGTGAACACGACCAGGCCGCCGGCGGGGATCGCGACCGCCAGGAGCAGGCCTGCGGGTGCGCTCATGTGGACCATCCTGCCTGTCGAATGCCCGCACCGCACCGCCCGTGACATTTGGGGGTCGCCAAGGTCGTCCATGAATCGGAGAAGGTCGCGTGTCCGTCAATCGGTCGTTGCGGTCCACCCGCTCTCTGACCGAATCTTGCCCACTGCGAGCTCGACGCGATCACATTTCAGGTTGCTGCCTAGCGCTTTGAGCGCGAGTAGCGACACCACGATGAGGATGATCCGAGTGGTATCAGCGTTGTTGCGGGCCAGTCGACCACAGTGGCCGTGGCTGTGGAGTCAAACTCTGGCAACGTGGTTGTGCATCGAGTCGTCGGTAGTGGAAGGTGTGCCGTGCTGACATCAAAGGTAGCCGCGGTATAGCCAGGCTGCGGTGTTGGGGGTGCAGGTATGTTGCACGTGCACAGGGTTTCTGGATCGGAGACAAGAAATGTCAGCCCGATCATGATCGTTCCGATCAGGGCCGTGACACCGCTGTAAATCCATCGCGTGTGGGAACAGTACAAGATCGCCGCGAGCAGGCTTGCGGATCGTGCGTCCAACAATCGGTCGCTTGTCGGACAGGGCTGTCACATCCACTCAAGTTACTTAGTTCAGTGCTCTCGGTAATGGAATCGAGCTGGTCAGCGATAGTTAGTACACCGAGACCGGCAGCACTTCAGCCAGACAAGGGGTCGAGAGCTACCGGAACACCCAGAGCTTCAGGAGAAGACAATGGGACTTCGCCGTAAAGCATTGAGCATCAACTCATTCGGAATCTTGCCGTTCCGGTCCAAAGGCGACAAACTGGTCAAGATAGCCAAACAGGAGCAGCGCGACGCGAAGGTCAGTTCCAAGAAAAACCGCAACCTGCAGGAGCAGATCCTCACAGAGCAGCGGCGCGCAAACGAGCTGAAGGAAGCCGAGTTGCGCGCGCAAAACACGTCGACCTCCTTGGAACGCTTACCAGTAAAAACGTGGCCAGATCGGAACGTTGAGCCGCGACGTGCCAATCATGGCGGCTGGTGGGGCTACAGTGACCCGGCCAGCAAGGATCGCCGTGGGTAAGCAACCACCCACAGTGCTCCTAGGTCCCTCCGCTGTATTCACCCGGCTCAATGACGGTATTCGACCCCGGCGCCGGAGTCTCCCTTGAGCTGCGTCCCATTTTTGAATCCCTCTCAAAGTCTTCCGAGGTTTGCGGCGCACCATCGTCGTACTACTGAACCGTCGTAGGGATCGTTGTGCGAGGCGTTTGATCCTGGCCTAGATCGGTGAGCACAAAGTACGAACCGACCAGGACAACCGCAACCGCGACAGATGCTACAGCGACACCTCTCGAGCGATTCACAATCTCAACCCTCCAATTCGGTCTTCCATAGACAAGGAAGCGATCTCCTCCGATGGTTCGATGGTATGCGCCGAGCAAGATCCTGAGCCCGGCCGTCGCGCCACCCATTGCATAGTTATGCGCTTCTTCGGGTCGTCTCTCATTCGGTCGTTTCTCGGACACAAATCGGCGACGACGATCAGATGTGACTCTCGGAATTATTTGGCACGTTCTTCGCTGATGTTTTTGGCACGGTGTTAGCCGTCAGACACTCTCACCTTGGGATCCTCGGTCGAGTAGGAGGCGGGAGGTATCTCGGGCTTCTCACTGTGTTGAGATCCGCCAACCCGGCATCCTCAGAGCCTCCGAACAACTCCTCGACGCGGCGACTGTTCAGAAAACCACTGATCAACTGCCACAGTTCATCCGCGAACGCCGGGGCGTCTGGGCCGACCAAGCGAAGCAAGAACACGAACGCATCATCGTCATCGAGCGCGGCCACGATGCCGTGCTCGGCGATCGCCCTCACATCATCGGGGTACACCCCACCCAGGAACTCCAGCCCATGCAGATAATCGTCGAGGTACCTGTTCGGGCGCATCCCCGCATCCTTCCACCATGATCACGTGCAAGATCGGCAGGCCGGACCCACCGCTAGGCAACGCAGCCTGTAGGTCCTCTCTCACTCGATCGTTTCTCGGACCCAATGCAGTGGGTGAAATCAGTTCGATAGGGGCGATGACGACAGCCATCCACCTGCGCCCCTCGACGCCCGGTGTTCGTGTGCAGACATTTGGCCCCAGCAGACCGGTACGAGCGCTGGATAGGTCATAGCCTGTAACGGCGTACACCAGTTTCAGAGAAGCAATACATCTGACCGCGAAAAGGAAGAAACATGCCATCCCGTGTCAGGCTTGCGATTGTCGCCGGCTGCGTTGCCGCACCTCTTGTCGCAGTTGGGGTCGTTGCCTTGAGCCAAAGATCGAGTGAGCAGAGCCTCTCGCCTGGCGAGATCGTCGTGATCGGAGCTGTTGGTCCAGCTGCTCAAGACGATCCCCATGAACCGCCTCCCACTCTGAATCCTTATGCAATCGACTACCCGCTTCCCGCCGCCACTCTCGAACTAGACTTACGCGAAGTCGAGAGGTCGGTGTCCGCGCAAGCGGTCGCAGACTTAGCGCCGGCTCCCGTCGACCGGGCACAGTGCCTTCAATCGCGCGTTCCGGCGAAACCTGGGATCAAGTTTTCCTGCAACGTCTACACGACGAATGAAGACAAACGGACATATTTCGTGACTGTCGACGATGCGCTCGGCAACTACACCATTGCGCCCGCCTAAAACTTCAATTGCGGGATGAGATGCTTGCCAAATGAAGAGTGATCAGTTTTTACAGGATGAGTTCGCCTGGGTCGAGGAGGACGATCGCTTCGATCTCGGACTCTGCTTCACCCTTGTTCATTCCACCAATGTCGAAGCCGTGCTGGAAGTATTCGATTCGGCCAATCCTCGGAAGCTACGCAAACCAACCGAGATAGGTACCGAAGAGTGGTTGGACTCGCTTGCCGACGAGGACACTCTGGCGATGCGCCATGCAGCCGCGGTCGGCGACTGGACGTGGATACTCGAGGAACTGTCGATCGCCGCCATACTGCCCCCGTTGCCAGAACGGCTGTCCGCTGCTTTCGGCACTAGCATCACAGTCCAGTGGGATGTCAACATGCTGTCCACATTCGTTCTCGCACGCGAAGGTGTCGTCGAGCGTCGGTTCGAACTCGGCCGGATAGCGGATCCGTCCGATCAGACAAGTCTTGAAGGCTATCTCGACGAGGAACTGGGACTTGACTGGGAACAATGGATGTCTGCCGGTGTGTGCCTACAGGCCCGAATTGCAGGGGTGACGTCGCTGTCCGAGATGCCGATCGAGCCCATGATCACCGAAACCTGCACATAACCCCCACCACACCAGTCGGAAGAAGCTCGGAGTGACCATCGAACGACACCAGTCAGTCGTCGACACCGACTATCACCAGTTCATGATCGAAGCAGGCCCACTGCGGGAGCTGATCCACGGCCAAGATCCCGACTTTCCGCTCGCGATGTTCGCCGGCGACCTTTTACGGGTAAACGTGGGTGTCAAAAGCGGGCCGGTGAATGTCACCGTCGAGGTACACCACAGCCGCCCTTCTATGACGACAGCGCATGGGAAGACTCCGTCGAAGGCGACCTGACTCAGGCCATTGCCCACCGTGTAAACATCGTTTCGTTCTGGGACAACATGAACGCGGACGGGAAAGCAGCCGATATTCTCGGCTTAACACGGCCAGGGAGACGTCGGTATCGTGTGCGGATCTACGCCCGCGGGAAAATATCCGATTCGATGCGCATCACGATGGCGATCCTGTCGAGGACTACCTGATCCACATGTGGCCCACAGCAGGGGCCGAATCTCCCCGCCAGATTAAGCACACGTCCGGAAGATAACCTCGCGCTTTCACGACGACTACCGCCAGCAGATCGCATCTGCGCATCCGGAAGCTGTAAAGTTGACCTCTTCGCCTCTGGACGGAGTCATCAGGAGCGTACGCACATGCGTGAGCCCGAACCAGTGCCCCTCGGCGCCGACGGCATCGACATCCAGGCAATTCTGCGAGGAAGCAGAATCCCCCAGCCCGGGTATCGGGCAGAAATCGGTGGTACCCCGGTCCGGATCACCGTCGCCCGGCGCTGCGTCGACGATGACGGAACATTCATCCCTGACACCGGAAACAGAATGCTCAGCTTCGCCGTCACGGATTCTGTTCTGCAACCTTCGACCGCTATCGACGTCGTGCGGCACGCCGCACCGGTGAACCTGGGACCTGTCTACATCTACGTACCGGATCTCGAGAAGACATGGTCGAGATACCTTGTTGCCGCGTTCTTCTCAGGCTCTGGAACGATGACCGAAGCCCCACCGGATTTCGATTGGCGCAAGTACTCCAACATGTTTCGGGACTTCACTGTGTACCGTGCGGATAAGATTCTCGGCCCTCTGACACCGGTGTATCACTCCCTGAACCGCGATTTCTATCAGCCGTACATGGACCGGCGAGGAAGATACTGGACTCTTCGTGTCACCGCGCCACCCGAAAGTTCCGGTCTCGGCGAGGCATTCGCTGCCACCCTCGGTGCCTTGTCTCGCAGGTCCGCGATCAGAAGCGACATTCGGCCCTTCGCCCTCGAATGGCTCCGCGGCGGAATCGTCCGGTTCACCTTTCAGCGGATCCTCAAAAAGCGATGCTTCCAACTGGAGTTCGAGATCCCCAGCCTCAATCAGATGACGTTCGGCCGCTTCCTTCCACCCGGCTGTAGTCCGACTATTCGCGAACCCGCCCAGTTTGCTGCGGGATTCGTCTATCGACTCTACGAAGCATCAGCCGCCTCGTATTCGCTGTTCGGGACGGAAGTTGTATGCGATGAGAGAGGCAACCTTCGGCGTTGACAGGTGTCGAGATCGCTCGGCCCAAGGATAGGAAGCGAATCACGCCTGAGCTCGCTTCTCGGGTTTGGGTGTGCGTTTTGACCGTCGACAAACTGGACGATTTGCATCTGGTGAGACACGCTCGCTTACTCGGGTGCCGTCGACTTCCATACCTGCAACAAATAGCTTTCCTGGATCGACGAATTCCCATCGTTTTGATTCGCTACCCTGCCTCGAGTAGACACCCGCATGGTGTACGTACCGGCACCTTCGGTGGTGATGGGCTGTTCGAAACCCCTCGCATACGAGAACGAATTCAGGTCGTACACGTACATCTGACCGTCTGCAGTCGAGAATTCGAGATCGAATGATTCTTCCCAACCCTCATCGTCTGGTGCTGGCGATTGCACCGAATTGACGGTGACGTCCACGCGGGGCCCGTACTGTTTTCCGGTGTGGATGATGACGACGCCGTCACCTGCGGATGCACCTCTGCGCGTGTCGTCGGCCGAGAATATCGAGTGTGGGAGTTGCGGCATGCCCGTAGGGCCTTCCGGCCAAGTCGCGATCGGGCCGGCGATCATCAGTTGACCATCAGGGGTTTCAACAGACCCCGACTGGCTGTGGCGGTTATCGGACGACTCGATTTCTTCCTCACCAGGTGAACAAGCCATCAACGCTCCGGCCAACATCAGGATCGTCCAGGCCGTACCCAGTGAGCTTCTCATGCTCTCGAGCTTGCCATGTCGGAGCTCACGCGAAATCAAATATCCGTTCGTTTGGACGAGCATCAACTCGAACTCGCTCTGAGCACGATTCAGTTGCCAGGCCCTCGTGAGTAACCAGAATCCACTCGGTGGAGTGCGTGTCGTCGTGCTTGTATGTGAACGATTGACCCGTTGCAGCCTCGTCGAAATCGACATGCTCGTGACCGCCGACGCCGTCACCGAAGTGCCGGCCACTATTTGAGCCGGGCAATTACGGATACGCGAAAAGGGCCGGTGAGCAATGCGTTCACCGGCCCTACGCGTACGAACTCGACCTATGTCACCAGTTCTGGAGGATGTAGATGTTGTTGTTCCAGATCGCAGGATCGGTGAGCGAGAAGGAGATTTCACCTCGGTGGGACGCTGTTTCCTCGACCAACTGAT
>Ga0154000_1000535_pt1 | contig 10453 bp, 7 predicted proteins | sample TSNC084MetaG_FD_104674 | JGI IMG/M metagenome (GOLD analysis project Ga0154000, IMG submission 104674) | Attine ant fungus gardens microbial communities from North Carolina, USA - TSNC084 MetaG | ecosystem: Host-associated > Fungi > Mycelium > Unclassified | place: USA: North Carolina, Lumber... | reverse complement strand
TCAAGCAAGTCTGCAGGCAAAATATGTGTTGCTTTCTTATAGCTCATGCTGCTCTCCTATGTCTAAGGTTTTCTATAGGAATAGCAAAGGCTATTTTCATATTTTTACTTCTATTGTGTTGCAACAGCCTTTGCTATGCAACGATAACGATAGGATTAAGCATACGCTTCACCCCTCCTCTTGGATAGTGTTTTTTATTAAGATATTTAATAATCGAAAGTGCCATATTTCATCATAAAAATTACTTACAAAAATTATAGCACTGCCTAAAAACCTTGTCAATTGGCGGTATTTATTCATTATGGTAAACGCATCAATTTCAGTGCCTGATACACAGCTCCTAAGATTCCCGCATCATTATTAAAATAGCACGCTTCCACTACCGGTAATACCACATTCTGCATCCCTACATGCTGATCCTTTAATTTATGTATTCTCCGATTCACCTCCTCTATAAAACCCGGCTTATTACTAATCGCTCCGCCGATTAATATCTTTTCCGGATCAATTATCACAGATAAGTTTAAGATACCTACTCCAAGAAAATGATAGAACGATTCTACAGCTTCCACAGCCCGCCGATCACCTTTTGCGGCCAATTCAAAGATTACTTTACCATTCAACTGCTTTGCATCTTGCGGATCAGGTTCATAGTAATTGACCAGTCCCATACCTACCGCACCTTTGGCACTTAGGGCAGCTTGGGCAGTATTATTCTGATATATTTTATCCACAATCATGGAGCCAAATTCTCCAGCCATATAATGGGCACCTTTAAAAAGCTTATTATCTATGACAATAGCCCCACCAATCCCGGTTCCAACTGCAACACATAAAAAGCTGCTGCAATCTTTTCCGTTTCCTCTCCATTTTTCTGCTAATGCAATACAATTCACATCATTTTCAATAAAGATTGGTACATTAATATGTGCCGCCAACCGTTCTCCTAATGGATAAGAATAAAAGTCTTCAATTGCACCACCCGTTCTCAGAAAGCCGTTCTTTTCAACAATTCCCGGCACACATACACCAACCAGCTTAATATCGCAGGTCGCTTGATAAGAAACAATAATATCCTCGATATTTTCTATAATGATCGCTCCCTGCGAAGAAGTTTTTCGTTTTCCCTTTTCTAAGATCTTACCCTCTTCATTGATCAGACCATATTTTATATTAGTACCGCCAACATCAATCCCTACATAGTATTCCATTCCACATGAACCTCTATTATTTATTTTAAATTACTTGCACAACCCTCTTTACGAGATTATTTTTCCCCATACACTAATTCTTCAAAATATCCCAAGCAAAATTCAATACTATCTACATAATATAGTCCTCTGCTCGGATCATCCACTCCAATGCGAACCTCTCTTATGCATGTCATATCTACGTCGGTTACGTTTTCCAAAGACATATGAATCTGCGTCCAAGTACAGTAGACACTTTTCTCCTCCGTCAGACCAGTCCATATATTCCCGTGAGTATCCGCCAGCGCAACTCTTACCGGAACACCGTTATACCGCTTCGTATCTTTAAAAAAGAAAGTCAAGAAGGAATATCCTGTAATATCAACACTCATTTCTCCATTCTCAGAAAACGCCCTCACACAGCCATTTAGCAAATCTCCAACTATTCCATCACCTGTATTAAAAAGCTTTAGACATTTTTCACTCTTTAAATTCGAAGTACTTTTTACTTCTGAGATTATCATGTTTCTGCCTTCCAGGTAATATTTTCCTTTTTCAAAAGTATTAAATATAATTGGACTGACAGTCACTCCATCCTGAATACCCTCCCACAAAAAAGTAGCCAATGAAACCGCTGGTATCTTATATGCAGCTTCTTTCGACCCCCATCTGATCACCACTTCTTTCTCTTCCTTTGCAGTATTTAACATTGTCAATACTTTAGATCCATTGGTATTGATAAAAGCAATTGTCCGAAGCGATTTCCCGGTATAACTCGTTGATTCAATCCTCAAGGCACCTGGACGTACAAATTTACTAAAATGCCCAAGGGTATAATAGTCCGTCGTAGCGTTCCATTCCCCGGTTTTACGATCAATGGTAATAATACCTCTGTTCTTTGAATGCTTGTGCTCGCTTGCCATATAATAGTAATCCGGAGTACCATTTTCATCCAAAGCCATATTCCAATAGACAATAGACTGGCTCCAATTCCGGCAGATATCGATAATGCTATTCGATTGATATAAGAAAGCTTCCCGCCACTGCTTATATCCCCAGTCACCACCAGACCCTTCCGTAAACCAGATCTCCTTATCAGGATACATTCTTTTTACCCTTGCCAGGGTAGAAACATCGCCTACATACCAATGCCAGCCAGTACCGGCAGTCACTTCATAGGCTTCCTTATTAGAAAAAAATTCTTTTACATATTCATCTCCCACATAATTAAAGTTTGCGTAACTGTCATCCCAACATAATATTTTCGTAGCCAGTCCATTTTTTTTAAGTGCAGGAGCTAAATACTTCGCTGCAAATTCTGCTGCTTCCTTTGGTTTAAATGGTAACGCCGGCCATGAGATACAGGCATTATCAGACTCATTTGCCAGAGAAATAATATATATCGGAAACCCCATGTCTTCATAGTGCCTAATGAATTTTACCAGGTAATTGGCATATGCCTGATACTTATCCCGTCTTAGAAAACCAGGCACTCCAGTCTCTGCATTGACCCCGACCTCTGCGTTATTTTCCTTCATCCAGGCTGGTGGACTCCAGGGGGCTGCCAGTATCTTCAAATCGCCGTCCGCAATATCATACGCTTCCCTTACAGTGGGAATAATGCGGTCTTCCTCTGATGAAAAATCATATAAAGGCAGGTCATCCGCTTGTTCCTCCGGGGCAAAACCATAGGGCGATGTGCAGTGATCAGAAGCACCGATGGTTTGGCGGATCATACTGACACCAATCCCTTTTTCTACATCAAAGACCGCCTCAAGCATCTCTTTTCTCGTTTGCTTGTCTAACACATTCTGACATAAATAAGCAGAAGCTTCCGTAATCGATATGCCAAACCCATCCATTTTTTGGTAGGTAGTTTTCTCATCAACTAATATCTGTAATCCCCGATGACTTCCGGCAGCCTTTTCCTCAAAGACAATATCTTTTTGCCTTTCGATTCCTTTTTCCATTCCTGAATCATCCTGATTCACTTTGGATATCCATACTTTGATTCTATTTCCCACGACATGCAACCTCCTTAAAATATACGGACTACTTCTCTGCTCCTGCTGTTATCCCATTAATAATATATTTTGAGCAGAAAAGATACATGATAATAATCGGAATCACTGAAATTGCAATAGCCAAATACATTGCTCCATAATTAGTTAAATAAAGTCCTTTAATCATTGAAATCATAACCGGCATTGTGTATTTATCATTGCTTGATAAGATAACCAGAGGGCCTAAGTAATTATTCCAACTAGATACGAAATTAAATATACACATCGTTGCTACACCTGGCGAGATACAGGGAAGTATTAACCGATTGAATAGCATGAACTCTGAGCTGCCTTCTATCCTAGCCGCTTCAATCATCGAGTCAGGGATACTCTGCTCAATAATTCCTTTTAAGAAAAATACTGCCGATGCATTAGCAATCCCTGGAATACTGAATGGAAGCGTTGTATTTAATAGATTTAGCTTTAGATTTAATTGATAAAAACCGATGATACTTAATTGGCTTGGCAGCATCATGGAAACCAATAATATGGTAAACAGTATATTTTTACCTTTGAAATTATATTTAGCAAAACTATAGGCGGTCAAGGCACCGAAATATCCGGTAAAAGCTGTATATGGCACAGATATTTTCAGACTGTTAAAAAAACCGCTCCAAATGTTTACATTACTCTGCATTTTAGCATAGTTCTCTCCTAAGCTTGAGCCAAACCAAAGATTTAATTTTGTAACAATATCCATGCTGGAATGTGTACCATTCACAATCATTAAATAGAAAGGAAAGATGGAAATGAATGTTAATAGAATCAAAAATGCATATTTTAGAAAGTTCAAAACTTTCGATTTGCTCTTAATTCCCATTTATTTTTCCTCCTTTGCATTCATGATTCTAAATGAAATGACACTCAATATGGCAATGATGATAAATAGTCCTACTGATAAGGTAGACGCATACCCCATGTTGTGATTTTTAAAGCCTGTGTTATAGATATACATCGCAGTTGTTAAAATACTTTTCTGCGGATCTCCCAAGCCATTCGTCAGTGTTGCCGGAACATCGAATAATTGCATACCTCCAATAATCGAAGTAATCATCAGATACAAAAGCGTTGGCCTTACCAGTGGCAATGTAATATAGAAAAAGGTTTTTACACTTGTCGCACCGTCCACCATCGCCGCCTCATATATCTCACTACTAATGGATGTCATACCTGCCATCACGATAATTAACGTATATCCAAACCACATCCACCATTGTATATAGGAAGCAATTGAAGATGCAAAGATTGGACTGGAAAAAAATTCGATTGGAGTATTGATAATACCCAGATTCATTAAAATTTGATTGATTACCGATTTATTGCCATCAAATAATAGATTAAACAACAATCCCATAGAAGCCGCCGTCACTAAATTAGGCAGATAAAAGACAGCTCTGAAAAATGTCATTCCTTTAATCCGGTTAAATGTAAAAATGCCAGCCAGTAACAAAGCAATTCCTATCTGTGGGATAAAGTTTCCCAACCAAATTCGCACTGTATTTTTCAGAGATAAAGAGAAATATTTATCACGCAGCAATGTTTCAAAATTATCAACTCCAACATTTACGATTTTGCTTATTCCATCCCATTTATGGAAACTCAAGAAAAAAGTATAAAGTATAGGATATAATTGAAATACCACAAATACAGTAAAAAAAGGAATAATGAATAGATAGGCATAAAAATTTCTATTGATCTTGTTCTTCATAAATGCTCCTATCTGCCCACTCTCGCAGGCACACATACCATAAGAAGTCCGCCTGGCGCACTTCTTATGGTTTACTGTGGCTAAAAACTGCAGTATTCATTTATCTGCATTAGTCTACCGTAAGATCCGGATAAGCAGATTTCACATCTTCTTTTATTTGCTGAATTGCTTCTTCTTTAGAGAATGTACCCCGTATATACGTTTTGGTTGCCGAAAGCAAGCTGTCATTAATGGCACTATCATATTCAGTCATTAAATCTTTGACTCCTTTAGCCATTTCTTTATTATAAAATTCATAAAGATTTTGTCCGCCCAGTACTTCGTCTCCTTCTTCTCCTGCTAACTTCTCATCTACTGATTTCAGAGACATATATTCGCCATATTCTTTGGCATAATCCTCCTGTGCTTCTGCATTACATGTGACATATTCTAAGAATTTCCATGCATCCTCTTTATTATCACTGCCTTTATAAATACCAAGCCATGTCCCACCCTTAATATAAGAATTAGGTGTTTCTGCCAATGCCCAATTACCGCTTGTGGTGTCCGCCCCTGGTTTTACAACAAATTGATATCCCCACGTTGGTAACACATAGCTAAATACATCGTCACTTTCAACTGCTGCCGTCCATTCAGGTGCCCATGGATCAACATTTAAGTCATATCCGTTTTCATAAATTGTTTTTGCCATATCCATAAATTCTTCAATACTTTCATCAATTACCAGCTGATCCTCCACAACCCATGGTGAAGTCCTGTTAGAAAAGAACATATTCAATAAATCCTGCCAGCTGGCAAACATTTTAATATCGTTTTTCTTAAGCTGTTCTGCTATTTCCAACATCTTTTCATTAGAAGAAATCAAAGCTGAAAATTCTTCCGAAGTGGATACATTTAGATATTCTTCTGCCATATCTGATCTATAAATAATTCCACCCGGAGAAGCCTGCCAACTGAGTGCCTTAATTTTGCCATCTTGATCCGTTCCCGCTTCCACTACAAAATCCCACAGTCCGGCCTTAGTGTTATCAAAATTATATGGAGCCTGTGATAAATCATCCCAATAATCCGTTTTTAACAGATATTTAACATAATTTGACTCTCCGGTAAATAAATCCGGGGCGTCCTTGCCACTTGATAATGTGGGGCCTATTTTGGCTAAGAAGTCATCATTGGGTACCACTGTTATATTTACTTTAATATTAGGATATTGTTTATTGAACCCTTCTACATATCTTTCCAGTTCATCTCCTGAACTCCAGATATTCAACGTAGTCATCTCACTACCACCTGTATTACCGCCTGACGTTTTACCATCATTTCCCTTGCTGCTACATCCTGCGCTAAATGCTGTTACCAATATTAAAATAATCGCAATCCATTTTTTCTTCATATCTATTCTCCTCTCATTTAATTAATTGCAAAATGATATCGTTATCATTTTTGCCTGCATATAGTATTCGTATATAAAACACATATTATTATAGGTACTAGTGTACTCCCTCGTTGATAACACTAGTTTAGAAAAGTTACATTTTTTTCACTGACTCTCCTATTAAGATAGTCGGACGAATTAATTGGTTCACTTGTTCTTTCGAATCATTCTTCAATCGATCAATTAACGTTTCAGCCAGAAGCTTTCCTATATTAAAGATCGGTTGTGCCATGGTAGTGATATTAGGCTGTACCATCACCTGGTATCCATAACCGTCATATCCGACAATGGATAAATCTTCCGGAACCCTGATGTTCATCTCTCTGCATGCCTGCATGACACCGACTGCCATTGTATCAGTCACACAAAATAACGCACTGCAGCTTAGATCTTTTAAAAACTCTCTCGCTGCGGAATATGCTGATGGGGCGTTATTATCCGCACGGAAAATATGATGCTCATCAATTGGTAAGTTTGCTTCTCTCAATGCTTCTGCATAGCCAAGATATCGTTCTTTCCCGTACAGATGCTTCTTCTCATCCTTTATATTTAACAGTGCAATTTCCTTATGCCCATTATCTATTAAATAATTGATAATCTCTTTGGCGCCAGCCACATTATCGACATCTATGTAATCAATTTTTTTCCGGTCTGTTTTACCAAAGAGGACAAATTTTCTATCCTTGAATGTTACATGGTCTATGAGCATATCTAGTTCACCTTCATATAAACCAGTTACCACATATCCATCACACATGTGATCAATCTTCAAATCCCTGATTAATAGGAAAGAATACATACTTTGGCTTAAGACCTCACTAATACCGGAGATTAATTGCATTACATATTGGTTATTTACATCTATGTGGCTGGGTATATATACATCTATAACATGGGTCTTTTTTGTCACTAGGGCTTTTGCAATAGGATTAATGGAATAGTCCAACTCTTCCATGGCTTTTCTAACAACCGCTATGGTTTTAGGAGATACTATTTCGGGGTTATTAACTACTCTGGAAACGGTTATCGGTGATACACCGGCTCTTTTCGCTACTTCTTTCAGGCTGCTCATATTTTTATCTCCTTTGCAAAATAAACAGGCCGGGTCCTTATTGTTTGTAAAATTTGACATTATCAAATACGGTCCATGTATTAGACTGACCAATTGTATAAAAGGCAATTTCCGCACTGCCAGAAGAGATAGTAACATTAGATATTTCTACCTTACTCCAATCTGTTCCGACGGGAATATCTACTTCTAAAGTAGTGCCTCCATCAAATCCGGTAAGTATCATTTTTGCTTCAATATTCCCCTGGCTTGATTGTGTCCAAGCTTCAAGATTATATACGCCTTCTTCAAGATTCTCTATTACTTGCGATGTATATGCAAACCAAGGCGCAGCAAGTGCATGATGTACAGCATGAAAACGTCCTGACTTCGAATTACTATCTTCGTCAAGGTGAAAAACTTTTTCAACACTCCCCGTAGTCACCCATCCCACCGGTGTAGGTGTCGGACTGCCGTCATTCTCAAAACTTGGATTTACAACCAAATTTCCTCTTAGAGCTGGAATATCATCTATATATCCCAGGGCAAATGACAAATCATCCACATAGTAATCTCCTCTCCAATATTCTGCAAGATGAATTTCTGTGATTCGACTTCGATCCACTCCTGAAATTTGTCCCATCGCAAACCAGATTCTAGTCCAGCTCTCATAATGGGTATTTTCATCCGTCCAAGTGCTTCCATAGTTTCCGTCTGCATCCACTAATGTCACCTTAACGGTGCTGCCTGCCGGATTGACCATATCTCTAATCGAAAAAACAAGATATTCAAATCCTCTGGTATCAACAGCCACACCATCTCCTGGTCGAATAATCACACATTGCGTTCCATATTGTGGGTCACCATTTTCTGTAACTGTTAGTTTGAGGCAGTTGAAACTATTAACATTCGCAAGTAAATCATTTTCAGTAAGTTCAATTTTTTCCACCTCTGCATCAATACCCGCATCAAAATTATCAGTTTCCTCAAAATTATTATACCAAAATGGTGTTTTTGTTCTTCCTGACTGCTCGCCTTCCCAGCGCATCGTAACCATTGCTCCTTCGGGCAATAAATAATCCAAATATTGATCTCCCCAAACTATTTTCACCATTTTTTCTTCAAGTGTCTGGTTTGACATCAACAAAACTTTAGAACCATCAGGATTTTTCAATGCTACTGTTTCGATATCCTCTCTTAACGTATTAGAATCAATTCTGACAGCTCCTGGCCTGATGAATTTACTAGCATGACCAAGAGTATAATAGTCAACATTATAAAACCAATTTTGCATTTCCTGATGAATTGTCACCAAACCTCTATTTGTAGAATGATTTCCTTGATTTGTTACATAATAGTAATCAGGTCCGCCATTTTCATCCAATGCTAAATTCCAAAAAATAATCGATTTACACCAGTTTCTCATTATATTGATTACACATTTTGTTTGGTTAAAGAATGCAACCTGCCATTTAGGATATTGCCATTCCCCGCCGGAACCTTCGGTAAACCAGATTCCTTTCTCTGGATATCTTTTATGAACACGCAGCATCGTTTCTTCTCGTCCCTCATACCAATGCCATGCCGTTCCTACTGCTCTATCTCTTGCACTTTCATCAGCTAAATAGTTAAATGCAAACTCACCATTTGGATAATTATCCGTTGTATAACTATGATCCCATGCCATAATTCCTACATTCAATCCACTATCTTGAAAAGTTTGATATAGATTTTGATTAACTAACGCAATTTGTTCTTCCACACGCATTGGCAGTGCCGGCCAATCATAACTTGCATGATCCGGTTCATTGCAAACCGTAATATACTCAATATCTACACCATTATTTTTGTATCCTTCCACGAATTTCAATAAATAATTAGCGTATGTTTGGTAATGGTTACTCCTCAATGAGCCCCTGATACCATTGTACATTCCTAGTTCAGAGTCATTCTCCTTTAACCACCCTGGCGGACTCCAACAAGATGCAATTATTTTAATACCCCTTGATGCCGTTGCAACAGCATCTAAAACAGAAGGGAATATCTCTTCAAATTCATGAGACATATCAAAGTACGGCAAATCTACACCCTGTTCCTCCGGTGCAAAAGTATATGGCGCTACACAATGATCGGAGGCACCAATCGTTTGCCTTAACAAATTCAATGAAATACCATCATCACTAAACATAGCATTCATCAAAGAAGCTTTATCCGCATCAGCCAAAACGTTTTGATATAAATGAGCCGAAGCTTCCGTTAATGATATTCCAAATCCGTCCATTTCTTGATACGTGTTCGTTTCATCAATAGAAATAATTCTCTCCAAATCAGAACCAACATCATCCCCAAAATATACACTTGATTGTTGTTCCAATCCTTTTTCCATACCAGTATCAGTAGAATTAACTTGCGACATCCAAACATTAACCGACGTATCTCTTGCTTTTTTTTCTCTCATTTTCGAACCTCCTTTTGATAGTTCGCAAACTACGTGTTTCCCGCAAAATACATTTAATACGTAATTATAGTTTTTCACCATTTGTTTCAATAACATTTTTGTACCAGAAATATGATTTCTTCTTAATTCTCGCTCCTGTCCCCCTTCCCATATTATCTTTATCGACATAAACAAGTCCATATCGTTTCTCCATTTCCCCGGTTCCAAAGCTAACAATATCAATAATCCCCCAGGGAGTGTATCCGATCAAATTAACTCCATCTTCACAAATTGCTAATTTTAATTGCTCAATATGACGTTTCAAATACTCTATCCGGTAATCATCAATAATAGTCCCATTCTTCTCTAATGTATCATACGCTCCCACTCCATTTTCAACAATGAGAAAAGGCGTTTGCGGATAACGTTCTGACAAGACATTTAATATATAACGTAATCCTATCGGATCAATTTGCCATCCCCAATCATTACTTTCTACATAGGGATTATTGGGTTGTGATAACATGCCTTTTGGTTCATTTATAGTACTCTCTATGTGTATCGTTTTTGAC